>Ga0100377_1000508_pt1 | contig 33224 bp, 32 predicted proteins | sample CryGeymeta201501_FD_83664 | JGI IMG/M metagenome (GOLD analysis project Ga0100377, IMG submission 83664) | Groundwater microbial communities from Crystal Geyser aquifers in Utah, USA - Crystal Geyser metaG 2015-01 | ecosystem: Environmental > Aquatic > Deep subsurface > Groundwater | place: USA...
AGAGATGCTCTTATCAATTCATGAAAAACCAATGGAGGAACAACATGAGCTTCTTTCTGATTCATTTAAAAAATGGAGAGGAGAAATTGAACAAATTGACGATGTTTGCATTATTGGTGTGAGGATATAAACGGAAATAAAACACAGTTTATCCTGAGTTTGTCGAAGGATGTGATAGGCGTTAGAATATAACAATAAAAGTTGCAATAAATTTATAATTATGGATAATAATATTTTTGGACAACCCATCATTTCTTGTAACACAGAACCAGTAACAGGTTATTTTAGAAATGGATGCTGTAATACTGATGAAACAGATACTGGATTACATACTGTTTGTATTGTTGCTACCGAGGAGTTTTTGGAGTTTTCAAAATCAGTAGGAAATGATTTATCTACCCCAATTCCAGAATGGTCGTTTACAGGTGTAAAACCTGGAGATAAGTGGTGTTTATGTGCCGAACGATTTAAAGAAGCCTATTTGAATAATGCTGCACCAAAAGTAGTTTTAGAAGCCACCAATGAAAAAACATTGGATATTATCGATATGGATGTGTTACTAAAACATGCCTATTACACAAATAAGGTTGAGTAGAATTTTTATACCTTATTACAAAATTAAAAAACACCAACAAATTGATAAACAATATGTTGAGGTTTTAAGTGGCGGAGAAAAGAGGTCCTCGAACCTAGTCCTACATTCCTTATTTCCATTGAGCTACTAACATTTTTTTGCCTGATAGGGTAGGGTAACGAAAAGGGCAACTCTATATAATAACTTGTTTCAATTACTCAAAATCTAACTCTTCCTTTTCTCCTTCTAGTAACTCTAATGCTTTTACAGACTGTATAGCATTACCTACATTTCTTTTATTGACAGCCTCTACAGAGCATCAAAGCATAAATAAGGTACAAAAAAATAACTATTTCACTAATATTTGACAATATGTTTTTCAAATTTTGTCCCGAAAATAAGAACCTTTATAAATTAAGGCTTACGAGTTAATTCATAACTTAATAAAAAGATTTTTTAATATAAATATGTCTATTTTTTAATAAAACAAAGGGGTTAGGAAAAGTAAGTAATAGCTGCATACTCTAATTGGTCTATAAAAATTCTTTTGAAAGCACTAATATTATTTTGCTCGTAAAAAAATAACATTGCTTTTTTATACTCCACAGAGTCAATAGTAAGAAATGAAATTGGACAAAATTTATTTTGAATCAGTATTCCGTTACTTATAATTCTAGCTGTCCTTTTGTTGCCATCCCCAAATGCCTGAATATATGATATTAACACCAATGCTAATAAAGCTTTTTCGAAAATGTTTTTCCGATTATTAATAAGGTTGCACATATCTTGTAAAGCCTCTCTAATCTGATGCTCATTGTCTAATGGTTTATAAATTGTCCCTGTAACTGTTACAATGCCTTTTCTTATATTTCTATCAACCTTTAGATTTTGAACAAGTAAGCTGTGTATATTTTCAATCTTTGCAACACTAAGGGGTTCCAAGTAGGTGTTTTCTTGAATTAAAAAGTCAATTGCTTCTTTATGATTAAGTAACATATTGGCTTCTTCCATTGTTTTGCCCTTTGCCGTTTCTTTATTTTTCAAAAGAGCTTCTGTTTCCAATAAAGTATAAGTATTTCCCTCAATTTCAGAAGACTTCCATGTCAAATCTATTGACAAATGTTCTAATGCCTTTCTGTTTTCGGTTTCTGATAATTTATTTATGTTTTCGGTGTACTCTTCTTGTAGTTCATTTAATATCTCTAATTCCTCTTTTGTGAAAAACTTAGCACCATTCAACACATGAGTTATTAAATCAAAGTTAAAACCTTTTTTAGCCTTCCTTTTATCTACGTCTTGAGCAAAATATTCCTCCACATCAAAAGGGTTTAATAGTTGAAATTCTTGACTAACAACATAAGTTGTTCCTCTACCTCGACCAACAATTGATATAAGGTTGTTAGACACTAATTTACTCAATCGTCTCTTTAATGTAGCATAGGACATTATACCTTTATCCTTAGCTTTTAAAGCTTTCAAAATGTCTTTGGATGATTGGGACGGATTGCTAGTGATAACGCTTATTATTTTATTTTCATCATTAGTTAACATACCATAATTTTATTTGTAGCTCAAAATAATGTACTTTATAGCTCAAAAATATACATTTACGAGCTTAAAAAAAATAAAAATGAGCTACAATTAGTTGAAGCTTAAAATATTTTTAAATTAACCATATAAAGAGCTACAAAAGGCAACAAATTGAGCTATAAATTTATGAACATATAATTATAAGGCTTATCCTATATGTTCAAATAAGATTAGGTACATCTTACTCTCGAACCCCTTTACAAATAATAGCTCTACTCCTATCTTTATAACATAAATTAAATCATGCAGGTAATCAAAAAAGGTAACTGTAAATTGATATTTTAAGTGATTTTTTCGATTCTCTAGAAAAATCAAAAAACCTCAACAGATTGATAGCCAATAAGTTGAGGTTTTAAGTGGCGGAGAAAGAGGGATTCGAACCCCCGGTACCTTGCGGTACAGCAGTTTTCAAGACTGTCGCATTCGACCACTCTGCCATTTCTCCGCTGCAAAAGTAACAATTGATTTTAAATATGGTATTCTTTTTTTCTTTTTTACCAATTATTTTGTCAAACTACCTAATAATCAAAATAGAAAATCATGTCAATAGCAATTTTTTACCGTTTATCAATTGTTGATTATTTTATAAAAGATTAATAGTAATTTTACAGCTAATTACAATTATGAAAAAACAGTTTACAATCATATTTCTACTCATTTTTATTACCTCCTCTTCTTTTGGAAGTAATTTAAAAGCCTATTTTACTTACTGTACTTTTAGTTCTCCAGAGGTTGGTCCTTATATCGAAACTTATTTATCAGTTGTTGGAAATTCAGCTGTTTATAAAAAATCGGAAACCAATACTTTTCAAAGTACCATTGAAATTACCTTAATTTTTAAACAAGGTGATGAAATAAAAAAGTTTAAAAAATACAACTTACTTAGCCCTGAAGTTACTGACTCGTTAGCAGAAAAAGTTAATTTTATGGATCAGCAACGAATTTCACTGCCCAATGGTCAATATGAATTTGAGATAACCATTAAGGACTTATTTTCCGAAGAATCTCCGTTTAAATCCACACAAATATTAACCATAAATTATCCTAAGGATAAAATAGGAATATCTGACATTGAATTAATTGAGTCTTTAAACAAAACAACCACTAAAAGTATTATTACTAAAAGTGGATTTGATATTATTCCTTATACTTCAGATTATTTTCCTGAAAATTTTGAGAAAATTGCATTTTATGCTGAAATATACAACACAGATAAAACATTGGGTGAAAACGATAGTTATTTGGTCAATTATTCTATAGAATCTTTTGAAACAGGAAAATTAGTGGCTAATTATAAAAGTTTTTCCAAAGAAGTTGCAAAACCTGTCAACATTGTTCTTAAATCTTTTACTATAGAAAACTTACCTTCAGGAAATTACAACTTAGTGGTTGAAGCAAGAAATAAAAACAACGAATTACTCATCGATAAAAAATTATTTTTTCAACGAAGTAACCCAAAATCAACTCCATTGTTAATTTCTGATGATTATGTCAACTCTTTTGTTGCGAAATTGGATAAAGATAAGTTAGACGATTGTATAAAAAGTATTGAACCTATTTCTACTCAAATTGAAATTAATTTTGCACGCAATCAATTAAAAGGGAAAGATGAAGAATTAATGAGACAATACTTTTATAATTTTTGGGTAACAAGAAATGAACTTGATCCAGAAACAGAATGGAACAATTATGCCAATAATGTTGAAATTGCCAACAAAATGTTCTCTACTGCCATAAAAAAAGGATATACAACCGACAGAGGTATCATATTTTTGAAATATGGAAAACCAAATACCCGTTCAGAATTTGTAAGCGAACCAAGTTCTTACCCTTATGAAATATGGCATTATTATAAAATCGAAGGTTTTAGCAATAAGAAATTCGTTTTTTACAATCCCGATTTAGTGAGTAACGAATACCCTCTTTTACATGCCGATATGCCCGGATTTGTCAACAACCCTCAATGGAAAGTTCAATTACACAAAAGAACTAACCAACCTATTGATATGGATACTGAAGACAACAGTGATCATTATGGCGGTAGAGCAAATGATAATTTTAGAAATCCTAAATAAATTTAGTTTTGGATAAAAAGATAGCTGTTGTTATTTTAAATTGGAATGGCAAATCATTTTTAGAAAAATTTTTACCATCCGTTATTTCCTACTCCTCAGCTATTGCCAAAATAATTGTTGCCGATAACCATTCAACTGATGATTCTGTTTCTTATTTACAGACCAACTTTCCAACTGTAAAAATTATTTCTTTAGATAAAAATTATGGTTTTGCTGGTGGCTACAATAAAGCTTTAAAACAAGTTGAAGCCGAATATTATGTTTTACTTAATTCGGATGTTGAAGTTACCAACAACTGGTTAGTACCTCTATTAGAACTATTAGAAAACGATAATTCGGTAGTTGCTTGTCAACCAAAAATTAAAGATTACAACAACAAAAATTATTTTGAATACGCTGGTGCCGCAGGTGGTTTTATCGATAAACTAGGTTATCCTTTATGTAGGGGGCGTTTGTTTGACAAAATTGAAAAAGACACTGGTCAGTATGATGATTTTACTGAAATATTTTGGGCTTCAGGAGCCAGTTTGTTTATTCGTGCTAAAGCATACCATGAAATTGGTGGCTTAGATGAATTTTTTTTCGCACACATGGAGGAAATCGATTTATGCTGGAGATTAAAAAACACAGGTTATAAAATTATGTTTTGTCCAATTTCTACTGTTTATCATGTGGGAGGAGGAACTTTAAATAAAACAAAACCTCAAAAAACATTTTTAAACTTTAGAAATAGCCTGTTAACATTACATAAAAATCTCCCACAAAAAAATAGGTTTAAAGTTATTTTTCTGCGTTTATTGTTAGATGGTTTGGCAGGTATTAAGTTTTTGCTTTCTGGCAAACCCAACCACACTTGGGCAATAATTCGTGCTCATTTTTCTTTTTACAATTCTCTTCAACAAAACAAAAAGAAAAGAAATGAAGTTCAACATCCTAATTTAACAGGAATGCTTAACAAAAGTATTGTTGTAGCCTATTACTTCAAAAATTGTTACAATTTTAACACTTTTATAAAATAATTGCTAATATCCTTGTTTTCTTTTATAGAAAGTGTAAATTAGCCCGCTAATAAAAATTTAGATTTAGATGGGAAGACCGGCAACAAAACCTACAAAATTAAAAGATGGGTTTTATATAGAAGTAAGAAACAAAGGAAGTAAATCAGGTATCAAAATAAGACGAGATTCCGAAAAAGCTATGTTATTGGCTGTAAAAGAATATGAAAGAGTGAAAGATGTTGTGGTTTTAGGTGAGTTTAAAAATGGGAAACAACTTTCCAGTAAATAACTAGCTCACTTTTCTATTTCAGCTAGTTTAATCATTATTTTCTCCATTTTAGTTTTCATTTGAGAAGGAGTGCAATTAAAATTGTTTACAATTAACGCAAAAGCTACGTTCTTTTTGTTTTTTGTAGTTACATATCCAGCATAACTCCTCACCCTCGTCATATAGCCACTTTTAGCATGAATTTTTCCTGCAGCAGCACTTCCTTTTCCAACATTTATTAATGTTCCCGACTTTCCAGCAACAGGAAGAGAATTAATAAAAAGTTGTTTGTTTTTGCTTTTGTACATATGCTGCAAAATCCCAACTAATTGCTTGGCAGTAACTCCATTAAATCTAGAAAGACCACTTCCATCATTCACATAAAAACCATCTGAATCTAACCCATTTGCTGCCCAAAAATTTTGAGTAGCCAGAGTTCCAGAACCTGTATCTCCACTTCCATATTTAAACACTCCAATTTGATTCACTAAGTGTTCTGCATATAGGTTAATGCTATAGGTATTGGTAAGATTAATGATGGAAATAAGTTTGGGTGACCAGGTTGTGGTGATGGTTTTCCTCTTCGGTTGTTGTGAGCCAGTTGTTTCCAATTTTATTTTTCTAACTGTAGTTGCAGGATTGGCGATTTTAATACCCAAACTTCTCAATTCCATATCCAACTCAAATGCGGTTAAATAAGCAGGGTCAGGAATAGAACCACTCACCAGAAAAGCCTTTTCATTAATAGGAACACCACCTTTAATTATTCTGTATTCTTGATAAGGTGCTCCAAAAATATAAGATTCATCTTTAGTGGTTAACATACTTTTCACATCATTCTCCAACTCTAAATTGGGGATAAATGGAGAAATACACTTCACTACAGTTGAATCTCCTTTTTTTCCAGATTGCAATTCAATGGTACAAGTGTTGTCGTATATGGTTAATCCACAAGGACCAGCTCCATAATAATTACCTAAATCGCCCCAAATCCAGGTTGAAGGAATCATTTGTTCACTAAATATAGAAGCATCACCAATTACGCTACCATTTATTTGCTTAATACCTAATTTAATGATTTCATTCGCCCATTTATTAATAAAATCGCCGTATTGTTTTTTAAAACGCTCCGAACCCAAACAAGGGTCGCCTCCACCAACAATATAAATATTACCATTTAAAACTCCCATTGTTGAATCTATTTCTCCCGAATATTTAATTGTAGTGGCAAATCGTTTGTCGGCACCCAATATTTCCAATGCTGTTGCTGTGGTAACCAATTTCATAGTGGATGCCGGAACTAAGCTTAAATCAGAACCTAAACCTGAAATTACCTTGTTAGAATCTAAATCAAGTGCATAAAAACTGATGGAGGCATTTTTTAAATCGGGATCTGCTGCAAATTTTTGAACAACTGTTCTCACCTCTGCAATAGTTTGTGAAGATAACTGAAAACTCAGCAAGGAAAGGACAATCAGTAATTTATTTTTCATTAATTTTTTGCCTGTTTTAGAGAATAAGTATAAGCCAATTCTAATTTCTTAAATCGTTCTTCATCACTTATGGAGCAACCTGATTGGAGCAATTGAAAAACTTCCAATGTTCTTTCTTTTTGATAAACTTTCGACGTTTTAAAGATAGTTAATTCATTTTTAAATTTATCCAACGAATCTTTTGTAAAATCTATTTTTTTGTTGGTTGAGGAAATTCCAATTAACGTTATTGATATATCATCAAACTTAAAAAATAAAATTTCATTTGGTGTTATCTGTTCTATACAGTTTATATTTTTTAGTGCTTTTTCTAACACCACATCACTAAAGAGTTCTATTAATTCTTGTACTCGTTTATCTTTTTTTTTATTAAGTGCTGCCCACTCTTCGGTGTAAACATGATTGGCAATTAAAAAATGTTTCAACTCCTGCTCCAACTCTTTTAGTTCCTCACTGGTTAAACACCTGTACTTCATAAATTTTATCTATTTTTTTATTTATAAATATGGAATAAATAGTAAAAGTACATCAAATAGGCAAATTAATCACTAAAACTAAAAATCATGAACAAGTTGTTTGCATCCATCGTATTCATCACTAGTCTAAATGTTTCGTTTGCAATAAATGAAACTCCAGTGAATTCAAAAATTAATAAGGTAACCGTTTTCTTAAATGGAGCACAAGTGTTTAGGAAAGCAACTTTTACGCTTCAAAAGGGAATTACAGAAGTTATTTTTGATAGCATTTCTTCTAATATTAATTCCAATAGTATTCAGGTAAAAGGAAAAGGAAAAGGAAATTATATTATTTTAGATACTAAATATAAATTGTATCAGCCTCCTAGCTCGTATTTACCACCCGAAATTCCAAAAAATATAATCGCACAACTTCAAAACATTCAGGATTCATTAGATGTGATGAATTTCGATTTAGAAGAATTGAATTTTAAAAAAGAGGTGTTGGAACTAGAAAAACAATTGTTAATCAATAACAATAGTATTAAAAGCGATTCGTTGGCGTTGTTAAAAGATGCCATGAGTTTTTTTAGAGAAAAATACAACAACATTAATACAACATTAATAAAAGTAAAAAAAGAGGAATACTTACTCAACAAAAAATTGCAAGTTTTACAAACACGACTCAACAACATCAACAACAGTAATGCACAAAAATATGTAGCAATGCCTACTTACCAAAAATATCAAATTGTGGTAACTGTATCAGCAGAAGAAACAACTGCAGGAACAATTGATTTAAATTATTTAGTAAACGAGGCTTCCTGGAGTCCAACCTACGATTTAAGAGCCAATGGTATTAATGAACCCATCGAATTAACCTATCGAGCCAATGTGTATCAAAATTCTGGAGAAAATTGGGATAATATTTTACTAAAATTATCGACCAACAATCCAAACAAAAGTAAAGTGAAACCAGAATTACCCGTTTGGTACTTAAACTATTATAATCCAAGTGCATATTACAACGAGGATAGAAAAAGAAGTTATGGTGGTTTAGCAAAATCTGCTGCTAGCATGGATGGTGCTTGTCAAATGAAAGAAGAAGAATTATCACCAGCTCAAACTTCCGCTTTTTACGCTACCATGAACGAAAATTTAACCAACATCGAATACGATATTTCTATACCTTATACCATTCCTTCGGATGGGCAAAACCACCTTGTAGCTATAAAAAACGAAAACTTAGCTGCTAAATACCAATATTACATGGTGCCAAAATTAGACAAGGATGCATTTTTAGTTGCCAACATGAAAGGATTTGAAGAATTAAATTTGTTGCCAGCCGCAGCCAATGTTTATTTTGAAGGAACTTTTATTGGAGTAACCATGCTAAATTCGGATGTAATGGGCGATTCTTTAGCCGTAACATTGGGTAGAGATGAACGAATTTCAATAAGAAGAAAATTATTGAAAAAAGAAGAAAAAGGAGAATTTTTAGGAGATGAAATAATGAAAACATTTACCTATGAATTAACCCTTAAAAATAACCGACCAAATGATGTCGATATTATTATTGAAGACCAAATTCCAGTAGCTAGTTTAGAAGAAATAAAAGTGATATTACTCTCTTCCGATAAAGCTAATTATACCAAAGAAACTGGAATGTTAAGCTGGACTTTTAATATGCCCGCAAAACAAAACAAGCTTATGGAGTTTAAGTATTCGGTAAAATACAATAAAGACAAACAAATTGCACTTAAATAAAATAAAAAAAACATTATTTTTTTTAAAAGCTTCAAGAAATTGAGGCTTTTTTATTTCGTTGAATTTTTCTTAAATATTTGCTACTTTCGTTGGTAGTTTCAAGAAGCATTAAAATGCTCCTTACCTAATCATCAGATGTAAACACAAAATTTAAGTATATGAAATTAGAAAAGATATTAGACAAACTTGGATCTATCGAGAAAAACTCATTTATAAAAATTATTGATAATATTATTTCTAAAAACCAAAAGAACGGTAAGGAAATTGAAAAAATTTTAAGTTCTACCAACAAAGAGTTGAAATCAGTCGACAATCAAAATATTTCAACTATTTTTTCCTTAACCGAAAAAGAATTTTCTAAGCATATAAAATGTGAATTTGAAGAAATATCAACACAACTAGATATTTTGATTGATATATTAATTCGTGATGGAAATTGCATTGTTAAACAAGATTGGTTTTCAAGATTGTATGAAAATGAAATCAAAAAATTAAAAGCAAAAATTAAAGTTCTAAATATTGAATTTGAAAACGAAAAATCAGAATTGAGCATAGAAAGAAAAAGAGATTATAAAATTTATAAATCATGTTTGTCAATAGCTTATAATAACGATAAAGCAAATAATCGTGATGCAAAAGTTTCTTCTGACGAATTAAGTATAATATTAACTCTTTCAAAGCAACTTGGTCTTTCTCAAGAGGAAATCAAACTGATAAACTATACAATTCTACCTATTAATATTTTAAACATACAAGATGTAATTAATAGTTTAAAAAACATTGGCGTAATATTCTTTTCTAAAAAGGATAACACAATTTATGTCGCTGATGAAATGGTTCGTCTTTTGCGAAGAATAAGAGAAAAAGAAGTTGCTGAAAAATTTTACAGAAGAACCTTAAAATTGCTTCGTGAACCAATAATTAATCAAATTGCTAAAAATCACAATATTGACAGAAAATTAAACTATTCTCAAAAAATTGAAGAAATAATTCATGAAGGTGTTTCATTTACAAGTATTTTTTCGTCAGAGATATACAAAGAAGGGATTACTTTAACCGAAAAGAAAAAGGCATTAAACAAACTTTGTGAAAAAGGTTTAAACGTAACTAACTTAAAAGGAAGCACATTAGAAGAAAAAATAAATAGCCTAATTGAACATTTTGAAAATGTTGAAAAAGATGAAAAACTTGGGATTTCGCTAGATGGTTTTGAAAAATTATTAACTGAACTTAATCAATCTTTACCAAAAGTAAACGCTCAGCTAAAGGAACATTTTGAATTACAAAATGAATACGTTTTAAGTGCCAGTTTTCTTCTCGATTACAATATAAAGCCACGAGATATTCTTGATTTAATAATAAAAGAGGATTTAGCAAAATTCATCAAAGATTGTGGAATCAAACAACGAGGTGATGATATTTCAAACATTCTTGAGCATTATAAAGGCGTTGAAAATTTGTATTTAGAGAATTACGAAAACGTAGGTTATAGAAATCTAAACTTGTTAAAAGAGAATGGAATTTCAGTAAAAGAAAGCGAATTAGGTTTGAAATTTGAAGAGTTAACTAAAGTCATTTTTAAAGGACTAGGCTTTAATGTTGATGATAAATTTAAAAGTCAATTAAACACAAGTAAGGATATGATTGACATCCTTTTAAATTTAGGTAATAATGAAGTTATTATTGTTGAGTGTAAGACAAGCAAAGAAAAAGGGTATAATAAATTTAGTGCTGTTTCGAGACAACTAAAATCCTATCAAAATTTAGCTTTAAAGAATAATTTAAGAATTGTAAAAATATTATTGATTGCTCCAGAATTCAGTGACGATTTTGTAACTGATTGTGAAATGGACACAGAAATGAATTTATCATTAATTACTGCTTCAACTCTTTCTCATATCTTTAACTCATTTAAAACTTCAAAATATCAGATATTTCCACATGTCTTATTCAGGGATATTGTAATAAATGAAGAACGAATATTAAAAACACTGAGTAAATAAAATCTTGAAAAAGGAAGAAAAGCAAAAAATTATAACAAGAGAGGCTATTCAAAATTGAATAGCCTCTTTGTTTTTACTCAGCTTTTCCAAAATATTTTTTTCTAAACCAAAAAGCAACATTTACCAATGCAATTAATGTTGGTACTTCTACTAAAGGTCCAATTACTCCAGCAAATGCTTGTCCGCTGTTGATACCAAAAACACCTATGGCAACAGCAATGGCTAGTTCAAAATTATTGCCTGTTGCAGTAAATGCGATGGCGGTAGATTTCGAGTAATCGGCACCAAAATATTTCCCGATAAAAAAACTCATCACAAACATCACCACAAAATAAATGACTAGCGGAATAGCTATTCGAACCACATCCATAGGTATTTGTACAATCAATTCGCCTTTTAAACTAAACATAATGAGAATAGTAAATAACAAGGCAATTAAAGTAATGGGTGAAATAATGGGAACATATTTGTTTTGAAACCAGTCTTCGCCTTTTAATTTTATTAAGGTATAACGGCTAATGATACCTAGTGCAAACGGAATTCCCAAATAAATACCCACACTTTCGGCAATTTGTGCAATACTAATGTTGACTTCAAAACCAGTGTAACCAAAATAAGGAGGTAAAATGGTAATAAAAACATAAGCGTAAACGCTGTAAAGCAACACCTGAAAAATACTGTTTAAGGCGATTAATCCAGCAGCGTATTCTCTGTTTCCGTCGGCTAAATCGTTCCAAACCACTACCATAGCAATGCATCGAGCCAAACCGATTAAGATTAATCCAATCATATATTCTGGGTAACCTTTTAGGAAAAGTAACGCCAAGAAAAACATTAATATGGGTCCAACAATCCAGTTTAAAAAAAGTGAAGCTCCTAAAACTTTAGTGTTTTTAAACACCTCTCCTATTTGTTCGTATTTTACTTTTGCTAAAGGTGGATACATCATTAAAATTAACCCAACAGCCAATGGTATGTTGGTTGTTCCACTCGAAAAGGAATTGATAAAACCGCTACTCGATGGCATAAAATAACCTATTGAAACTCCAATTGCCATAGCAAGGAAAATCCAAAGGGTTAAAAATCGGTCGAGAAAACCTAATTTTTTACGTTCTACTACTGGTGCACAATTGTTTGCTGACATATTACTAAGAATAATAAATTTACACATTATTTTTTGTCGGAAGTCGGAAGACGGAAGCACTTCGGTCTTCGGTCTTCCGACTTCTAACCTTTTATTTTGCTAGTTACCCTGTTTTTAGTTTAGAGAAAACGTATAACATTTCTATCCCTATCTCCAATGAACGCTCCTCGTATTTTGCTTTTTGTAAAGGTGTTCCATCAAACTCTTTTGGATCGTTGTAAGGCAAACTTATTCTTTTGGTAGCATTAGGAATAAACGGACAATTTTCTTCGGCATGAGTACAAGTCATCACGGCAGCAAAATTGCTTTGAGGATTAAAGATATCACTATACCTTTTTGAAAAACAAATGATTGAAGGTTGATTCTCATCAAATTTAAAACTATACACCGAATTTTCGTTTTTCGAAAGTTGTTGAATTTTAAATCCGCTGCTCAATAATGTTTGAGTTACTGATGGGTAAAGTGCTGTGGTTTCTGTTCCTCCCGAATAACAAAAAACATTCGGAATGTTATAAAAACTTGCCGCCGTTTGAGCCCAAATTTGAGCCAAATGGCTTCTTCTGGAATTGTGCGTACAAATAAAAATGAGGTCAGTTATTTCGTTATTATTCCGTTTGTTTTGAATAAAATCAACCAAACCCATTAAGGCAGATTTACGCTCTTCGCTAATCTCATCAAACTTGGTAACAAGTTGTTCAATGAGTAAATTAAGTTCTTTTGTAATCATCTTAACAACATCCTGAATTTGGTTCACAACACGATTTTTGTCCATAAACGGTTACGCTAAAAATACCGAATTCGCCAAGTTTGTATTGTTCAATTTCTTGAGTCGAAAGATATTTTGAAAGTATTTCGTTGGGAAGCACCACTGGTTTTTCTTTTTGAATGCTAATTGCTGTAAAACCAGCATTATGAATAATATTCATGTAATCATTCAATTGAATAGCTCCAGAAACACAACCAGCATACATTTCAGCATCATTTTTTAAATTAGCTGGTAAGTTACCTTTTAGCACCACATCCGAAACACTAAAATGTCCGCCAGGTTTTAACACCCGATACATTTCGGCAAACGCTTTTACTTTATCAGGAACCAAATTTAACACACAATTACTGATGACCACATCAATTCTATTGCCACCAATCGGCAAACTTTCTACATCGCCCAATCTAAACTCCACATTGTTGAAATTTAACTTTTCGGCATTTTCTCTAGCTTTTGTTATCATTACTTCGGTCATGTCCACCCCAATAACTTTGCCTGATTCTCCAGTTAAAGCTCTTGCAACAAAACAGTCATTTCCAGCACCAGAGCCTAAATCTAAAACGATGTCGCCTTTGTTTATTTGGGCAAATTCGGTTGGAATTCCGCAACCCAAACCTAAATCGGCATCAGCATTATAACCACCCAATTTGGTATAGTCTTCCGCAAATACGGCATAATCAACGGTACAACAACCACCTGCTCCACAACAACTGGTTTCATTTTCTGTTTTTGATTGTAAAGCAATTTCGCTGTATTTGTCCTTTACAATTTGTTTTAATTCTTCTGAATTTTTCATATCTTTTATTTTTAACGTCATCGCGAGGAACGAAGCAATCTCATTCTCCTTTCTCAATGACGAAGTTTAACAACATTTATTTTTTTCTGAATAACTACTCATCAATAAGATACTTATTTCTTCCAGCTCCCTCCATACTTTGTCGTCAACGCAATAACAAGTTTTTGCACCTTCAATATCACCTTTAATGATGCCAACATCTTTTAATTCTTTTAAATGTTGAGAAATAGTAGATTGTGATAAGGGAAGTTCTTCCACAATATCACCACAAATACACGATTTTTGGTTGATTAGAAATTCGATGATAGCAATACGTGCAGGATGACCTAAGGCTTTAAATAATTCAGCTTTTCGGTTTTGTTTTGAAGTAAAATTATTGGATTTTGTAGTTCCCATGTTCATTTATTTATCGCAATATTACGATAAATAAATGGAATAAGATTATTTATTAAAAATATTTTTTCATAGCTTCAGTAAAGTCAGCAGGAGCCAAACATGGTTTCATGGTATTTTTATTAAAAAATACCAATGTAGTTTTTGCTTCATTAAGCAACAATCCTTCTGCATTAAATGTTTGATAAGTAAAATGAATGCGTGCTTTAGGCAACTCAGTAACGGTAGTTTCTATTGTTAATTCGTCATCGTAAAAAGCAGGTTTAAAATATTTAATAGAAAAATCTAAAACTGGCAAAGCAATTCCTTCGTCTTCCATTTTACGGTAACTAAATCCCAATTGGCGAATAGATTCAACTCTGGCAACTTCAAAATAAGAAGCATAATTTCCATAATAAACGTAGCCCATCATGTCAGTTTCAGCATATCTTACTCTTATTTTTGTTTTAGATTTATACATGCAAATTTTATATTAATTTAGTCAGCGAAAATAATCATATTCTTTTGAGAAAAAGTATTTACTATAGCATCTTTCTTTTACTTGTATTGTTAATTATACAATGCAGTCCTGCTAAGTATTTCACCACAGACCATTCGTTAATTAATATGGATTCTAGTATGGTGAACGACCTACAAACCGATTCATTAATAAAACCTTATCGCGAAAATTTAGAAAAAGAAATGAATGAGGTTTTGGTAATTGCTGCTGAAGAATTTCCAATTGAAAAGGGAAAAGCTCAAACCAAACTGGGTAACTTAGTTGCTGATTTAAGTTTGGAAATAGCCAATCAACTTTATCAACCTGTAGACAATGATAGCATTGATTTCTGTCTTTTAAATTTCGGTGGATTAAGAACCTCGTTACCAAAAGGAGAAATAACAAAAGGTAAAATTTTTGAATTGATGCCTTTTGAAAATGAATTGGTGGTGGTAACAATAAGTAAAGAAGCTTTTAACTCTTTAGTTAATTATTTGTTTCAGGTTGGTGGGCAACCAATCTCTAAAGGTTTAACCTTAGTCGAGTATTTAGAACAGCACAGTGATGTATTGGATATGTATTTTCTAATCAAAGAGAATAAATACAGGATAAATAGTGAGTTCAAAATATTAACTTCTGATTATTTAGCTAATGGTGGAGATAACATGAGTTTCTTTTCCAAACCAATTAAAATTGAGCCTTTAAATATTAAATTGAGAGATGCTATAATAAAATACTGTGAAAGTGAAAATAGAAAAGGAAATAAATTGACGAGTGTTTTGGATGATAGAATAATCCTCGATAAATTGAGATTAAAATGAATAACAGAAGAAAATTTATCAAACAAACTTTAATCGGTTCTCTAGGTTTAACTATCCTAAACCTGATTCCTTTTCGTTCTTTTGCTGCTAATAAAAAGAAGTACACTAAAATCACCATTCTGCATACGAATGATGTTCATAGCCATATTGAGCCATTTCCTACTAAAGACCCAAAATATCCAGGTTTAGGAGGTGCTGCACGAAGAGCGACATTAATAAATAAAATAAGAAGCGAAGAAAAAAATGTTTTATTATTTGATGCCGGAGATATTTTTCAGGGAACTCCTTACTTTAATAAATATAAAGGAGAACTGGATTTTAAGTTGATGAGTTTAATGCAATATGATGCTGCAACCATCGGTAATCATGATTTTGATAATGGAATTGAGGGGTTAAATGATATGCTACCATTTGCAAAATTTCCTTTCGTAAATGCCAATTACGATTTTAAAAATACTGTATTAAAAGATAAAATTCATGAGCATATTACCTTTTTAAAAGATGGAGTAAAAATTGGTGTTTTTGGTTTAGGAGTGGAACTGGATGGTTTAGTAGATAAAAAAAACTATGAAAAAACAATTTATAACAATCCCCTTCCAATTGCTAACAAAATAGCAGCCTATTTAAAGGAAACTGAAGGTTGTCAACTTGTTATTTGTCTATCACATTTGGGTTATGAACACCCTTTAAATAAAATATCTGATTTAATTTTAGCAAAAAATACAAAAAACATTGACTTAATTATTGGTGGACATACCCATACTTTTTTAGAAAAACCAACTGAGATAAAGAATCTTTCTTCGGCGATAACATTGATAAATCAAGTTGGTTGGGCAGGAGTTAATTTAGGCAGAATAGATTTCTTTATTACTAATACTAACAAAGATTATTTTCTTAAGTCAGAGAACATTAGAGTAGAATAAAAAGTTTTTAAAAAAACAATAGCTAAAAAGTTTTTTTTTTCACTTTTTTATTCAAATATTTGTTAGAGAGAAATTAGAACACCACTTTTAAACGGAAAGTGTTGAATTTGAGTTAATTAAAGTATTAAATAAGGTGAATTTATTTATCAACAGCTAACTCTTATCATCATTTGTTAAATTTCGAACAACTATTTATATTTTAACTATTTAATACAGGAGCTTATAAAATGCAAAAAGATTTTAATTTAGTGTGGGAGAATTGCCTTCAAGTAATCAAGGATAATGTAAGTTTACAGAGCTACAAAACTTGGTTTGATCCAATAACTCCAATTAAATTAAAAAATGATGTACTAACTATACAAGTTCCTAGTCAATTTTTTTACGAATGGTTAGAAGAACATTATGTAAATATTCTTAAAAAAACAATAAAAAAAGAATTAGGTCCAGAAGGCAGATTGGAATATAGCATTGTTATGGAAAATAGCCATTCGGGTTCAAAACCATATACAGTTAAAATTCCTGCAACCAATAGACAAGCTCTTAAAAACAACCCTGTTTCAATGCCATTAGATTTAAATAAAGATAAATCTATAAGAAACCCATTTATTATTCCTGGACTTAAAAAGATTAACATTGATTCTCAGTTAAACCCTAACTATTCCTTTAGTAATTTTGTAGAAGGAGATTGTAACCGATTAGCCAGATCTGCTGGTTTTGCTGTGGCAAAAAATCCTGGCGGTACTGCTTTTAATCCTTTATTAATTTATGGTGGTGTAGGTTTAGGAAAAACTCATTTGGCTCATGCCATTGGAATTGACGTTAAAAATAGATTCCCCAACAAAACAGTTTTATACGTTACATCAGATAAATTCACACACCAATTTATTGATGCTGTTAGAAATAATGAACAAAATGATTTTATTCATTTCTATCAAATGATTGATGTATTAATTATTGATGATGTTCAATTTTTTGGAGGAAAACCAAAAACACAAGATGTTTTCTTTCATATTTTCAACCATTTACACCAATCTGGCAAACAAATTGTTTTAACTGCTGATAAAGCTCCTGTTGAAATAATTGGTATGGAACAACGATTGCTCTCTAGATTTAAATGGGGATTAGCAGCCGATATTCAAGCTCCCGCACTAGAAACTAGAATTGCTATTTTGGAGAAAAAAATGTATCAAGAAGGATTGGATTTGCCCAAAGATGTGATTGAGTACATTGGATATAGCATCACTACTAATGTTCGTGAGTTAGAAGGTGCATTAATTTCAATTCTAGCACAATCTTCCTTAAATAAAAAAGCGGTTAACTTAGATCTTGCCCGTCAAATGGTTGACAAGTTTGTTAAAAATACGGCTAAAGAAGTTTCTATCGATTACATACAAAAAGTAGTTTGCGATTATTTTGATATGGCAATTGATATGCTAAAATCTAAAACTAGAAAAAGAGAAGTGGTACAGGCTCGTCAAATTGCCATGTATTTTTCTAAACAAATGACTAAATCTAGCTTGGCAACTATTGGTATGAACTGCGGAGGAAAAGACCATGCAACAGTGCTACATGCATGCAAAACCGTTAACAACCTTATGGATACCGATAAACGGTTTAGAGGTTATATCGACGATTTAAAGAAAAAAATTAGCTTACAATAACATCAACTGATGTCATGTATAAAGAAGCAAAAGCAATCCCGAGTAATCGGGATTATTTTGCACTAACTAAATGGGAACTTTTTTAGTTCCTGTTTTTATTTTATCAAATGGGATTTCTGAATAGAAAATACAAAACACCTGAACATTACCAGCCCATCAGCAAAAAAGGACAACAAATTCTCTTTTATTTTATGATAGGACTAATTGTTATCTCAGCTATTTATATTTTATCTTTTTACCAATGAAAAAAATTCTGTTCGTTTGTTTAGGAAACATTTGTCGTTCTGCAATTGCCGAAGGAATTTTACGAAATAAAATAGATACTCAACAACTAAATTTAGTTGTTGATTCGGCAGGAACATGCTCCAACCATGTTGGACAAGCTCCAGACCAAAGAATGCAACAAAAGGCAATAGAACATGGTTTATCCATTTCAAAACAAAGAGCTCGACAATTTTCAGTAACCGATTTTGATGATTTTGATTACATCTTTGCTATGGATAATTCCAATTATCAAAATATTTTACGTTTAGCAAAAAACGAAAACGATCGTTTAAAAGTCGAATTGTTTTTAAATTTAAGTTTCCCTCACCAGAATTTAGATGTTCCCGATCCATATTTTGGAGGAGAGCAAGGATTTGAAGATGTTTACCAACTCGTAAATTCAACTTGTACAATTTTACTAAACCAACTTAAAAATGAGCAATAAAGGCACTCTCTATCTAATTCCTGTTACGTTAGGAGATTCTCCTATTGCACAAGTTATACCTAGCTTTAATACTGAAATTATTAATGAAATTGATGTTTATATTGTTGAAAATATTAAAACTGCTCGACGGTTTTTAAAAAAAAGTGGGCTTCTTAAAGAAATTGATGAACTTACTTTTTTTGAACTTAACAAAAGAACTCACAGCACTGAGTTAAGTAAATTTATTAAACCCATTTTTGATGGAAAAAATGTTGGAGTAATGTCTGAAGCAGGTTGCCCTGGAGTAGCCGACCCTGGAGCAGACATTGTTGCTTTAGCTCAACAAAAAAATATTAAAGTTGTTCCTTTAGTTGGACCTTCTTCTATCCTATTAGCATTAATGGCTAGTGGATTTAATGGACAAAGTTTTTGTTTTAATGGTTATTTACCCAAAGAACAAAAAGATAGGATAGGTAAGCTAAAAGAGTTGGAAAGAAGAGTGAAAACGCAACAACAAACTCAACTATTTATTGAGACTCCTTTTCGAAACGACAATATTTTGGAAGACTTACTAAAAAATTGTTTTGCTACTACCCTACTTTGTATTGCGGTTGATATTACTTTGCCTTCCGAAAGAATAACCACTAAAACCATTGAAGAATGGAAAAAAATTAAACTCAACCTCAACAAACGACCTTGTATATTTTTGATTGGATAATTAGTTCGTTTTCACAAAAGTTTTTCTACCCATTCCTTTCTCCGAACTCAAAGTGATTAAATAATATCCTTGTGCTAAATCACTTAAATCAAGCACATCTTTATTCACATCAATATATTCTTTTGATAAAATTAACCTTCCGTAGATATCCATTAAATTCATTTTGGCGGTCACCTTCTCTGTGCCAAAAGAAAGAATTAAATTATCTTTTGTTGGATTTGGATACAAATTAAAACCAATGGCATTGTATTCATCAATTGAAACCAAAGTTATAGGAGAAATGTTTGACATAGCATTTTCAACTCCACTTTTAAATGAACCAAGATAAGTACAAGGAGAAGGTAAATTAACTCCAATGGCATAATATAAACTACCAACCATAGGATTAACATCTGTGTAAGCTGTAAAAGATGTTGAGATAGAATCGTATAATGCAATAGTTATGGGTGAAGTTCCACGGTAAATATAAAAAGTAGAATAACTAAATCCAGTATATGGATTCCAGCTTAACTGTGGGTAATTTGTAACTGGATTAACTGATGTAGCTAAATGGATAGTTTGATGATAGTTGCTAATTTTTACCACTCCACAGGTATCTACCGTTTCTAGTCGATATCGAAATGCTTGTTGAATTGGATTAGATAAAGTATCGGTAAAAGTTGATGGATTTCCTGATAATACATTACCAATTGTTGAATATACACCAGCTGTAGTGGTTTCTTTTTGCACATTAAATTCTCCAACAAACAACGAATCTTCAACCCAACTAATCGTATTTTTATTAATTAGGTTGTCTGTAGTTACTTTACACAATTGATGTGCACTAATTACTGGACAAAAAATATTACTACTATCACAAGCCACAGCTGTACCACCTGTTTGAGTTATTGATATAGTATCTGGTAGATTTGAATAATTAGTAATCATTATTTTATAATAACCAAATTGTACATTAAAACTAATAGTAGGGGAACCAATACTAAAATCACAATTTACACTTGGTGAAGAAAAATTACAATCCAAAGAATCATTCAAAGGTCCCCAAGCAATATAATCTATATCACTAGAACTATTAGATGATGAAACATTAATCATAATATTGCCAGGTGTACAAACTCCAAAATAGAGCCAAAGTGGGTTAGTTTGGTTTCCTAAACATTCATAATTAATTAGGGTATCCGAATTTACAACAAAAGTAGTAAGTGGATAAGTATATACAATTCCTGATTCAAACAAATATGGAGTAGAGCAATTGTTTTGTGAAGTGGCTTGGAATGAAAAAAGTCCAACACAACTAATCAATAAAAATTGGCTTAATTTTTTCATAATGAACGATTTAAGAACAATCAAATATAAGTAAAAATCATCAATAATCAATTATTTTTAATTTTTATTTTCTAACAGTCAATACTATTTTTAATTTCATTTGTGTTTTTTTGTTCTTTTTTATCAGTTTTAAAATCTATTTTAAAAACGTTATTTTGTGCAACCTAAAAATTGAAAAGAAAAATATACTTTTAAAAAATGCAAAAAACACTAATTGTTATTATCGATAGTTTTTATTTTTTGTTTAAACGCTTTTTGCCTTTAAAAACTTATCGTTATGCAGTTTGTGGTGGCAGCAATGTAGTTCTTGATATGTGCTTGTATTTTTTATGCTATAATTTTGTGTTAGCAAAACATAATGTCGATTTACAGTTAGTGGTGTTGAGTCCACACATTGCTTCTTTATTTTTTGTTTTCCCCATTACTTTTATGACAGGTTTTGCCTTAAATAAATACATTACATTTCAAGAATCTAACTTACCTGGGAGAATACAATTGATAAGATATTTATTAGTTGGATTAAGTGGGTTTGTGCTCAGTTATTTTTGCATGAAATTGTTGGTGGATGTACTCCACTTTTATCCAACTCCTTCCAGGTTCATCACCATTATTATTGCTGTTATTTACAGTTATATTTTACAAAACAAGTTTAGTTTTAAAGTAAAAACTGACGTTTAGTTGGTATCAATTGCTCTGTATTTTAACAACAACACTTTTAGGCTATGTTGTTCTTGTTCTCCTAAAAGCATTAATAACTCATTAGCTCCTTTAAAAACTGGGATGTCAGAATAATAGTTATCTCTGGCAAAGTGGATGTATTTTAACACTTTAAAAGCATTAAACCAATTGTAAAAGAGTTTAACAAAATGAGTTGTTGAAGTACTGTTTTTTCTAATTTTTAATAAATTCACTTCAAAATCGATGGTTGTTAAAAATGCCTGAACTGTTTTTGGGATAGTAATTTCATGGGTATATAAATCAGCAACTCTATCACAAAATTGTTTTAGGTCGATAAACGATTTTATTGAATAACTTAATAATTCCTCTTTATCTTCATTGAGCCAATTTTGTATGGCTTTTCCTGTTCCAAAAGGAACTCTTTCTGAAACTCGAGGTGAGGGAATAACTTTGGTCGTTTTTAGTTCTGTAAAATTTCCTAAAGGAATAATTTTATGTAAAAAATAAAAATCTTCACCAGCTTTTCGCTTATTCATGCCATTTTGTTTCTGATAGGTGATACTTCTAACTGCCATACTAGAACCGATGGTGTGGAAAGCATAAGGAAGTCCACAATAATTAATGGCATTTTTATAATATCGTAAATGCAATTCGTATTGCAGAATTCCATTATAAATTTTATCAGAAAATTCATCCCCTTCAATTGGGTGTTCAAAATGAATAGAACAAGCAAGAGTTCTCGAGTGTTTGATAAAATGCTTTTCGACTTCCACTAAATAGTTAGTATCACATTTGGCATCGGCATCAAAACAAAGAATAATACCATTTGGGTTATTTATTGTCTCCAATCTTCGCACAGCTTCATCCATTCCAATTTTACGTGCCAAACCAACACCTGCATCTTTTGCTGGCAGTTGATTTTCATCTAAAAAATAAAATTTAATTTTACGCTGTTGGTTTTCTTTCATCCATTTTTTGGCTTGAATGAAGGTTTGTTTATTTTGTTGTATTTCAACTTCCTTTGCAATTTCAGAAGCATTAATAACCGTAATTACTTCTACACCACAACTTGGTAAATCACAATGTGCTAAACTTTGCAAAGAAGAAACTAAGTTTGGTTCATTAAAACAGGGGATAACTACAATAATTCCTACATCTGAAGCTACTTTATCAGCTATTAATTGTTCTCGAACAGAAAATCTATTTAAATAATAATTCACTTGATAAAGATAAGCTTATATACTCAAATCACTCCGCTTTCCGTCCGTCAGCTAACGGATGACTTACTCTTTTTGCCGTTATACCGCAACCAAATAGCTTCTCGAGTTATTTTAAAATTTGGTTGTCCTTGTAAATGGGACATTATTGAAACTAAGCAATCCCGAATAATCGGGACTTACAAAGTTTCAGTATATTTAAAATTAAAGAATTACATCTTCTCTTCCAAATATTTTCCTGTACTACTTGATTTACAATGAATTAAATCTTCTGGGGTTCCATTAAAAATTAATTCTCCACCATTTATTCCCCCTTCTGGTCCTAAATCTATTACCCAATCAGCACTTTTTACCACATCTAAATTGTGTTCCACAACAATTACAGAGTGTCCTTGAGCAATTAGAGCATTTAAGGCTTTTAATAATTTTTTGATGTCGTGAAAATGAAGACCTGTTGTTGGTTCATCAAAAATAAAAAGCAAATGAGCATCACTTTCCTTTTTTGACAAAAATGAAGCCAATTTAACTCGCTGGGCTTCACCTCCACTAAGTGTATTAGAAGATTGTCCTAGCTGAACATATCCCAACCCAACTTCTTGTAAAGGCAATAATTTATGAATTATTCGTTGTTCGTTGTTTCCATTAAATTGAACAAAAAATTCGATGGACTCATCGATGGTTAATTCCAAAACATCAGCAATATTTTTTTCTTTAATCTTAATTTCCAATACTTCTTCTTTAAATCGTTTTCCTTTACATTCTTCGCAAGTCAAATGAATATCAGCCATAAACTGCATTTCAACAGTAATTTCTCCTTCACCTTTACAAATATCACATCTCCCTCCATCAACATTAAAAGAAAAATGAGCAGGTTGATAACCTCTTGTTTTAGCTAACAATTGTGAAGCAAATAAATTCCGAATTTCATCGTAAGCTTTTACATAAGTTACTGGGTTGGAACGAGAGGATTTTCCTATAGGATTTTGATTGATGAACTCCACCCCTTTTATGCTGTCTATATCACCTTCAATTTTATCAATTAAACCAGATTGCTCTGAATAGCCTTCAAACATTTTTTTTAAAGATGATAACAGACAATTTTTTACCAATGATGATTTTCCAGAGCCACTCACTCCTGTAACTACCGTAAGTGTGTGCAATGGAAACTCCACATCGATACCTTTTAAATTGTTTTCGCGAGCTCCTTTAATACTAATTCTTTTTTTCCATAATCTTCGTTTGGCAGGAATTTCTATCCGTTCTTGTCCATTAATATACTTTGCCGTTAAACTTTTCCCGTTAGTTTTTAATTCATTAAAATTACCTTGAAAAACAATTTCTCCTCCCAAACGACCTGCTTCTGGACCTAAGTCAATAATTTCATCAGCGGCTTTAATAATATCTTCATCGTGTTCAACAACAATTACCGTATTGCCTAAATTTTGTAAATCTTTTAAAACTCCAATCAATTTTTCGGTATCTTTAGAGTGTAAGCCGATACTTGGTTCATCTAAGATATACATTGACCCCACCAAACTACTACCTAAGGATGTTGCTAAATTAATTCGTTGAGATTCGCCTCCTGAAAGTGTTGATGAAAGTCGATTTAGAGTTAAATAACCCAACCCAACTTTGGTTAAGTATTTTAATCGGTTGGTTATTTCAGTAACTAATCTGTTGGCAATTTCCACATCGTGTTTATTTAATTTTAAGGTTACAAATAATTGTTCCATTTGATGAACTGGCATTAACACAAAATCGGTAATGGATTTACCATCTATCTTCACATAATTGGCATCTTTTCTTAATCGAGTTCCTCTACAATCATTACAAATGGTTTTTCCACGATACCTAGATAGCATCACTCGATATTGAATTTTATAACTTTTGTCTTCCACCATTTTAAAGAACTTATTAAGTCCTTTAAAAAATTTATTACCCTTCCAAACCAGTTGTTTTTGTTCGTCAGAAAGTTCATAGAAAGGCTTGTGAATAGGAAAATTAAACTCCATCGCATGCATTAGAAGCTCATTTTTCCAAACTTGCATTTTTTCGCCTTTCCAGCAAACAATAGCATCTTCGTATATCGAAAGATTTTTGTTAGGAATCACTAAATTTTCATCTATTCCTATCACACTTCCGTAACCTTCGCAAGTTTTACAAGCTCCAATCGGATTATTAAAACTAAAAAAATGAACATCTGGTTCTTGAAATTCCATTCCGTCCGCTTCAAATCTATTGCTAAAAGATTTAGATTGGATTTTTTCACCATCAATAATTATTACCTCACAAGCTCCATTTCCTTCAAAAAATGCAGTTTCAACACTATCGTAAATTCTGCTAATATTATCATCATTGTTGTCAATAATAAACCTATCAATTAACAGATTTAATTTATTGGTGTCAATTTTAGTTGAATCAATTTTATCAAGTCGTTCTATTTTATTATCCAACCAAATACGAGTAAACCCTTGTTTTAACAATAAATTGAGATGTTCTTTTATATTATTGTTTTTAATTTCTATTTCAGCCAATAAAATTACATTTACTCCATTCTGTAATGCATTAATATATTCAGCAATACTTTCTGTTGTATCTCGCTTCACCTCTTTTCCTGAAATGGGAGAATATGTTTTTCCTATTCGAGCAAATAAAAGTTTTAAATAATCATAAATTTCGGTAGATGTGCCAACAGTAGATCGTTTGTTCACTGTATTTACTTTTTGTTCGATGGCAATTGCAGGGGCAATACCATAAATATGGTCAACCGCAGGTTTTTCTAATTTACCCAAAAACTGACGAGCATAAGAAGATAAACTTTCTACATACCTTCGCTGTCCTTCTGCAAATAAGGTATCAAAAGCCAAAGAAGATTTTCCTGAACCAGATAACCCAGTAATAACTACCAACTTATTGTGAGGAATTGTAACGTCAATATTTTTTAAATTATGCACTTTTGCACCCTTTACATAAATATATTTTTTAGGGTTAAATGGTTCGTTAACCGAAATAGGCATAATTAATAATCCGTGTTAATTTTTGTTAAAGAATTCAAATTTACTTTTCTTTTTAGTAGTTTTGGTAAACAAAAAAATATTTTTGTCGTACAATAAAAAAAATTATACATCGTTATTTAGTTTGTTGTATATTAAAAAAAATTAAAAAAACGCCTATAAGTAGTATCTACTCTTTTTAAATAATAAGCTATAGAAGCTACTATTATTATACAATAATAAAAAGGAGGGATATTATGAAACTTTCAAAATTTTCGGATAAGGAACTAGTTCAATCTTACCTAAAAGGTAATGAGTTGGCTATTGAACAATTAATTGTTCGGTTTAAAAAACAAGTTTACACCTATATTATTTGTAAAGTAAGAAATGCTGCTCTAGCTGAAGATATCTTTCAAGATACTTTTATTAAAGTAATCAATACCATTAAAAAAGGCAAGTATAATGATGAAGGTAAATTTTTACCTTGGGTAATGCGAATTGCCCACAATTTAATCATCGATCATTATCGAAGAAAAGTAAAAATGCCATATATTACGGGCAATGATGATTTTGATATTTTCGATGTGATTAGAAGTCCTGATAGCAATGTTGAAGAAAACATGGTGAAAGACCAAATACAGGAAACCATAAAAAAATTGGTTAAACATTTACCTGATGATCAAAAAGAAGTGTTGATGATGAGGTTATACTACGATATGAGTTTTAAAGAAATTTCAGAATCGACTAATGTTAGCATTAATACTGCTTTAGGAAGAATGCGTTATGCATTAATTAACCTAAGAAAAATGGCTGACGAAAAGAATTTATCACTTTCATCCCATTAAGAAAAATTTTGTTATAATTTAGTTAGTTTAAAGGCTCTGGAGTAAAATTCAGGGCTTTTTTTTTATTTATTTTAATTTTATACTAAACCAAATAAATTATCGTTTTATAGCTAATAACATAAAAATTAAACTCTTTTATTATGCCTATGCAAAAATTTACTCACTCTGATTTATTGGAAATATCTAAAAAAGAAGCTAAATTAAAAGCTCTTCTAGGAGGAAAAAAAGTAAAAAAAATGTACTCTCCAAAAAAAGAAACCATTAACAACATACTTAATTATTCTAAAGCATTAAGCATTAGAAAGTCTAAAAATTTAGATTTTTTTGAGTTGATTTTAAATTAATTTCTTTTTAGAAAAAATTTCTAATCTTCCTTATTTAACAGCTATAAGGGAGATTTCTACATTGGCATTTTTTGGTAAGGCGGAAACTTCTACTGTTTCTCTAGCAGGGAAATTTGAATCAAAATAACTTCCGTACACCTCATTTATTTTACTAAAGTTGTTTAGGTCGCTAACAAATATAGAGCATTTAACAACATTGTTAAAATCCATATCTGCTCTAAACAAAACTGCCTTCAAATTTTCCATTACTTGCTTGGTTTCACTTTCTATTGAATCGTCAATTAAAACACCATTTAATGGATTAATGGCAATTTGACCAGAACTGTACAATATATTTCCGACCAATATTGCTTGATTGTAAGGTCCGATAGGAGCTGGGGCATTTGAACTTGTAATTATTTTTTTCATTCTTTATTATCTTAAAATTTTTCTCACAAAAGCAACTGTAAAATAACTCATTAAAAATACACCAGACCAACCTTCCATAATGGATATTCCCCTGCTATAACCCATAGGATAATAATCGCCATAACCAACCGTTAAAAACGTAATTGCACTGTGGTAAAAACAAGTTTGTAAATAAGTTAATTGGTCTGTGGCACCTACGGCATTAACAACATCTCCAATATTAAAGAAATGCAATAAGAGGTAGAGCCAACTGTATAGAACATAGACAACTAACACGCTTAAAAGTACTCTCATTGGACTTGTGGCATAAAGACCCATTTTATCAAAAATTAACCATCTAAATAGGTAATTAGGCATTTTTAAAAGTTTTAGTCCACCTCCTTTTAAGGTTTTTTCATAATCGGCTCTCAGTTCAAATCTTTTAAATTGAATGTAAGCCATGTCTTCATCTTCATATTGCCCACCTAAATGAAAATTTTCCTTTAAAATATTAAACTGTTCAGCTTTTTGGCGTAAAGTAGTGTTCTGTTGATTTTTTATTAAATTTTTAATGTTATTTTCTCTCCAGTCGATAATTATTCTACCTAAGTTTCGCATACCATAAAGGTAAAGCGTATTGAGGTGTACATGATGGTTGTTAGCTGGTTTTAAATCAATAATATCTCTTAAAACAGTGTCTGATAAATCTATTTCTTTCACTTGTTTTACTGTTAAATCTAGAAAAACATCTAACCTAGAACCTTTAAATGAAATGCTTTTGGCAATACATTCTGAAAACGAAACCTGACCTGTACCAAAATTTACATTTTCAAACAAAACCTCAGCATCTCCAAAATTCATTGAATGAAAAGAGATGTCGTTATTACCGAATCTGGTTAATCGAAAATTAAACTTTCCACTAACCATTTCTGCTTCATCAAAAGTAATATAACCATTACCGAAAACTGCTCTTCTAAAATCTACTCTGCCCGTTCCAAATTCAACTTTTCTAAAATCAAGGGATCTGTCCCCGAATTTTGTTTTTTGAAAATTAATTCCCCCTTTCCCAAATTTAGAATAATTGAATTTTACCTTACAGTTATTAAAGTTTACACTATTAAATAAAGCATCGCCATCATTAAAATTAGCATTAACAAAGGAAACTACTCCTCCATGAAAATTGGAAGAGGTGAATAATACTCTATTTAACTTTCCAAACTCTACGTATTGAAAGTTAATTTCTCCATTTCCAAATATCGTATCTATAAATTCTACATCTTCATTGCTTGTGAAACGAGATTGAAAAAAAGAAAGATTTCCGTGTGAAAATATAGTATTGCTAAATTTTGCTTTTCCTTTAAAATTAATTCCAGAAAAATCAGTCAAAAAACTACAATCGAAAAAAGCATTTTCAGCTTCAAAATTATTGATATCAAAAAGTTGAGAAGCGGGTAGATTGATACCTTTTTTAAACTCAGAAATAGAGAAATCTTTCACATAACAACCATTAAGGTTAACATCTTCATTATTTTTTAGATGAATATATATTTCTTCTTTGGTTACTATACCGTATTTTTTTTCTGAAACTAATTTATTGGCAATAAAAGTTTGTACTACTGCTGTTTTTTTATGATTAGCATCAAAGGATTCCTTAATAACTTCGATATTATATGTAACAATGTTTGTTTCCATTACAGCATAAATGTACTGTTTTGAATGAATTTAAGAAATAAGGTGAACTAATAAATGAAAAAAATATTTATTTAACTTTTTCTAAATCATAATACCAATAGGTTGCTCCATTAGCATCAATAGCAGCCAACGATAGGTGACCTTTTTTATTTCTCTTTACAATCGTAATTTGATAATTATTATTTTCTTCTTCTGAACCTATTAATGAAGCATTGTAGGAGTTATAAATTCTTTTTCCTTTGGCATCTGGAGCCATTTGAATTTCAGAATTAATCTTCCATTTTTTAGTAATGTACTCACTAGAATTATCTGATTTTATTTCAGCAGCGACAAAATCGTCCCCTCCAACTCCAAAAATTTGAATACTAATCTTACATTTTTCTCGAACCAATCTATTCTCTGTTGGATTTAAAGATCTGTATTCCTGTCGTTTGCAGTTATAAATGCCATTTTGTGCTTGTATAGAAAAGGCGAGTAGAAAACAAAAAGAAGTTAAAAAAGTTTTCATACGATAAAAGTAATAAAAAAATTAATTACAATTCCAAATTTGTAAAAAAGAGTGCTGAATAGTAATTAAAACAATAAATTTATAGTTGTTCCTTTATTAATTTCACTTACTAAACTAAAACTAGCACCTATTTTCTCTGCCCTATTTTTCATATTAATAATTCCGTTTCCTTGTTGAACTTTTGAACTATCAAATCCTCTACCATCATCTTTTATTTCTAATTTCCATTTATTTGCTAAAGGTACTAGTTGAAGAAATAAGTTTTTAGCTGAAGAATACTTTATGATGTTGTTAATTGCTTCTTGTATTATCCTCAACAATTCAATTTTTTTGTCGTTACCAAATTCGGGTGGTAATTGGTAAAAGAAATGTGTTTCAATTTCACCTGCTTCTTTTAATTGTAATAATAAAACATCAATCTTGGCTTTTAAATCTATTGGTTCTCTTTCTAAAATTTCGTGAGAGATGTTTCTAATATCTTTAGTTGCTTCTTTTAAGAAATCAAGTGACCTCTCAAAAATTTTTTGAGTATCATAATCTAGTTTTTCAACCTCTTCTCTAATTGCTTTAAACCCCATTTGTGAAGCAATTAATAATTGTTGAATGCCATCGTGTAATTCGCCAGAAATCCGATGTTGCTCTTCAACAACAGCTAAAGAAAGAATTTTTTTACGTTTTATAATTTTAGCATTTATAATTTCTAATAATTCGGTTGGGTTAAATGGTTTGGTAATATAATCATCTGCTCCTAATTCCATTCCTTTTCTAATATCTTCTGTTGTTGTTCGAGCAGTTAAAAATAAAAAAGGAGGAACAAGTTCTTTGTCCATACACTCGTTTAATGCTTTTAACATTTCAAATCCACCCATTTGTGGCATATTTACATCACAAATAACTATAGTTGGTTTTTCTTTTATAACAGCGACAAGTCCTTCTTTACCGTTTATTGCTGTAATTGCTTCATACCCTTTTAGTTCTAAAATATCTTGCAATGATTCTCTAATTGCAGTATCATCTTCGATGATTAGCACTTTGTCTTTTTGAAGCAGCGTTAAGTTCTTCATGGTTTCATAGGTTTTACTAATACGTTTCAATTTTGTAAATCTCAAATTTAATTTATAAAAAACTAGTTGAAATAAAAATTATTACAATCGAACTCCAATAATAGTAACATCATCGGTTTGTTCTTTATTTTTTTTCCAATTTTTAAAATCTCTTGCAATTAATTTTTTCTGATTATTCATTGCCAGATCTTGAAAAGACAAGAGTAATTTTTTTAAATTTTTTGTTTTGTATTTTTTATCTTCTTTGCCTCCAAATTGGTCTCCATAACCATCGGAGCTTAAGTAAATAATGTCGCCTTTTTGATATGGAAAAACTTGTTCTTGAATGTTAAAGCTAGCACCTATTCCGCCAACCGAAGCATTACTTGCTTTTATTTCATATAATTTTTCTCCGATTTCGTTCTCATAAATTCTTAAATTATCTTCGCTAATTGCTGATTTTTTAAATGTTTTAGCATTGATATAGATAGGTCGTTTTGCACCAGCATACTTTAATAATTTTCTATTATCATCAATCGCGCACAAGGAAATATCCATTCCATCACCAATATAATTTTTATGATGAGCCGACATAAATTCACACACTAAATTATTTACTTCTGTTAAAATATTAGCAGGATTTTGATAGCCAAACTGATTGATGACAGTATTTAACATCGTGTAGCAAACCATAGAAATTAATGCAGCGGGTATGCCATGACCTGTGCAATCAGCCACTGCAATTAAAGTAATATCATCAATTTTTTTAACCCAATAAAAATCTCCAGAAATAGACTCTTTAGGTAAATAAAAAATAAAATGTTCGGGAAAAAACTCCTTCATTTCATCGTTACTTGGAAGAATAACATTCTGAACCATTTTTGCTCGCTCTAAGCTATCTAAAAAACCTTTGGCTTTTTCTTTTACTTTTATTTTAAAGTCGCTAATGGCTTCTTTTTTGTTTTTATTACTATCTAAGTGCTGAATTTTTTTTCTAATTTCTACTTTAGTTAATTGAGAGGAAATAATTTGAAGTAATTCGTCTATTTGAAATGGTTTGGAAAGGTAATCGTCTGCACCAAGATTCATTCCGTTTCTAAAATCCTTCATGGTTGCCAATGCACTTAAAAAAATAAAAGGGGTACAATAAAGTTCTGGATTTAATCGAAATGCTTTTACTGTTTCCCAACCATCCATTTCGGGCATCATCACATCACAAAGAACTAAATCTGGTTTTATTTGAATGGCTTTGCTTAATCCTTTCTTTCCATTTTCAACACATTCTACATCATAACCATTTAGCACTAAAATATCAGCAATAGTTTCTCTAATGTTTTTTTCATCTTCTATCACTAATATCTTGCCCATTTTCATAAAGTTAAATCTAGCACAAGTTTACTTGTAATCTATAGAAATACACTGTATTAATTTCCGAATGGTAGTTTTGGGTTTCCCTACAAGATTTTAACTTTTATTATTGGTCAATATGATTTAGAATTTTCAATAATTCATCTTTTTTATCCTGAGAAACTGGAACATAACACCCATCGGACAATAAAAGTGAACCATTTTTACCACGAATATATTTGTCGATAAATTGGGGATTAATGATGGAAGATTTGTGAACTTTTATAAAATTTTTTTTGATCAAAATAGGTTCAAATGCTGACATTGGTTTTGAAACAAGAATTTTAGTGCCATCAACAAGATAAAAATAACAATATGCACGATCTGCTTGGCATTTAATTATTTTATCGAAAGATACCAACGTTAAACCATCTGCACAAGGTAAAGCAAGTTTATTAAATGTTTCTAAAATTTCTCTTGGTTTAGTTGGTTCACCCAAGTGTAAAAGTTTTTTTCGAGCATCTAAACGTAATCTAATAATTTCTAATACTTCGGTGTTATCAAAAGGTTTAAGAATATAATCATCTGCACCTAAACTCATGCCATGACGGATGTCTTGTTTTTCAACTTTTGCTGTAAGGAAAAGAAAAGGTGGGATAATTTCATCTTTTAAGCGTTGATTGATAGCACCAAGTAATTCAAAACCATCCAATTCAGGCATACTTACATCGCACAACACTAAATCAGGATGATTGGATAGAATGGCATGATAACCTTCTTTACCATTATTTGAAGTTGAAATATAATAACCAGATAGCTCTAAAATATCTTTTAGCGTTTCTCTGATGTTTTTATCATCTTCAACAATTAGTATATGTTCCATAATTAGTTGTTTTTAAAATCTACAATAAATTCAGAACCTTCATTTAATCTGCTGGTCACGCTTAAAGTTCCACCATTTAACTCGGCATATTCTTTTGCAATTGCTATTCCCAAGCCAGTTCCTGGTAAATCATTTGCATTTGATGCTCGATAAAATTCCTGAAATAAATTTTTAACTTCGGCTGAAGGTATTCCGATACCAAAATCTCGAACAGAAATTTGTACTTGATTTTTTTTATAGTTGAGTGTTAAAACAGGTGATGGCTTGTTAATAGAATATTTGAACGCATTGGAGATGAGATTAGAAATGGTGTGTTCCATTAGTTTACCATCAATGATAATGTTTCGAGG
>Ga0100377_1000513_pt1 | contig 33101 bp, 26 predicted proteins | sample CryGeymeta201501_FD_83664 | JGI IMG/M metagenome (GOLD analysis project Ga0100377, IMG submission 83664) | Groundwater microbial communities from Crystal Geyser aquifers in Utah, USA - Crystal Geyser metaG 2015-01 | ecosystem: Environmental > Aquatic > Deep subsurface > Groundwater | place: USA...
GCGCCGGGGGGGGTTCGGGGGGGGGGCGGGGGAGGGCGCCGGGCCGGGGGGGGGGGGGTTCGGGGCGGGGGGGGGGGGGGGGGGGGGGGTGGGGGGGGGGCGTGATGGGGCGCTGGGGGGGGGGGGGGGGGGGGCCGGGGGCCCGGTGTACCTGGCGCGGGCGGGGACGGAGCGTGGGGCGGCGTGGCTGGCCGGGCTGGACTTCGCCGAGGCGGGGGATGAGGCCGTGGCCGAGGGGCGCGCGGCGGTGGAGGAGGCGTCGGGGCGGATGGGGCGGTCGATGCCGGACGTGGACCTGCGGGCGGTGATCGCGGCGCGCACCGAGAGTCGGTATTGGGAGGAGATCGGGGCGCGGTGCCTGGCTTGCTCGAACTGTACGCTGGTCTGCCCGACGTGCTTCTGCATGACGGTGGAGGACGTGACGGATCTTGCGGGGGAGCGCAGCGAGCGGCACAGGCGGTGGGACTCGTGCTTCGGGCTGGATTTCTCGTACCTGCATGGGGGGGCGGTGCGGCGCGCGGTGGGGGCGCGGTACCGGCAGTGGATGAGTCACAAGCTCTCGACGTGGTGGGATCAGTTCGGGACGTCCGGGTGTGTGGGGTGCGGGCGCTGCATCACATGGTGTCCGGTGGGGATTGACATCACCGAGGGAGCCGCCCGGCTGGCGGCCGAGGTCAACGACACAGCTGGAGAGGACGATGGAGACCCTTGAGCGGATCCTGGCCGAGCACCCGTTCTTTGTGGGGCTGGCCCCGGAGTATCTGGCGCTGATCACCGGGTGCGCGGCGAACGCGCGCTTCCTGGCCGGTGACTTCGTGTTCAGGGAGGGGACGACGGCGGACAACTTCTACATCATCCGTCATGGGACGGTGGACATCGAGATCCACTCGCCGGAGCACGGCGGCGCGGTGTCGGTGCAGACGCTGCAGCAGGGCGAGGTGCTGGGGGCGTCGTGGCTGTTTCCGCCGTACCGGTGGAACTTCGACGCGCGGGCGCGGACGCTGGTGCGGGCGATCTCGTTGGATGCGCGGTGCTTGCGGACCAAGTGTGACGACAACCCGGCGCTGGGCTACGAGCTGATGAAGCGTTTTTCGCGCGTCATCGCCGAGCGGCTCCACGCGACGCGGGTGCAGCTGTTGGATGTGTATGGACGACCGGGCTGACAGGGGGGCCGACGCGCTGCGTCCGGTGCCCTATCGGATCGCGCGGCGGTGGCAGGAGCTGCCGGACACGTTTACGTGGTCGCTGCGGCCGGCGCAGGGGCGCGCGCCGTTCGCGTTCGCGCCGGGTCAGTTCAACATGCTGTACGGGTTCGGGCTCGGGGAGGTGGCGATCTCGATCAGCGGGAACCCCGAGGAGGGCATGGACCTGGTGCACACGATCCGTGCGGTGGGGAGCGTGACGCGGCGGCTGGCGTCGCTGCAGGCCGGGGCGATGGTGGGGGTGCGGGGGCCGTTCGGGCGGCCGTGGCCGATCGTGGAGGCCGAGGGCGACGACATCGTGTTCATGGCCGGTGGGTTGGGGCTGGCGCCGCTGCGTCCGGCCATCCTGCACGTGCTGAACCATCGGGGGCGGTACGGCCGGGTGTTGTTGTTGTACGGGGCCCGGAGCCCTGCGGAGCTCCTGTACGTCGAGCAGCTCAAGGAGTGGGGTGGCCGGTTCGACATGGACGTGGAGGTGACCGTCGACACGGCGGCGAAGCACTGGCACGGCTCGGTGGGGATGGTGACGCGGCTGCTGCGGTTCGTGGCGGTGGAGTCGTCGGCGACGACGGCGCTGGTGTGTGGGCCGGAGATCATGATGCGGTTCGGGGCGCGCGCGTTGCAGGATCTGGGGGTGCCGGCGGATCGGATCTTCCTGTCGATGGAGCGCAACATGAAGTGCGGGGTGGTGCAGTGTGGCCACTGCCAGTGGGGTCCGCATTTTGTGTGCAAGGACGGCCCGGTGTTCGCGTTCGGCGACATCGAGACGCTGCTGTCGATCCGGGAGGTGTGAAGATGGCGGCACGTCCGAAGTTGGCGATCTGGAAGTTCTCCTCGTGCGATGGGTGTCAGCTGACGCTGCTGGACTGCGAGGACGAGCTGTTGGCGGTGGTGGGCGCGGTGGAGGTCTGCTACTTCCCGGAGGCGACGCGCGCGGTGGTGCCGGGGCCCTACGACCTGTCGCTGATCGAGGGTTCGGTGACGACGCCTCGGGAGGCCGAGCACGTCAAGGCGATCCGGGCGATGTCAAAAACTGTTGTTGCGATAGGTGCTTGCGCGACGGCGGGGGGTATCCAGGCGCTGAAGAACCTGCATGATGTGGACGACTTCATCGCGGCGGTCTACGCGACGCCGTCGTTCATCGACACGCTGGACACGGCGACGCCGATCAGCGACCACATCAAGGTGGACTTCGAGCTGCGGGGGTGTCCTGTCAGCAAGGGGCAGCTGCTGGAGGTGCTGAGCGCGTTCCTGCACGACCGTCCGGCGCAGATCCCTCGACAGAGCGTGTGCGTGGAGTGCAAGCTTCGCGGGACGATCTGTGTGATGGTGGCGCACGGCACGCCGTGTCTGGGGCCGATCACGCACGGTGGGTGCAACGCGCTGTGCCCGGCGTACGATCGTGGCTGCTATGGCTGCTTCGGGCCGGTGGACGGCGCGAATGTGCCGGCGCTCGACGCGTGGTGGGGTGAGCTGGGCGTCTCGAAGCTCGACCGCCAGCGCGCGCTCCGCACTTTCAATGTCCAGGCCGCGCCGCTGCGCGAGGTGAGCGAACGCCATGACGAAGACGACACGGACGATCAAGGTTGACTATCTGGCTCGGGTCGAGGGCGAGGGCGCGATGTACCTCAAGATCGACCAGGGCGCGGTGACGGACGTGCAGCTCCGGATCTTCGAGCCGCCGCGGTTCTTCGAGGCGCTGCTGCGCGGTCGGCGTGCGGACGAGGCGCCGGACATTACGGCGAGGATTTGTGGGATTTGCCCGGTGGCGTATCAGATGAGCGCGGTGCATGCGGTGGAGCAGGCCGCCGGGGTCGAGGTCGGCGGGATGCTGCGGGAGCTGCGGCGGCTGATCTATTGCGGCGAGTGGATCGAGAGCCACGGGCTGCACATCTATATGCTGCACGCGCCGGACTTCCTGGGGTATCCGAGCGCGATCGAGATGGCTCGGGACCACGGGGAGCTGGTCAAGCAGGGGCTTCGGCTCAAGAAGGCGGGCAACACGCTGGTGAGCGTGGTGGGTGGGCGGGAGATCCACCCGGTGAACGTTCGGGTGGGCGGGTTCTACCGGGTGCCGACGCGTGCGGAGCTGACGGCGATGGTGGAGGAGCTCAAGTGGGCCCGCGACGCGGCGGTGGAGACGGCGCGGTGGGCGGCGACGCTGGAGTTCCCGGACTTCGAGGTGGATTACGAGTTCGTGGCCTTGCGGCATGAGGACGAGTACCCGTTCAACGAGGGGCGGATCGTCTCGACGTTGGGCGTCGACATCGACGTGAGCGCCTTCGAGGAGCACTTCGAGGAGCGGCACGTGCCGCACTCGAACGCGCTGCACTGCGTGCACAAGGGCTTCGGGGCGTACTTCGTGGGGCCGATGGCGCGGTACGCGATCAACCAGGATCGGCTGCCGGAGCTGGCGCGGCAGGTGGCGTCGGAGGTGGGGTTGGGGGCGGTGTGTCGGAACCCGTTCAAGAGCATCCTGGTGCGGGCGGTGGAGCTGGTGTTCGCGTTTGACGAGGCGCTGCGGATCATCGCAAGCTATGAGCGTCCGGAGGTGGCGCACGTGGACGTGTCGCCGTCGGGGCGGGGTCAGGCGGCGACGGAGGCGCCGCGGGGGCTGCTGTATCATCGGTACGATCTGGACGAGGCGGGGCAGATCGTGGAGGCGAAGATCGTGCCGCCGACCTCGCAGAACCAGATGCGGATCGAGCAGGACCTGCGGGAGCTGGTGCCGGCCTACATCGATCTTGACGACGAGGCGCTGCGGGAGCGGTGCGAGCTGGCGATCCGGAACTACGACCCGTGCATCTCGTGCGCGACGCACTTCCTGGATCTCGAGGTGGATCGGACGTGAGCGCCGGTCGGCCTCAGCGCCTGCTCGTGGGGGTCGGCAACCGGCAGCGTTGTGACGACGGGGTGGGGCCGCGCGCGGCGGCGGCTGTCGCGGCGATGGGGCTTCCGGACCTCGAGGTGGTGGAGCACACGGGGGAGCTGTCGAGCCTGCTGGAGCTGTGGGAGGGGCGGTCGCGGGTGGTGGTGGTGGACGCGCTGCGGGGGGGGCGGCGGTGGTCTGCCGGGGCGATCGTCCGCTTTGATGCGCACGCGGAGTCGCTGCCGTCTCGGGCGTTTACGTCGACGCACGCCTTCAGCGTGGCGGAGGCGATCGAGCTGGGGCGGGCGCTGGGGCAGCTGCCGCCGCACCTCGTGGTGATCGGCCTGGCCGCGGCGTGGTTCGAGCATGGGGAGTCGCTGTCGGCGCCCGTCTCCGACGCGCTGGATGGGCTTGTCCGGCGCGTCGTCGGTGAAATCGAAGGAGCTTGATCATGCACGAGATGTCCTTGATGGCGGACCTGATGCGGAAGATCGACCGGCTCGCCCGTGAGAACGACAGCCGGATCACGACGGTGCGGGTGCGGCTGGGCGCGCTCTCTCACATCTCTGCCTCGCACTTCCGGGAGCACTTTGAGGAGGCGGCGCGGGGGGGGCCGGCGGCGGCGGCCACGCTGATCGTGACCGAGAGCGCGGACGAGCACGCGGCGGACGCGCAGGACATCGTGCTGGAGAGCGTGGACGTGGAAGTCGACGGTGATGGTTGAGCGGCGCGCGGTGCGGCGCGCGACGGTCCGTGGGGCGGTGCAGGGGGTCGGCTTTCGGCCGTTCGTCTACCGGCTGGCGGCCGAGCTGGGCCTGACGGGCTGGGTCCGCAACGGTCTGTCGGGGGTGGAGGTCGCCGTGGAGGGGGATGAGGCGCGGGTCTCGGACTTCCTGCATCGGCTGACGGGCGAGGCGCCCGCGGTGGCGGTGATCGACGATGTGGAGGTCGTCGACGATGTCGGCGGCTACGAGGACTTCCGCATCCTGCCCAGCGCGTTCGACGGGGTGGGCGGGCGGCTGTTGCCGGATCTGGCGACGTGCGCGGACTGTGTGCGGGAGCTGTTCGACGTGGCGGACCGGCGGCATCGTCACCCGTTCATCAACTGCACGAGCTGCGGGCCGCGGTACACCATCGCGACGGGGCTGCCGTACGACCGGAGTCGGACGACGATGGCGGGGTTCTCGATGTGTGCGGCGTGCGCGGCGGAGTACGCGGACCCGTGCGACCGGCGGTTCCATGCGCAGCCGACGGCCTGTCACGCCTGCGGGCCGGTGCTGTCGCTGCTCACCAGCGCGGGCGGGGTGGTCGCGCGCGGCGCGGAGGCGCTGGCCGGGGCGGTGGGGGCTCTGGCGAGTGGGCAGCTCGTGGCGGTGCGGAGCCTGGGCGGCTTCCAGCTGCTGGTGGACGCCACGGACGCGGCGGCGGTGGGGCGGCTGCGGGCTCGGAAGGACCGGCCGCACAAGCCGTTGGCGATCGTGGTGCCGGACGTGGCGGCGGCTGCGCGGCTGGCCTCGGTGGATGAGGCGGAGGCGGCGCTGCTGGGTTCGCCGCGGGCGCCGATCGTGCTGCTGCGGCTGGCCGACGGTGGCGAGGTGTTGGCGCCGAACGTCGCGCCGGACGTGGGGGTGGTGGGGGTGATGCTGGCGTACACGCCGGTGCATCACCTGCTGCTGGCCGAGCTGGGGCGTCCGCTGGTGGCGACGAGCGCGAACCGGCGCGGCGAGCCGCTGTGCGTGGGCGATGGTGAGGTGGTGGAGCAGCTTGGTGAGGTGGTGGAGCTCATCCTGACCCACGACCGGGCGATCGCGCGGCGCGCGGACGACTCGGTGGCGCGGGTGGTGAGCGGTCGGCCGCTGCTGCTGCGTCGGGCGCGGGGGTACGTGCCCGACCCGATCGACGTGCCCTGGGTGCTGCGTCCGACGGTGGCGGCGGGGGGGCACCAGAAGGTGGTGGTCGGGTCGGCGCGGGGGCGTCGGGTGACGCTCGGGCCGCACCTGGGGGACCTGGACGGTGAGGCGACGTGGCGGGGCTTTGAGGCCGCGCTGACCGAGGCGGCCGAGGGGTTGGGGGAGGGTTGGACGGCGGCGGTGGACGCGCACCCGGACTATCCGGGTGCGCGGTGCGCGGCGGCGCGGTCGGGGGGGGCTGTGGAGGTGGTGTTTCATCACCACGCTCATGCGGTCGCGTGCCTGGCCGAGCACGGGCAACCGGGTCCGGCGCTGGTGGCGACCTTCGACGGGACGGGGTACGGTCCGGACGGGACGATCTGGGGTGGGGAGCTGTTGGTGGCGACGCTCTCGGGCTTCGAGCGGGTGGCGCACCTGGCGCCGTTTCGGCTGCCGGGGGGGACGGCAGCGGTGGTGGAGCCGAGGCGGTCGGCGCTTGGGTGGTTGGCGGCGTCGGTCGGGGTGGAGGTCGCCGAGGCGCGGATGGCGGGGCACTTTGAGGCGCAGGAGTTGCGCGTGCTCTCGCAGCTCCTGCGTGGGGGCGTGGCGAGCCCGGTGACGACGAGCATGGGGCGTCTGTTCGACGCGGTGTCGTGCCTGGTGGGGCTGGGGGACGTGATGAGCTGGGAGGGGCAGGGCGGGGCGATGTTGGAGGCGGCGGCGATGGGGTCGGAGGTGACGGCGCCGTTCGCGCCGGTGTTGACGTCGGGGCCGCCGCCGTGGACGATCACGTTCCCGACGCTGGTGGAGGCGGTGCTGCGGCCGACGGAGCCTGCCGGGGTGGTGGCGCGGCGGTTTCACCTGGGGGTGGCGGAGGCGGTGGTGGAGGTCGCGCGGCGGGTGGGGTTGCCAGCGGTGGGCCTCACCGGCGGCTGCTTCCAGAACGCGCTGCTGGCGACGCTGTGTGAGGACCGGCTGAAGGTGAATGGATTTCAGGTGCTTACGCATCGACTTGTGCCGCCGAACGATGGGGGGCTGGCCCTTGGGCAGGCCGTCATCGGCGGCGTTCATCGATCCCTGGAGTGAGCCTATGTGCCTCGCAGTGCCCGGCGAGCTGCTCGCCATCGACGCCACCGACCCGCTGATGCCGATGGGGCGTGTCAGCTTCGGGGGTGTGCTCAAGGAGGTGTGCCTGGCGTACGTGCCGGAGGCGCGGGTGGGGGAGTTCGTGATCGTGCACGTGGGCTTCGCGCTGACGGTGCTTGACGCGGAGGAGGCCGCGCGGATCTGGGCGACCCTGGAGACGCTCGAGGAGCCCGAGGCGGGGGAGGGGCCGTGAAGTATCTGGACGAGTACCGGGACGCGGAGGGCGCGGCGAGGCTGCTGGGGGCGATCGGGCGGGCGGTGACGCGGCCGTGGGCGATCATGGAGGTGTGCGGGGGGCAGACCCACGCGATCCTGCGGTACGGGATCGACCAGCTGTTGCCGGAGGGGGTGGAGCTGATCCATGGGCCGGGCTGTCCGGTGTGCGTGACCTCGGCGGCGATCATCGACCGGGCGGTGGCGTTGGCCGAGGAGGGGGGCGTGACGCTGTGCTCGTTCGGGGACATGCTGCGGGTGCCAGGCACCGGGTCTGACCTGCTGAGCGCGCGGGCGCGCGGGGCCGACGTGCGCGTGGTGTACTCGCCGCTGGACGCGGTGGCGCTGGCGGTGGCCGAGCCGGGGCGGCAGGTGGTGTTCTTCGGGGTGGGGTTCGAGACGACGGCGCCAGCGGTGGCGATGGCGGTGCTGCAGGCCGAGCGGCTGGGGCTGGCCAACTTCTCGGTGCTGACGGCGCACGTGCTGGTGCCGCCAGCGCTGGAGGCCATCCTGGCCGATCCGGACCGGCGCATCCACGGCTTCCTGGCGGCGGGGCACGTGTGCGCGGTGATGGGCACGCACCCGTACCACGCGATCGCGGCGCGGTATCGCGTGCCCATCGTGGTGACGGGGTTTGAGCCGATGGACATCCTGGACGGGGTGCGGTTGTGCGTGGACCAGCTGGAGGCGGGCCGGCACGTGGTCGAGAACGCGTACACGCGGGCGGTCGGCGCGGACGGAAACGTGCTGGCGCAGCGCGCGCTCGAGGCGGTGTTCGAGGTCGTGGATCGCGACTGGCGCGGGCTCGGTGAGATCCCGTCGAGCGGGCTTGCGCTGCGGCCGAAGCTCGCCCGGTTCGACGCCGAGGCGCGGTTCGGGCCGGTCGTACCCGTGGTGACCGAGACGGAGTGCATCGCGGGGCTGGTGCTGCGGGGCGTGGCGCGCCCGACGGACTGCCCGGCGTTCGGCACGCGCTGCACGCCGGAGCATCCGCTGGGCGCGCCCATGGTGTCGTCCGAGGGCGCGTGCGCCGCCTATCAACGCTACCGCCCCCGAGGCCCGTCATGACCGACCTGTCTGCACTCGTCTGCCCTGTTCCGTTGCCGGCCACCGACCGCGTGCAGCTCGCCCACGGCGGGGGCGGGCGGCTGATGCACGAGCTGCTGCGGACGGTGATCCAGCCGGCCCTCGGCCTCGACCCGGACGGGCTCCACCTCGACGCCGCCGTGTTGCCGGCGCCGCCGCCCGGGGCCCGGCTGGCGCTGACGACGGACACCTACGTGGTGCACCCGCTCCAGTTCCCGGGCGGCGACATCGGCAGCCTGGCGGTGCACGGCACGGTCAACGACCTCGCGTGCGTCGGGGCGCGGCCGGCGTGGATGAGTGTCGGGCTGGTGATCGAGGAGGGGCTGCCGGTGGCCACGCTGCGGTCGCTGCTGACGTCGATGGGGCGGGCGGCCGAGGCCGCCGGGATCGTCATCGTCACCGGGGACACGAAGGTGGTGGAGCGGGGCAAGGCCGACGGGCTGTTCATCAACACGGCGGGGGTCGGGTTTGTCGACGCGGGCGTGGCGCTGAGCCCTGCGGCCATGGAGCCGGGCGACCGGCTGGTGATCAACGGGGACCTCGGCCGGCACGGGATCGCCATCATGGCCGCGCGGGAGCACCTGGCGTTTGATACGACGCTCACCTCGGACTCGGCGCCGCTGGCCGAGCTGGTGCTGGCGCTGCTGGAGGCCGGCGTCCGCCTCCGGTGCGTGCGCGATCTGACCCGCGGCGGCCTCGCGACCGTGCTCGTCGAGCTCGCCGAGCAGTCCCGGCGCTCGCTGCTGCTGCACGAGCCGGCGGTGCCGCTCGATCCCCAGGTGGCCGGGGCGTGCGCCATCCTCGGCCTGGATCCGCTGTACGTGGCGAACGAGGGGCGGCTCGTGGCGGTCGTGGCCGCCGAGGACGCGGACGCCGCCGTGGCGGTGATGCGTCGCTTCGAGGTCGGCGCCGGGGCGTGCGTGGTGGGGGAGGTGAGGCTGGAAGGGACCGTGGGGGTGGGCGTGCGGGGTGCGCTCGGTGCGGTGCGGCGGGTGGAGCGGCTGAGCGGGGAGCAGCTGCCGAGGATCTGCTGAGGGGCGGACTGGACGGGGCGCAGGGCTATCGAGTTCCAAAGAGTGGGGTCCAGGGGGCGCTGCCCCCTGGCCGCCGGAGGCAGGGTGCCTCCGGCGGCCGGGGGCGAGCCGCCCCCGGACCCCCATTACCAGAACGCGATGGCCCTGGGGCGCGGCGCGAACGTCGTTGCGCGAGGGCGGTTCGTCTGCCCATAATGTCGCCGTGAGTCGACCCACCGCCATGTTGGACGCTGCGATCATGACCCTGCACGACCACGAAGCTCTCCGCGCGCGGCTCTCCCTGACGCTCACGCTCGCGCTCATGGCCTGCGCCACCGACCGGGCGCCCGAGGAGGTGCAGGACAGTGACGCGGACGTGGCTGGGGCTCGCGATGTGGGCGGGGACACCGGAGTGGCCATGGACGTCGACGTGGCGGAGCACGACGCCCTGGAGGTTCTGGACGCCGCCGTGGACACCGACGCAGACGACACCGGAACCGGGGACGCGGACGCGGACGTGCCGGACGTCGATGCGGGGGTGACGTGCGGGCAGGACGAGGCGGTGTGCGACGGGGCGTGCGTGGACCCTGGCGCCGACGATGCCCACTGCGGGGAGTGCGGGTCGGCCTGCGGGACGGGTGAGCGGTGCATGGCGCGCGCTTGCGTGTGCGTCGAGCCCTTCGAGGTGGTCGCGGTGTCGCCATCTCCGAACGCCGTCGCGGTCGCGTCGGGGGCGCCGATCGAGGTGACGACGCGCTGCCGGGTGGCGCCGGAGTCGTTGACGGAGGGCGCGGTGGTGATGTGGGGCTCGCAGTCGGGGACGATCCCGGTCGCGCTGGCGACGACAGCGCGGGGGCTGACCGTGACGCCCCGGCGAGGGGCGTGGCCCGGCGAGTCGATCGTGGTGACGCTCAGCGCGGGGGTGCGGGACAGGGGGGACAGGCCGTTGTCGGCCTACGGGTTCGGCTTCATGACCGCGGTCTCGTCGCCCTCGGCGGGCATGTTCGAGCAGCGCACGTCGGGGCTCGGGGACGTGAGCTGCGCCAGTGTGGCCATCGCCGACCTCGACGGCGACGGAGACCTGGACGCGCTCGGGGCGGCGTACCAGGACGAGGTCGAGGTGTTCTTGAACGCAGGAGACGCGCAGCTCCGGCTGGAGGGGCTCGTGTCCGACACGTCATCGTCCACCCTGGCCCTCGGCGACCTCGACGGGGATGGCGTGTCCGATCTCGTCCTGGCCGGCGAGCAGGAGCTGAAGTGGCGGCGCGGCGACGGGATGGCGGGATTTCAGGGCGTGGGGGCGCGCCTGGGGGGCCTGGCGCAGTGGGTCGGCCTGGCGGACCTCGACCTCGACGGGGATCTGGACATCGTGGCGGTGGGCGCGACCGAGGTGGTGACGTGGGTCCATGACGGGGCCGGCGGCTTCGAGCGCCGGCGCCAGGGGTCGACGCCGCGGGGGAGCCGGAGCGCGATCGGCGACCTTGACGGCGACGGCGCACCGGACCTCTTCGTCGCCAACCGGGAGGGCCCCGAGCGGGTCTGGCTGAACGACGGCCACGGCGCGCTGGTGGAGACCGCCCAGGCCCTCGGCGCGGCCGATGGCGTGTGGACGGCGCTCGGAGATGTCGATGGGGACGGCGATCTCGACGCTGTCGTCGCCAACTTCGGCGCCCCGACCCCCGCGCTCTGGCTCAACGACGGCCACGGCGCCTTCGTGGACGGCCAGCTCGGGGTCGGCAGCCTCAACTCCATCAGCGTCGCGATGGGCGACCTCGATGGCGACGGTGACCTCGACCTCTACGTCGGCCACGGGGAGAGCTCGTCGTCGTCCAATCGCGTCCTGCTCAACGACGGGCATGGCCACTTCGCCGACTCCGGCCAGCGCCTCGGCAGCCTCAACACCTACGCCGTTCAGCTCGCCGATCTCGACGGGGATGGGGATCTCGATGCCTTCGATGGCAACTGGGGCGTGGTCGGTCAGCGGGCGAATCAGGTCTGGCGCAACCGCTCGCCGTGACGCTCGGCGCGGGGACGGTCCTCCTTCGCAGTCACCACGGGGTGCGGCTCGGCGCCGTCGCAGGCGCGTCTCCCTTCCTCGACGTGGCGCCTCACGCCCTCGTCGGGGTCAACGCCCACTCATGGGCTCGCGCCGCGCCCCACGGCGGTCGCGTGTGGCAACCCTCGCGTGGGCCGAGGCGCCTTCGAGAGGGCCTCGTGAAGCCGCAAGGTTCGGCGGAGCGCGGTCGAGGGCGCCTCGGGGCGACCGCGGGGTGGTCGGAGGTGCGGTCGAGGGCGCGTGCGGCAACCCCTGGGTGGGTCAGAGCGCCGTCGAGGGCGCGAGGCGGGACGTGGGGGTTGGCGGTGGCGGTGGCGCGGGCGCGGTCAACCTTCGACGCGGCGCTCAAACGCCTCGCGCGCTCTTTCGGCCTCGGCTCGCCGTCGAAAGCTCTCGACCATCTGCCGCCCCCAGGCCGCGACCGCCGGTTCAGGATCCTGTGCCCATTGCTGCGCGCGTTGGAGCTGCTCGGTGTAGAAGTGGGCGAAGCTGTGCACGGTGCCGGGTGTGCTGTGCGCCCGCGTGCTGAGCTCGTCGGCGGGGCGTCCGTCCGCGCCCCAGCGGATCAGCAGCTGACGGGCGAGCTCGTTGAGCGGGACCTCGTGGGCGGACGACATCATGGCGGCACGCCACGCTCGCGACCGATCGCCATCGATCCAATCCAGGACGACGTTCGGCGGGACCAGGTCGGCGAAGGCTTGTCGGGAGCTCCAGACGAACGCGTGGGCACCGACGCGGTCCGGTCGGAGCAGCACCTCGCCAAGACGAGACCACGCCGCCTCGGGCGCGAGCTTCGCCGCCTCCGTCCAGAGATCCCAGCCGTGGGTCGTGTCGGCCTGTTCAATCGACTCGATCACGATCATGGCGGCGTCGGCGACAGCCTCCGCGCGGCCCCACTGCAGCAGAATGCGAGCCGCCTGGCTCCATCGCCACGCCGCTGTGATGCCGAGCGGAGACCGTGCGAGGTGACGCACGAGCTCCAGGAGGGTGTCGGCGTGACGCCGCACCCGGTCAGGATCGCTGTCGGCGCGCTCCCGGATCAGGTCCATCGCCGCGAAACGTGCGCTGAAGCTCTCATCGCCAGCGAGGATCTGGAGGATGGGGCTGACCGTCTCATCGTCGAGGGCGCTGCTCCAGGGGCGCCAGGCCATGCGGCCGAACCGCTCGGGGCTGATGACGTCTGACTCCAGCGCTGCGACGATCCACGGCGCATGGTGCGGTGACGCGCCGAAGAGCATCAATCCGCCAAGCCAGAGCTCCATCAGATGGGGGTCGTCACACCACGTTTCATGGAGGGCGTCGAAGGGGGCGAGGCCCTGCGCGGTGACGACACCGGACAGGTAGGCGGGGACGAGCCGCGCGGCACCGCCTTCGCGACCACGCTGCATGAGCGCGGGGAGCAGCGCGAGCTGTTCGTCAATCTCTCCCACCTGGCGCAGGAAGGTGGAGGCGCGTCGCGCGGCGTCGGAGTCGAGCCACACGACTTCGCGGAGCAGCGGCTGGTCGCCGCTGAGTCCGTCGCGTGCCAGCAAGCGGTCCAGCTCCTCCTGTTCGCTCGGTGCACCGCCCGGTCGGGAGTGTTCGAGCTGGATGCGGAACTGGGCGACGGCGTCGACGAGGCGGTCGTGGTAGGTGCGGGGAGCAAGGGCCTGGTACAGCGCCTGGATGGCGTCGTGGAGCGGTGCCGGTGACTCAGGGGGGAGGTCGTAGTGCATCCACTGGTCGAGGGCACCGCGCAGCAGGATCCGCTCGTCTTCTTGCCAGTCACCGACGCGCTCCGCCAGTCGCTGAACGTATCCTGCCGCGAAAGGCCCCACGCGCTGGGTTCGCAGCAGGTTGGCGATGAGGTGTCGGGCCTTGTGTCGGACGTCGGGGTCGAGGTCGTCGCTCAGTGTCAGGAGCTGCTGCCATGCCCATTGAAGCCCCGCCGTGCGCTCCTGGGGGGTCGGTTGAAGCCAGTCGCCGTCGATCTGATCGTCGTGTGACCACGCGGGGCCCACCGCGCCCCGTGCGATCATGGTCTTGAGGCCGTCGAGGGCGAGCATGCGCGTGGGGGGGGCGTTGTCGGTGCAGCGTGTGTGCAGCAGCTCCTCTCGTTCGGTCAGCGAGGCATGGGTGGTGTTGAAGCCGAGGTGAAAGAGCCCTGTCCAGAGGGCGGTGGCGTTGTTGCCATAGACCTCGGTCTCAGCCAGTGCGAGCAGGAAGAGCGCGACCTCCGCATCGAGGAGCGTACCCTGGCGGTGCGTCAGGTGTTGCAAAGACCACATCACACGTCGCCGGACGTTGGCGGGGAGCTCGACCCGCTGGGTATGGGTGAGTCCTACAAGCCAGCGACGAAGCCAGGACGCCATGCGGCGAGGGTGGTAGTAAGCGAGATGCGTGAGGAGGTTCGGGCCTGCGCGGGTGATGGATTCGACCGCACTCTCGCCATCCTCTCCCTCGAGGTCGTTCATGTCGTCACTGGCGAAGGTGGCGACGACGGAGTCCCGCACTCCGACTCGCTTCAACCTCTTGCGGAGCGTGTCGAGACGGTGGGGTACGTGTCGACGGAGCTGTTCGCGGTTGTAGGGTTCGGAGAGGTAGAGCTCAGCCGCCAGACGTTCGAGGTTGGCCGGGGTGACGTACATGAGCTGCCATCGCAGGTCGGGAGCGCGGCGGAGGATGCCGCGACGCCAGCAGGCCTCAAGGCAGGTCACGAGCTCGTCGAACGTCGGCAATCGAACCGCGTGGCAGAGCGCGTTCTGCTCCGTCGGCGGAAGTTCATTCAAGTCCTCGTGGCCTTCGGTGAGGAGCGTGGCGAAAAGGGCGCGGGTGCGTCGTGTCGTCTCCTGCTCCCACGCTGGAGACGACGGGAAGTCGATGGGGGCACCGCCGATGGCCAGCTTTGCCGCTGCCTTGTGGTCCTTGTCGAGAGGCAACGGAGAGCGAGGGTCCTTGAGCGCTTGGGCCAAAAGGATCGTAAACCAGGGGTAGCCCTCGGCGAGTGTCCAGATACGGTCGACCCGCTTTTCATCCCCCGTGTGCGTGAGCTGCTGATGGATGAGCTCAAGCGATGCGGCCTGGTCAAGCGGAGCTAGCGGGACCACCTCCAGCCCTGCCAATTGACGGGGCTCATCGTCGGGAGCGGGGCTGGGGCCGATCATGATGAGGCGACCGCTGCCGAAGTGATGGTGGCTCAGCAGGTCATTGGCATAGGCACGGGCTCGGATGGGGTCGCATTCGTCGAGAACGAGTACGAGGTCCCCGGCGGGCGACTCTTGAAGACTGCGGAGCGTGTTGGCAATCTCCGCGTCGCCCATCGCGACCAGGACACGGTGCGTCTGGCCGGGGTGTTTCGCGATGGCTTCCTGCACCAGTCGACTCTTGCCTGTGCCGGGATGACCGTGCAGCCACACTGCGCGTGCTGGCGGCCCGCCGTCCTGGGCAGCGGCGAGCAGGAGGTCGCCGAGCTGGCTCATGACGGTGGTGCGCAGACGGTCAGGCACATAGGCCGGCAGTCCTCTATCGCCTTCCATATAGCTGGTCCAGGCGGCGAACCGCCGGGTGTGGCCGAGTGAGGTGAGTGGAAGCGCCGCCAGGATCTCAGGAGGCAGCTGTGGCCCGAACTGACGGATGAAGGCGGCGATGCGCCCGGCCTCGAAGATGGCAACTCGATCCGCGAGATCGTCTGGCACGTCGCGCCCCTCGGTCTTGAACCGAGCCTCGAGCGCGCTCACCACCTTGTCCTTGCACGGCGCGAGCCTCTCTGAGCCGAGTTGAGCGTTCGTGAGCACCGTGAAGCGCCCGCCATCGGCGAGTATCTGGATCGTCGGCAGGCAGACGTTCTTCGGCGGTGTGCTCTTGCCTTTGCCCTTCTTGCGGGGCTTCAAGCCCCGCTTCAGGTCTCGGAGCACGCCTTTGAGCCAGGCCTCACCCGTCTTACAGCTGAAGACGGTGCTTCCTTTGGCGTCGTGTGTCAGATGCGGGAAGCGCCGGGGCTCGTTTGGAGCGTCCGATCGCACGACGAGCAGCCCGTCGACTCCACGGTCGGGTGTGTACTGCTTCTCCCCCGGATCGAACTCGTAAACAGGGTGGCGGAGCTCTGCCTCGAAGGTCAAAAGCCGTCCGCAGAGGATCTCGAACGGGCCGCCTTTGAGCAGGGCGAGGTGTTCGGCTTCGAGGGCCGCATAGTTGACAGGCATGAGTCCATCTCCAGACGAGCAGGTGGAGCGCGCAGCCACGCTCCTGCGTGGATCGACGGCTGCGAGTCCGTCCACCTGTTGTGTCCTCAACAATGGCGAGCAGCGAGGTACTCCGCAACTGGCTCGCACCCCTCGGCCGTCTTGCCGCCGTGGTGACCGCTGTCCTGGCGGTCGGTCGTGGCGGGGCACGGTCAAGGCCCGAACCAGGGCAAGCAGCTCAGTTGAGGTCGCCGCCGGCCGGAGGCTCGGTGGCCGGTTCGGCACCGGCGGGGGCAGGCTCGGGTGCGGGTGCGGGCAGGGTGGGGGCAGTCTTGCCGTTGCGGAGGCGGGCTTCGCTGAGCTGGTCGAAGTAGCTGAAGAGCAGGTCGTCGAGGTTGGCGGGGAGTTCGGGGTTGAGCTCGGCTTCGTTGGCGAGCTCGCTGCGGAGCTGGTTGAGGAGGCCGATCGTGCGGGGGCGGAGGCCCATGAGGTCACCGGCGGCCTGGCGTCGGGAGGCGTCGATGGAGGCGCGCTGGCTGAGGAGCACGTCGAGCTGGATGCCGGCGTTGAGGAAGGCCTCGACCCACTGGCCGAGGTGTCCGCGCCCGGCGAGCGGGAAGCGGGCGAGGTCGTCCGCGGCGTCGTCGAGCTTGTCTTTGCGTCGAGAGGCGTTGGCGGCCTGGTCCTGGTAGGTGCGCTGAAGCTCGGCCGTGCCGGGGGCGAAGGTCGTCTGGAGGGAGGTGGCGCTGGCGCGGAGGTCGTCGTCGACGAGGGGGTTGAGGCGATAGGCCTCGGTCATGTGGTAGATGGCGGCGCCGACTCCGTCGTGGAGGGCATCGGTGTCGCTGAGCTCCTGGGCGAGGGGTCGGCTGCCCGCGGTGGCCTGCAGGGCGGAGAGCTGTTCGTAGCGCGGGCGCAGGAGGCGCTCGTACCGCGGGCCGAGGTCGAGCAGCGCGAGCGTGGGGCTTCGCTTGTCGAGGAGGTCCTTGAGGCCGAGGTAGAGATCGTCGAGGGTGAGGTAGGTCAGGCTCATGGCGGCTCCGTCAGGCCAGGGTGGGGTGAGGTGATACCGGGGGTATCGGGTGGGTATTGTAGCCAGCGCGGAGGATTGTAGCGTCGGGGGGAGGACGGAGCAAGAGGCAGGGTTATCGAGTTCCGAAGAGTGGGGTCCAGGGGGCGCTGCCCCCTGGCCGCCGGAGGCAGGGTGCCTCCGGCGGCCGGGGGCGAGCCGCCCCCGGACCCCCCCTTTTCATAGCGGGCGCTACGGGACATGGAGGCCGAGGAGCGCGCCGATCTGGCGTGCCAGCGCCAGGAAGTCGGCGTAGCAGGCGTGCACCGCGTCGAGGTGGGCGCCGCGCGCGCCATCCGCATTCTTGAGCAGGAACATGGGCTTGCGGGCGGTCATCGCCAGTGGCATCAGGCTGCGGTAGTGTTTGAGGGCAGAGAGGCGGAACGGATCGGCGTCGGGGCTGGGGATGTGCTCGGGGTGCTCGTTCAGCACGGCTTCGCGATAGACGGCAGGGATCTGCTGAATCCAATCGTCGTACGCTTTGACCGGGCGGCTGTCGCGCACCCCGAAGCTCATCAGCACATAGCCGATCGGCGTCATCCTTCCAGCGGGCAGGTCGAGGCCGTCGGATTGGAGCTCCTCGCGTCGCTTCTCCCAGCCCCGACGCCACTCGCGCAGGGTGGGTCCGAGGTTCTGCATGCCCTGGAGAGAGAACAGATCGGGGGCGACGGGCAGCACAAGGTTGTCGGCGGCCAGGAGCGCGGCTCGATTGAGCGGTCCCAGGTTCGGCCCCAGGTCGATGAGGACCACCGTCGCGCCGACCCGCTCGGCGGCCTCCTTCATCACGCGGTGAAACGCGGACATCACCCGGAAAGCCCCGACCTCGCCGGTCAAACACTTGCTCCAGTTCTCCGCCAGCAGATCCTCGAAGCGGGACAGGCCAAGATCTCCGACCAGCAGGTGCAGGCGCTCGGCGACATGCTCGAGGTGGGCGGGCTCCACGTCGCCGCTGCGGGTCATCAGGGGCTGAACGGACGCAAGGATGGTTTGCTTCTGCTTCCAGAGCGCCTGAAGGCGTTCTTCGGAGACGAACATCGAGCTGAGGTTGGCCTGCGGGTCCAGATCGGCGGCAAGGACGGTGAGCCCTCGCTCGGCGAACATCCATGCGAGGTGGGAGACGAGCGCCGTCTTGCCCACTCCGCCCTTGTTGTTGAAGAACGCGACGGTGATCATGGAGCCCTCCGACGCAGCGTGACACCGAACGCGAAATCGTCCACGTCGAACTCCAGGGGTGGGTTCCCGTGGTCCTGCATGAGCTTCTCCGCGCGCTGGATACCGAATCCAAATCGGTTGACGTAGCCGAGGGCCTTCATCGCCTCGGCGATCGTCGGGTTTCTGTAGGCGCTGCGTCGGGTCAGCGTGGCGGGGGTGACGGGGCCGAAGGTTCCTCCCGGATTCTGGATCTCGATACGATCCGAGAACCAGGTGAACCGGGTGGGTGTGTTGACGGCATAGTCTCTGTGGATCAGGGCATTGTGGAGCAGCTCTCGAAGTGCCCATTCGGGGTAGTCGGGTCGCAGCACGTCCTGGAACGCCTCGCCGGTGGTGTGGGCGACGGTGTTGTGGGACTTGACGCGTGCATGCAGGGCCTGCACGACGGTCGCGAGGTCTCCATCGATCTCGGCCTGGTCGGTCGGCAGGTCCGTCATGGTCGTGCTGGGGAACTTCAGGAACTGCACATAGTTGCCCGGCAGGTGGAAGCGAGGGTTGACGCCGAACACCACAAGACCCGCCACGGTCGCAACATCACGACGCAGGTCGAAGAACCGCAGCGCTGCGAGCTGCTCCTCGATGGTACGATGGTTGGCCTCGATGACGTCGCTGGGGAGCACCGAGGTGCGGTAGTCACTGAAGAGCCGCGTTGAGAGCTCCGACAGCGGAGCGCCAGGGACCGGGTGCACATCCCAGGTGGCGATGAGTCTGCTGCGGCGTTCCGTCAGGATGCGCTCCTCCTGCTCGTTCGCGTCCGCACGTCGAGGGCCGACGCGGATGCATACGCGGCCGTTGTATCGAACGGGGGGGAGGTCGGAGGGTTCGACCTCGACCACAGCGACCTCTCCCCGGTCGAGTGAGGCCTTATAGACGCGGATGGCAGGCAGCGGCCGGATGTTGCCGTCCGAGCGGAGCGCGCCCAGGTTCTGCAGAAGCTGGTCGGTGATGCTGAGTCCGGCGACGACACCGTCGTCTCCCGCGCCGACGATCAGGACGCCTGGCTTCAGGTGGTTTGGCATGTCGTTGGCGAAGGCGCAGACCGCACGGGCGAACTGTCCGTGTTGTTCGTGGAGATCGTCCGCTCCACACGGTCCGACTCAAGGTCCGCGAGGAGGTTCTGGAGCTCACTGTTTGTCAGCATGGTCCTTCCACGTTACGGCAGGAGAGCCAGTGGCCGCGCCTCGTTCAGCGGAGGCCGCCAGTGTCGTTTGCACGGTGTGACGAGGCCCACTCGAGTTCAGCGTCTGGTCGCTTCGGTGTGAGCCATCGAGCTGCGCCACGCCCCGTCCTGGATCGCTGTTGCGGGCTCGGGGACTCCTCACGGGCATCTCGATGATATATGTCAGCTACCTCGCGAGTGGGGTCAGGCTAGCACGCCGGGGCTTCTGTCCTCAAGGCCGGACCGGTCGAGGCGCGCCAGCTGGCCTGGCTCGGGTGTCTGCCGCGAGGCGACGCAGCGCTCCCTCGTGTCGCGTGACGTGTCGCGCCCCGCCTTGCCACCACCCGCCTGCTCCGGCACAGTCATCGGCTCCGCCCCACCGACCGACCTTGTCTGGACAGGAGCTGACCATGTTGACCCAACGCCGTACGTACCGTGTCGCCTCCCTCCATCGGGGGGGCAAGCTGCTGGAGAGGGCGAGCCTTGCGGCGCTGCTCCTGATCGGCCTCGCTGTGACCAGTGCGTGCGAGGACGAGCCCGGCGCGGGCGTCGGGGCTGGCGACGCGGGTATGGAGCGGTGCGGCGACGGCGTGTGCGCGGATGGCGAGGCGTGCCCGGCGGACTGCGTGGTCTGCGGCGATGGCGCGTGCGAGGGTGACGAGACCGCCGAGTCGTGTGCGAGGGACTGCGTGGAGACGTGCCTGACCGGGGCGGTGCGGTGCACGACGGGGGCGGATCGGGAGGTGTGCACGGGGGGGATGTGGGGCGCGGAGGCGTGCCCGGAGGGCTGGTCGTGCGAGGCGGAGACGGGGGAGTGCCTGCGGTGCACGCCGGGCGCGGCGGTGGGCTGTGACGGGGACATCATCCGGCTGGTCTGCAACGGGGACGGCTCCGAGGTGCTGAACGAGCCGTGCCCGGGCCTGGACCTGTGCGAGGAGGGGGCGTGCGTGCCGTCGGATGCGGCGTGCGCGACGGACGACGCGTGCGGGAACGACCAGTGGTGTGCGGCGGGGGTGTGCACACCGTGGGCGGACGGCGGGCGGGGCGAGTTCAACGAGAGCTGCAAGCGTCGGCCGCTGGTGGGGCCGCTGGAGCCGGTGGTCCAGTGCCGGTGGGACCGCGGCGAGGTGACGATGCAGCCCGTGGTGGCCGACCTGGATGGGGATGAGGTGCCAGAGATCGCGTTCATCGGGACGAACTCGGGGGCGGCGGGGTCGCTGATCGCGATTCGGGGCGACGACTGCTCGGAGGTGTTTCGGAGCGCGGAGGGGGGGCTGCTGAACGGCACGTCAGGGATGGCGGCGGGTGACATCGACAACGACGGGGTCGTTGAGCTGGTGGCGCTGGATCTGTTCGGCACCGTCACGGCGTTCGAGGGGGCGCACAAGGCGTGGAGCGCGGTGACGAACGGAGGTGGCATCGCCACGGCGCCGGTGATCGCCGACCTCGATGGGGACGGGATGGTGGAGGTCATCGTGGGCACGACCATCCTCAACGGCCTCGACGGGAGCGTGAGGGCGCGGGGTCCGGCGCCGCCGTCGTTCGGTTTCGGGCCGCTGCCGGCGGTGGCCGACCTCGACGGCGACGGTGCGCAGGAGATCGTCTTCGGCAACCAGCTCATCAACATCGCCGGTCAGAGCATCGCGCCGGCGGGGATGCTGGCGCTGCCGGCGGGGCATGTGGCGGTGGCCGATCTGGACCTGAACGTGGACGGCCCGGAGCTCGCCGTCGTCACGGGCCGGACGAGCGTGCGGATGCAGCACCTGGACGGGACGGTCTTCTTCGGGCCGTTCACGGTGCCGTCGTCGATGTGGGCGGGCGGGGCGCCGAACGTCGCCGACTTCGACGGGGACGGCTTCCCGGAGGTGGGCACGGCGGGCAGCAACAACTACGCGGTGTTTGATCGGGACTGCGACGCGGAGCCGGTGCCGGCGTTCTGTGCGGCGCGCGGCATCCGTTGGCTGTCGCCGTCGCGGGACACCTCCTCGGGGTCGACGGGCTCGACGACCTTTGACTTCGAGGGCGACGGGCGCGTGGAGGTCATCTACAACGACGAGTGCTTCCTGCGCGTGTACGACGGCACCACGGGCGCGGTCCTCTTCGCCCTGGCCAACAGCTCCGGGACGCTGATCGAGGCGCCGCTGGTGGCGGACGTGGACGGCGACTTCAGCTCGGAGATCGTCGCGGTGTCGGACCGGGGCTTTGGATGCTCGGAGCCGGACCCCACCACCGGGACGCCCGCGGCCAACACCCAGGGCGTCACGGTGCTGCGCGACATCACCGATCGTTGGGCGCACAGCCGCCCGATCTGGAACCAGAACGCCTACCACATCACCAACGTGCTCGACGACGGCTCCATCCCCATGCACGAGGCGCCGAGTTGGGAGCGCTTCAACAGCTACCGCCAGAACCGCCAGGCCGACGGCAAGGATCTCGACGCGGCCGACATCACCGTCGTCGCGCCTGCGCTGACGACCGCCGCCTGCGGTGGCGTCGAGCTCCGGGCGACGGTCCACAACCGCGGCGCCCAGCCCGTGTCCCGCGGCGTGCCCGTCCTGTTCTTCACCGGCAACCCCGACCGCGGCGGCGAGCTCATCTGCCAGGCCGCCACGACGACGCGGCTGGGGCCCGGCGAGGGCGAGGAGGTGGGGTGCACGTGGCGAGGGGTGACCGGGGAGGCGAGCACGGTCTGGGTGGTGGCCGACTCGACCTTCGAGGGCGGCGGCCTGGTCAACCAGAACAGCGAGTGCCTGGACCTCAACAACTGGGCGACGCTGGCGGTGCCGGGCTGCTCGCCGTAGCGGCGTCCTGAGCCCCGGTCTCGCCCGTGGACCTCCGCGCAGAGGTGAACCCACGAGGTTCGGCGCCATGGGAAGGCCATGGCAGCGGGGCACCTGGAGGGGCAGCCCTTGTGCTGCCCCCGGCGGCAATCTACCGCTTGCCTCGAGCGTTGTTGCCTTGACGCCTCAACGTCGGCGAGCGACCCTCTCGACACCAGCCAGAGGCGTAGAGTGACCAGGGAGCGCCAGATGACCACACCGATCGACCTCGACAGCCTGAGCCGTGCGGAGAAGCTCCTGCTCGTCCAGCAGCTCTGGGACGAGATCGCCGATGACCCCGCCACCACCGAGCTGACGACCGCCCAGCGCGAGGAGCTCGATCGACGGCTGGACCGGCTCAAGGCCGAGCCGGGTGAGGAGCTGAGCTGGGAGGAGACCGTTGCATGGATCCGTCGGACGCGTGGGAGGTAGCGCTTCGGCCTGATGCGGGTCGCGATCTTCAGGACGCCTGGCGGTGGACCGAGGAACGCGACGGCGGTGGTAGAGGTGGGAGAGGCTCTCCTCGCGTCCCTGCTCAAGTCCCTGCTCCCCTCCTCGTTGGTAGATGCTGCTCTGGATGATCAACTCGCAGTGAGAAGCGCTGTCGATGACGGCTGCGAGCCCCCTGTTTCCTGGGATCACCGCTCTCCGTCAGGCTCCGGGGCAGGGAGCCAGGGACAGGTTTGACGGAGCGCGGTCATGAGGCCGGCGCAAGACGTCCAGTCCGCCTCGACCTGCCTCCACGACGGGCTGGAGGCGGCAGCGGTGGCGGCAGACCACTGCTGTTCGGCGAGCGTCCGGTTGCACTTCGCGCCCAACGGGCAGGCATCCTTCGGCTTCTTCACACCGTCATAGCCGAGGTCGTCATCAAGGTGGGCGTCGAGCCAGTCCAGCCCCTCTTGCAGGGGCCTGCCAGCGTTCACGAGGTCCACCACGGCCTTCCTGTTCAGATAGAGCCACGACTCGACGCTGTAGAAGGGAACCAGCCGCAGGAATCCTGCCAGGAGGCCTGCACCTTTCCCCCGGGCCTCAACATGGCCGTGGATCTCCCGATACAGCTCGGCGACAGCGCCGTCGTGTGGCGAGCCGGGCTGACCATCCCAGGCCTTGTCTCCGTCGTAGTGGAACACGACGAAGTCGCCCATCACCAGTCTTCTCGCCAGTTCGTTGGCAAGGGCTCGACGGAGCCCTTCACCCCGCGCATCTTGCCCTTTCCATCGCTGCGCCGCGGCCGCCGCTCGTGCATCGCCGAGGGCCGAACGGAGCTCGACCCGGTGAACCTGAACGTTCGGCTCGAGCCGATAGAGCAGGCGCTCGACCAGGGCGCGCATCGTGGCGTCGGCGTCCTTGCTCGAGTCCTCGGTGTAGATGACGAGGGTCGGCCCGCCCATCACCAGAGCCCCTCGCTCAACAGCACCTGGCTGAGCTGTTGAATGTCTGTGTCCCAGGCCTTCCGCAGACGCTTCGCTTCCCTGGCGGTCGGGTTGCGCCAACGCCACTCCCGCCGTCCGCTCTCGCCGACATCGGCAGAGCAGAGGATGAAGCGGCCGGGGAGCTCCTCGACGGGGCCCGGTCCAGTTTTGTCCAGAAGGAGCGGGTTCTGGATCGCGTGAAAGACCTGCCTGTCGGCGAGGAGGTCAGTGAGCTGTCGGGCCCAGGCGTTGTGGAACCCGTTGGTGAGTTCGTCGGTGAGGAGCGGCACCTTGTCGAAGACCGCGGCGTACCAGAGGAACGCCAGAATGCGCTTCTGGCCGAAGGAGAGCTGGGTGTGGCGGTGCTTGACGCCGCCGGGCCAGCGCACGTAGAAGTCAAAGCCCCTCCAGACGACATTTCCGTTGGCTTCCTGCTCCAGGAGACGGGGGCGTACATCGAGCTGATCCGCTTCAAGGGTCTCTACGATTTGATCAAAGGGGTCGGGTGAGCTCGGCGGAATGTCCTTCTTGTTGACGGTGAAGCTCAGTTCGGGTGGATTCGAGTCCCGCTCCGTCGCGGGTATGGCGTCCCGCTCCTCGCTGAACCTTGAGAGGCGCAGGCGCAACGGCTCCGGCACAAAACGAATGCCCAGCCCTGCGCGGTGGTTGTACAAGATCTCCGCGACAGGCCCCTGTCGATCGGGCGCGTCAACGATCGCGTTGAACACGCCCAACGCCTCGTCGAAGCGGTCGAGCGAGTGCGGCAGACTGCGGGCAAGCCTCTGGATTGCGATCCCATGCTCGAACGCGATCTGGGGACGCCCCTCCTCCCGGTGCCTCCTCCACAGGAGGTGACCCGCCAGGTTCATCAGGAAGCCGGAGTCGAACGGGGAGGGGGGCGCGAACGGGGAGGGCGGCAGCTTAGCTCCTGAAGTTGATAGCTCCAGCAGAGGGTCAAAGTCGGGCTGGCGATCCCATGCGAAGCTGAAATGCAGAGGCGGCCATGGCTGGTCCTCTGGCCACTTCCCCAACACCCATGCGCTGCCCTCCAGGGCGAGCCCAGACTGAGGAGTCGGCGACCTCAGCTCGCCCTCCAGCGTCCAGCGCGCTGCAGGGCGCTGCTGTCCCATCATGGCACCCTGGACGGATGCGCCGCCGAGGTCATCGCCCACTCGTGGCGCCGGGCTTGCGCCGTGCTCGACGGCCAGATGGAGCCTCAAGACATCAGGGGCTCGGTCCTCGGCCTCTTCCCACTCCAGCTCCCACTCGATGTCGACCGGCTCATCCTCGTCCAGAAACGGCGCCAGCCTGCACGCGATGAGGTTGGCGAACAGGTCCAGCAGCGTCGTCTTCCCGCTTGCGTTCCGTCCCAGGACGAACACCGCCCCGCGCCCGAAGCTCAACTCCGTATCACCGGCCAATGACCGGTAACTCTTGATTCGAACCCACCGCAATCTCAGCACGATCGCCTCCAGCGCTCACGGCCCGTCCAGACGCCGTTGGAACGACTCCCGACTCGGGCGCATCATGCCCGGCGCAGGAGTTCGTGTCCACACGGCAGGCCAGAGTTGCAGGGGCATCGCAAAGTCGGCGTGGGGGGCTCCCCGCGGCCGAATACGCCAGGGCGGCTCCCCCGCGGCTGCGGCATTACAGCCTCCGGCCTGCGGCCGGTCGCCTTTGGGCTCACAGGCCGCCTCGGCCCCTCGCGAGGGCGTAGCCCGAGCGGTTGCGGCCGCGGGGGAGCCGCGGAGTGGCCGGCCACCCCCACCGTTACGGTATCCAACGAGAAGTGAACAAGTGTCAGTACCGGTGAGGGACTGGTCTGACGGCGTGGAGCTGTCGGTGACCGTGCGTTCGGAGCGTTCCGGGAGGTGGAGTCGCCCGGTCGATCAGGTCGCGTCGGGATCGGCGAGCCACCTCGCGAGCGCCTCACCGTCGAGGTCGAAGACGACGTCGCCGATCCTCTCCAGTCCGTGCGTGTCGAGCCGCTCGTGCAGGGTCTCGCGCTCCTTGTCGGTGAGGGGGCGACCAAGACGGCGGTGGTAGAGGTGGGAGAGGCTCTCCTCTCGTCCCTGCTCCAGTCCTTGCTCCAGTCCCTGCTCCACGCCGCGTTGGTAGATGCTGCTCTGCATGATCAACTCCTCTGGAAAGGCGTTGTGGATGACGTCGGCGAGCCCCCTGTTTCTCGGGTCGTGCTCGGCGAGGACGTTCATGGTGGCGAGGATGTCTGCGAGGTCGCGTGTGTGGTTGACGTGCCGTCCGAGGTGATCGAGCACAGCCTTGAGGGTAGGGGCGGTGGCGTCTCGGGTCAACGGAGCGAAGGCGAGCCAGAAGGGGCCGGGGCGTTGGCAGAGGTCATCGAGGGTGGTCTGCGCGATGGGATCGACGAGGAAGCGCGCGCCGCTGAAGGGGTCTTCGGGCCAGGCGATGCCGTAGTGGCCATCTCGTGGGGCGGCGGAAGAAGGCGTGAGCAGCACGATGACCGAGCGTATGGCGGGCAGGTCGGGATGTCCCTCGTTGGCGTGGGCGAGGGCGAGCAGGGCCTGGTACTCGAAGATGCGCCGCGGCAGCTCGGCGTCCCAGACCAGCTGGAACTCGAGGTGGAGGAGCAAGCGGCGGCCGCTGGCGTCCGTGAGCACGAGCGCCTTGTCCAGCCGGCGCTCGGACCAGGTGACCTGGCTGTCGGTCCAGCCGGACACGGTGGTGGGCCGCGCGGTGTCGCCGTAGGTTGCGGCCAGGACGTCGCCGTAGCGTGTGGAGAGGTGGCGGAGCGCGATGTCAACCTCGCCCATGAGAGCCTCCGTGTAAGGGCTGCTGAACAAATGGGTGGTTACCTCGCCGCCGGGGAGCGTGTCAATGCAAATGAGCCGTCGCCGCACGCTTATCCGGCGCTCGTCGCGCCGTCTCGCGCGGGGTGGCTCACTCCTCCCCACCCACCTCCACCGCAGCCGGCCACGCCATCTTCATCGACCGTCGCAGGGAGGTGACGATGGCGTCGCGGAGCTCGAGGGGGGAGTCGAAGCGGTCGGCGGGGTCGGGGGAGGTGCACTTGAGGATGATCTTGCGGACCTTGGCGCGGTGGATGCCGAGGCCTTTGAGGTTGCGGCGGCAGAACCGCTCCATGGAGCGGTGGAGGCGTTCGGCGAGGTCGAAGGCCTCGTGCTGGGTGAGCGGGAGGAGGGGGGAGGAGGAGGCGGCGTCTTCGTCGAGGCTGAGGTCGGAGACGTCGGCGACGAGGTCGCGGGGGTCGACGCCGGTGAAGATGTGAAAGAGCATGGCGCCGACGGCGTAGATGTCGGTGCGGCGGTCGGCGAGTCCGTTGCAGAGGGCCTCGGGGGCGGCGTAGCCGGGTTCGGGGAGGTCGACGGAGGCGGCGAGTGGGTCGTGGGGGGCGAGGCCGCGTCGGAGGGCGCGGAGGTTGCTGGTGCCGACGAAGGTGGGCTCGAAGTCGAGGTCGGGGTCGAGGATGACGTGCTCGGGGGTGAGGGCGAAGAAGAGCCAGCCGTTGCCGCCGGCGTGGAGCTCGTCGAGGAAGGCGCAGACGCGGGCGAGGGCGAGGAGGAGTTTCTCGGCGGCGGCGGGGGGGGCGCCGTGGCGGACCATCAGCTCCTGGATCGACTGGCCGTGCATAAACGTCTGAACCAGCGCGGGTTCTGAGCGTCGGAGCTGCTCCTCGCCGAAGCCGCCGAAGGCGTCCTGGTCGTTGTAGACGGTGAAGTAGTCGAGGGGCTCGGGGAGGCGGGGGGAGAAGTGGGCGAGGGTCTCGCACTCGCGGCGGAGGCGCTGGCGGAGGGCGTCGACGTAGTGGACGTCGGCGACGCGGCGCGGGTCGTAGCGGAGGAGCTTGACGACGGCGCGCTGGTCCTCCATCTCGCCCATGGCGTTGGCGACCTCGTAGATGCGGTAGTGGGCGCCGCTGTGGAGGAGGCGTCGGACGCGCCAGGCGCTGGGCCAGGGGGTGTTGGCGTCCTGTCGGAGCTCGTCGCCGGTGTTGAAGAACATGGACGTCCTCTCAGACTTCGCGCAGCGCGGCGTCGATGGCTTCGCGCATGGCGCGGGCGTCGGGGTGGCGGTCCTGGGGGTCGCGGGCGAGCGCGCGGGCGATGATGTCGCGGGTGAACGGGTGGATGTCGGGGCGGAGCGCGCTGAGGTCGAGGACGGGGAACTCGTCGTCGGGGGGGGCGGCCAGGGCCATGGGGTCGAGGTGGCCCTGGGAGAGCCCCTGGTAGAGGATGGCGCCGAGGCTGTAGAGGTCCACGCGGTGGTCGACCAGGGCCGAGGGGTGGTTGATGCGGCGCACCTCGGGGGCGGCGAAGCCGGGTGTGAAGGCGCCCTTGCCGCGGCGCGTGCCGTCGATCACGGGGATGGAGGCGCCGAAGTCGACGAGCGTGACGCCGCCCTGCTGGTCGACGAGCAGGTTGTCGGGCTTGAGGTCCATGTAGATGAAGCCGAGCTGCGTGCCGTCGCTGCGGGGGCGCGGGCGATGGATGCGCTCGAGGATGCGGCAGACGCTGCGGGCCAGCTCGAGCAGGCGGAGCTCGGAGAGGGTCGGCAGGAGCTGGCGGACGCTGACGCCGAAGATGCGCTCCATGACGATGTAGGGCTCGTGGTCCACGGCCACCTCGACGAGGTGGCCGCCTACGTCCAGGGGCTCGACGGCGGCCAGTCGGCCGAACGGGAAGGGCTGGTGGAGGTCGGGGTTGGCGTCGTAGAAGAAGTCGTTGACGCTGGGGACGGCGTTGAGGCCGCGGCGGCCCATGTCGAGCAGGACGTTCTTCTCGCGCTTGAACCGCTGGCGCATGGCGTAGATGTGGTAGAGCGCCGCCGCGCGGTCGAAGCCGAACATGGAGGCGTCGTACTTGACGCTCTTGATGAGGACGATGTTGCCGCCGACCCGGTGGTCCCGCGCCCGCAGGATCACGCCCATGCCGCCGTCGGCGAGTATGTCGAGGATCTCGTACCGGCCGCCCTTGAGCCACGCCTTGACGCGCAGCGTGCGGCCCTGCTCGGTGCCGTGCGTGAGCGTGAAGGTGCGGATCTGCTGGGCGGCGCGGTCGCCGGGGTCGGCCATGGGTTCCTCAGAACTGGATGAGCTTGAGGCGGACGCGTCCGCCGAGGATGATGCGGTCGCCGGCGCGGAGCGGGGCCGTGGTGCCCTCGGCCAGCAGGGTCTTGTTGAGCTGGGTGCCGGTGGAGCCGGGCAGGACCTCCAGGGTCAGGCCGGCCGGCCGACGCAGGATGCGGAGGTGCTCGCGGGAGACGCGCTCGGCCTGCACGGCGTCGTGCTCGAGGCGGCCGAGGTCGAGGTCGGGGAAGATGGAGCGGCCGGCGTCCTCACGGCCGACGAGCGTCATGTCGGTCTCGATGGGATGGTAGGCCATCACGCGGGCCTCGAGGTCGTGGTAGACGGCGATGGCCAGGGTGCCAGGGGGCGGCGGTGTCGGTCCGCGCGGCATCAGCACCTCGCCAGACGCCTCGGCGACCCGGACCTGCGAGCGCACGGGCAGCTCGGGCAGGTGGGCGCCGCACATGATGCAGACCTCGGCGACGTCGTGGTTGCTCTCCTGGCAGGCGGGGCAGATCTTCATGGCGGGGTCCGGTGCTCAGAAGTCGTCGTCGATGAGGACGGGGAGGTCCCCGCCGCCACGGACGACGGTGGAGGCGACGACGGAGGTGTTGATCATGGCGCGGGTGATCTGGCCGCCGTCCAGGAGGTTGTTCTGGATCTTGCGGTAGTGGTTGACCATGCGCTGATCGTTGACGTCATCGTACTTCTGGATGAGCAGCTGGAGGTAGCGGGCGGTGTCGTCGGCGACGCCGGAGTTGTGGGCCTCCACGAACCGCTCGACCAGCTCGGTGATCTCGACGCGGCGGAAGCACTCCAGGACGGTGCCGTCCTGCTGCTCGGCGACCGCGGCGTCTCGGGTGTATTCACACGCGAAGGTGCGCTCGATGATCGCTCTCTGTACCCCCAGCGCCGGCACGTCAAACGACAGCGTGGCTGTGAGCACCGGCCGCGCCCCGATGCCGCGCGTGGGGATCCGCAGCGTATACAAGAAAGCGTACTGCTTGTTGCGCTCGATGTTGCCCACCCGCCGCCGGTGGCTCCGGTCCTCCAGCAGCCGCGTGTTGCCCAGGAAGAGCTGGTCCGGGCTCGCCTTGTAGCCCTTGCCCACCAGCACGTCGTCCGTGAACCGCAGCTGCAGCACCGCCTGCGTCGCCACCACGTTCGCCAGCGTCACCGCGAGGTCGATGAACGCCTCCTTCACCCGCTGCACGTCCGTGTGCCCGAACAGCGAGCCGTTCGACGGCGTCACCAGCGCCTTCAGGAAGTCCGCCTCGTAGTCCTCGCTCATCCCCACCGCGAACAGCTGAATATCCGCCTCCGCCAACCGCACGGCCGCCTGGATCGCGTCGGGCTTGCAGATGTTGTCTTCGCCGTCGCTCAACAGGATGATGACGCGCGCCTGGCCGTCGTCGTCCACCTGCTGGATCTGGTCGATGGCGGCGTTCAGGCCGGCGGAGATGTTCGTCATGCCGCCGCCCACCGAGCGCAGCCCCTCCAGGGCCTCCAGCAGGGCGGCGCGGTCGGTCGCGGGCTGGCTCTCGGCCAGCAGGTACGGCTGCTCGTCAAAGGCGACGATGGAGACCACCGTCCGCCCATCGGCCAGGTTCACCAGCTCGCGGCCGGCGTTGATCGCCGCGTTGAGCTTGTCCCCCTCCTCCATCGACTGCGAGACATCGAACAGGAGGCAGACGTTCGTGCCCACCTCGATGCCGCCCTCGAGGTTGCGCAGGACGTCGCGCGGGGCGATCTGCAACAGCAGCTTGAGCTCCTGCTCGCCGCCCGTGGCCAGCAGCTGCGGTCTGTCGAAGCGGCCCTGCAGATCGAGGTAGTCCATCGTCTCTCCGACGTCAGTCCGCGGCGCCGTCGTCGCGGACGTCGCCGATGGCCACCAGCATGGTGGTGAGGTTGTCTCGGCCGCCGCGTCGGTCGGCTTCGCGCACCAGGGCTCGGGCCGCCGCGGTCAACACCGCCTCGTTCGCCGAGTCCACACGCCCGACCAGCAGCGGATGCAGCACGTTCAACATGTCCTGATGCGCCGACTCGCCGAACGCGTCCGGCACACCGTCGGAGCATACCAGCAAGAGATCCCCCGGGTGAAGCCGGAAGGACGACAGCTCGATCAGGATGCGCGGACACATCGGCTTGAGCGGGTTGCCCCTCCAGGCGATCTTGCCCAGCGCCCACGCCAGCGAGGCCGCCGCGGGGTTCGTGAGCGCCTCGACCGGGTCGACCCCGCGCTTGAGGCCGTGCAGCGCCACGTTCTGCTCGATGTTGAGCTGCTCCACGTCGCTGGTCTCCGGTGAGGCGCCGAGCCGCACCAGATACAAGGGGCTGTCGCCCACCGAGCAGACCGCGGCACGGTTGCGGAAGATGCCGACCGCGGACAGCGTCGTGGCCATGGCGCGTGTTCCAGGCACGGCCTCCGGGGTCAACATCAGCAGCTCCAGCCACCGGAAGATCCGGGTGTGGGCCAGCTCGGCCAGCTTCTGGAGGACGTTCTCCGGGTACGGCGACTCGCCTTCGAACACCCGGCCGTAGATGGGTGTATTCCGCTTGAGGTTCCAGCCCTCCTCCAGCGTCGTCCGTGCCACCCAGCTCGCCAGCTCCCCTGTGCCGATGTCGCTGCGCGAGACCCCGTCCATCACCGCGAACAGCCCCCACGTCACCGCCGGGTCAAAGAGCTGCAGCACCGCGTCCTGGTTGACCGGATACCGCTCCATCTTGTGATGCCCGATCTCGCTCGACGAGCCCCAGTTCACCCAGATCCGCTGGTCCTCCCCCACGAGCTTGCGCCCCGGCGCCGCCGCGAACGCCGCCTCCAGCTCCTGCCGCACGTCCTCCACCGCCGCGTGCCGCCCGCTCGGGGTGCGCGCCAGCGCCCGCCGCACGCACGCGTCCACCCCGAAGGGGATGTGCGGGTCGAACGACCGCACCACCGGCAGCCGATCCGCGATCGCCTCGGTGCCCGGCCGCGCCCGCACGCCCGTGAACAGCGTGTAGAGCAGCATCCCCAACATGAAGACATCCGCCCGCGTGTCGATCTCCCGGCTCAGCAGCCCCGTCACCTCCGGCGCATCATAGCCCGTCCCCTGATAACTCCCCGGCCGCGGCGGCGCGTTGCGCTGGAACAAGAGCTCCGGCCGCCGATACAGCACCTCCACCCGGCCCTCCCTCTGCCTCACCACGAAGCTGTCCAGGTCCGCGTGCACCACCAGCACCTCGCCGATCTCATGCAGGATCTCAAAGTATTCACAGAGATGGATAGCGAGGGACCAGCGGGCGTGGCAGGTGGCCTCGTCGTCGGGCTCCAGCTCCGCAGGCCGTGGCAGCGGCGGCACGTAGTCGGCCAGCGGCCGCGTGCCGCTCATGTCGAACAACATCACCGACTCGCCGTGGTCCCACCCGTGCCGCTCCACCGCGAACCCGCTCAGCGTCGAGTCCGTGTCGTCCAGCAGCGGCCCCGAGCGCTGCCCGGGCGCGCGAAACAGGACGTCCACCGGCCGGTCCGTGTCCACGTCCCGCGCCGACCAACGCCGGCTCAACACCTCGGAGTGCACCGGCGCCACGAGCTCGAGGGTGTGCGGCCCCACCGCGATGCGCGCGCCCGGGGCCAGCGGGGAGGTGTGGTTGGGAGCGTCCTGGGTCATGGCGATCCTGGGGCCAGGGTGACCGGTGGCGCGAGCGCTGGATGTGACCCGGCCCCGGTTGCTGGCACACAGCTTGATACACAGCAGCGACGGGACGTGACGCCGCGTGCGGCATCTTCGGTACGACGGGGCACAGTGTAGCCTCCCGTTCACAAGGTCGGTGTCAACAAACTGTCACGCCCCATCAAATTCTGTCGGATGTCACATCGGCCCGCGGGTGACTCCAACAGACCGCGCCGCACAACATCGTTGAAGCACGGCGCGGGGTGACGAGGCGGCCCCAGATGCTTAGACAGAGCAGCCGTGGCCAGGATGAACACAGTCGCAGGAGTTGAGATGACCAGGCCCATGCAATCCGTCGCGATCGTCTTTCTCCTGCTCAGCACCCTGCTGCTGTTCGCCGGCTGCAACGGTGAGCTGGACGAGTTCGAGGACGACTTCGACACCCAGTTCACCGTGCCGAAGCCCGAGGGTGCCGTCGAGCCGTTCACCAAGAGCAAGCGCTTCATCCTCGACAACGATCCCAGCGAAGCCGAGTTCGTCAAGTTCAAGCGCGCCCGCCTGTCGGTCCAGGCCCCTGCCGGCAGCGACCTCTCCTTCCTCTCTCGCATCGAGATCTACATCGAGCACGACAGCGAGCTGACCCTCGTCGCCGAGGCTGAAGGCTTCAGCCCCGGTGAGACCGCGCGCGCCCTCGACATCGTCTACCGGGGCGACCTTCGCGGCTTCGTGACCGACAAGCGCGTGCGGCTCACCTGGATCGTGTTCCCTACCGCCTGGGGCTATGCGTGGCCCGACGAAGGCGTGACCATCCAGACGGATGTGACGTTCTTGATCAACGCGGACATTATCTGAGGGGTGGGTGCGGGGTGGTTCGGAGGAGGCTCCCCCTCCGCTGCGCCATTACAGCCTCCGGCCTACGTCCGTTCTCGCTACGCTCGCCCGAACTGCGCAGTTCGCTAGAGCGGCGTGAGTCTCAGTCGGGGCCAGCTGCATCGCCGCTGCGCGGGCGCCCTGTCCGCGTGTGATGCTCGACGGGCCACCGGCCCGCCTGCGCTCACCCGCGACCATGGCGCCCACA
>Ga0100377_1000514_pt1 | contig 33088 bp, 25 predicted proteins | sample CryGeymeta201501_FD_83664 | JGI IMG/M metagenome (GOLD analysis project Ga0100377, IMG submission 83664) | Groundwater microbial communities from Crystal Geyser aquifers in Utah, USA - Crystal Geyser metaG 2015-01 | ecosystem: Environmental > Aquatic > Deep subsurface > Groundwater | place: USA...
CTTCCCATGCCTCTCACTCGCGATGGGATCGTCAAGCGCGCCGCCCAGGAGCTGCGAGACGGCGACTACGTCAACCTCGGCATCGGCATCCCCACCCTGGTGGCCAACCACCTGCCCCCCGGGATCGAGGTGGTCCTGCACTCCGAGAACGGCCTGCTCGGCATGGGCCCCTTCCCCTACGAGGGCGAAGAGGACCCCGACCTGATCAACGCCGGCAAGGAGACCATCACGACCCTGCCCGGCTCGGTCTTCTTCTCCTCGGCCGACAGCTTCGCCATGGTCCGCGGCGGACACATCGACATCACCATCCTGGGGGCCATGGAGGTCAGCCAGGGCGGCGACATCGCCAACTGGATGATCCCCGGCAAGATGGTGAAGGGCATGGGCGGCGCCATGGACCTGGTGGCCGGCAGCAAGCGGGTCGTCGTGACCATGACGCACACCAACAAGGGGGGCGACCACAAGCTGCTCGAGGCCTGCACCCTGCCGCTGACCGGCATCTCCTGCATCGACCTGCTGATCACGGACTACGGCGTCTTCACCTTTGAGGGGGGCCTCACCCTCCGCGAGATCGCCCAGGATCTGAGCGTCGAGCAGGTGCAGGCAGCGACCGGCTGCGCCTTCGCCGTCGCGCCCGACCTGGTCCGGCTGCCGCTGGACTGAGGCCCAAGGGCTGGGCCCCAACGACGAAGCCCCCCGGTGCCCTGAAGCACGCGGGGGGCCCGGCGTCGCGTCGTCCGCGAGGGACGGCGCGCGGGGAGCGCTCAGCCCTTGGTGGCCTTGCGCACGCGGACGATGCCGCCGTTGGGGCCGGGCACGCCGCCCTTGATGAAGAGCAGGTTCTGCTCGGCGTCGACCTTGATCACCTTCAGGTTCTGAATGGTGATCCGCGCGTTGCCGAGCTGACCGGGCATCTTCTTGCCCTTGAGCACCATGCCGGGGGTCAGGCGGGTACCGATCGAGCCGCCGTGACGGAAGTACTCGTGGGTACCGTGGCTGCGGATGAAGCCCTTGAAGCCCCAGCGCTTCATGACGCCGGAGAAGCCGCTGCCCTTGCAGGTGCCGGCGACGTCGACCATGTCACCCTCGGCGAAGACGTCGGCGACGGTCAGGGCCTGGCCGGCCGTGTAGCTGCCCGCCTGGCTGCCATCGACGCGGAACTCCTGCAGGACCTTGGTCGGCTCGACGTTGGCCTTGGCCAGGTGGCCGCGCTGTGCCTTGGACAGCCGCGCCTCCTTCTGGGTCCCGAAGGCGAGCTGGACGGCGTCGTAGCCGTCGTTGCCCGCGGCGGACTTGACCGCGACGACGTGGTTGGGTCCGGCCTCGATCACCGTCACGGCGACGGCAGCGCCGTCCGCAGCGTAGATCTGGGTCATGCCGATCTTCCGGCCAATGAGGCCGGCCTTCGTGTTTGCCATGGTGTCCTCGCATCGGACGAGCGCGGTCGGAACGCAGACCGCGGTCCCGTCATACGGGTTTGGGTTGCCCGGCCCAGTAGCAGGGCCGACCGCCGGGTGCAAGGCGACGCAGGCGGGCGCTGAGGTGCCGGGCGCAGGGGCCGCTGCCGGGCTCAGGTGCCGTTGAGCTGGATGGTCCAGTCCGGGCTCGCCGGGTCGTTGCTGGCGATGTGCGCGATGTTCCAGTCGAAGGCGTCGTTCGGGAAGTCCACGCAGATGATGTCGGGGCAGCTGTAGCTGAGGGTGAAGGAGGACGAGCCCCCCGGGTGCACCGTCACCGGCCCGGTGAAGTGGGAGGTGAAGGTGCCGCCGCCGACCGTGTCATTCGTGATCCGGACCGTGCTGACCGTCAGGTCCTCGTCCCCGGTGTTGAACAGGTAGATGGTCTTGGTGTCGGCGATGCCGAGCAGGCTGGTGAAGTCCATGGAGTGGGAGTCACCGCCGGTGTCCACGTCCAGCTGCGGACCGCAGACGGTGCAGTGGTACTCGCCGGTGCCCGTCACGCTGATCGTCGTGTCGCCGTGGTCCGAGCGCACCGTCAGGGACTCGGTGTAGGCCCGCTCCTCTGTCGGCGTGAACTTGACCTGCAGGGTCTTGGAGCTGCCGTCGGAGACCACGGCCGGGGTGTCGACACCCGTGGTGGTCAGCACCGCGTTCGAGCTGGTGATGTCGCTGATCCGGACGTCCGCACCGGTGTGGTTCTCGATGATGACGTTGCTGGTCTGGGTCGACTCCAGGGGCACGTTGCCGAAGGCGACGGTGGTGTCGCTGAAGTCCAGGCTGTCGGCGCTCGATCCGCCATCGCTGCCGCCGCCGTCACCGGAGCCGCCGTCTCCCCCCTGGGTCACGCCCTCACCGGTGATGGCGATGTCGGCCAGGCCGGTCTCGCCCTCGACCCCAAAGGACAAGGTGCCGCTCTGGACCCCCGCCGTGGACGGGTCGAAGCTCAGGCTGATGACGTACTGGCCGCCCGAGCCGACCACCCAGGGCACGCTGGTGAACTGGGCGTCGAAGGCCGCGGGGGCGCTCAGCACCACCTGCTCGATCCGGACGTTGCCGCCGCTGCTGTTGGTCAGCGTGAGGTTGGTGGCCGCGGGGCTGTCGAGCTGCACGCTGCCAAAGTCAACGCGGCTCGGGAAGGACATGCCACCGTAGGTGGTGAAGGCCGGACCGCTGTCCCCGCCTCCGCCAGCGGTGTCGTCGCCCGCACCCAGCGGGTCCAGGCCGATGCAGCCGGTCAGGAACAGGGACGCGAGAACGATCACGGCTAGTCTCCAGGTGCCGTGCAGACATTAGCACCACGACGGGGCACGCTCTACAGGGGAACCGCGCGAAGGTCGGCTCAGAAGGTGTACTTCATGTTGCCGGTCACGCTCATCCCCAGGTCCCAGCCGATGGCGTAGGACACGTCGGCGTCCAGACCCAGCGAGAAGTGCGAGAGCTTGGTGTAGTACTCGAGGTTGGGACCGCCCAGGACGACGGGGTGGATGACCCCGTGGTAGCCGGGGTCCCCATCCATGCCCCAGTCCTGCAGGGTCGTGTGCACGCCCGCGGGGGTCACGCCGGTGCCGTAGTAGTCGGGGTTCATGAGCAGGGGCGAGTACAGCACGCCCGCGCCCGCCCGCAGGCCCAGGCCCCAGCGCCGGGCCGGGTAGGTGTTCCACTCGAACAGGCCGTTGAAGGCGTAGGTCCGCAGGTCGCCCTCGATGTAGGGGCCCACCCCCACCTGGTACTCGGCGGGGGTCCCGTTGTGGATGCCCTGCGCGAAGTCCAGCTCCCAGGCCATGCTGGTGTGCTCGCGGTCCACGAAGTCCTGGCCGATCGACAGGGCCGTCGCCGTGCCGGCGCTGACGTCCTTGGCGAACTTGCCCAGGTAGAAGGCGCCGCCCACGCTGGCCTTCAGGAAGAAGCCACGCGTGATCTCGCGGACCTGCTCGCCCTTGATCCGGTCCTGGACGCTCTTCTTGGCCTTGGTGTTGTTGTTGGAGTCCAGATCCTCGTAGTCCTGGGCCGCCGCGGTGACGGAGTGGACCATCGGAGCGAGCAGGGTCAGGCCGAACAGCAGGTGGGAGGTCTTCATGGGGCGTTGTCCCTGCAGAGGTACGCTGCGGAGGAGCGGAGAGGCGTACACACCTCTCCCTGGAGTCGGGAGGGCGCATTCTTACCATGCGGCTCCGGCCGATGGAAGCGTGCGCACGTGGGCTTGACGCAGGCCGGACATCGGGCCCGGGCCGGCGGGGTCTTGGGGCCAGCAGGCCGGCGCCGGACGCAACGACGCCCCGGACCAGGCCGGGGCGTCGGTTCCTTCAGCGGAGCGCGGGTCAGCCCGGCGCGAAGATGAAGGGGTACGAGACGATGACGATACCGCCGCCCTTGGGCTCAGGGAACTGGAAGAGCTTGAAGCGGCCCGCGATGCAGCTCTCGACCGATGGGCTGCCCATCGACGAGGACTTGATGTCGGCCTTGGAGACCGAGCCGTCCTTGGCGATGACGAACTTCACGGTGACCTTGCCCTGCAGGTCCGGGCTCTTGGTGAGCTCGCGCTGGTAGCAGTAGCGGATCTGGTTCATGTGCCGCTTGATGACGGCGTCGATGAGGGACTTGTCCAGGGCGCCCAGGATGATCGGGTCACCGCCGATCCGGCCGATGCCGCCTTCGCCCTTGGCGCCGAAGTTGCCGCCACCGGAGCCGTAGCCGCTGCTGCCCGACCCACGGCCCTTGGTGCCCAGGCCGCCCAGGCCCTCGGCCGTGCCGCCGCCGCCCAGACCCGAGCCGCGAGAGCCCAGGCCGCCAGAGCCGATCTGGGTGCCCTTGGCGCCGATCAGGCCGCCGATGCCGCCGGTCAGGCTCGAGTCGAGGTTCGAGCTGCCGAACACGCCGTCCAGCTCGCCGCCGTCACGCAGCGCCCCGAGCACGCCGGCGTCCTCGGCGATCTCCTTGTCGAGCTGCTTCTGCTGCATCTCGACCTTGTTGCCCTTGGCCTGCTTCATCTTGGCGTCTTTCTTGCCGACCTTGCCCTCTTCCTTCTTGGCCTTGGCGCCTTCGCCGGCGTCCGGGTTGGCCTCGGGCTTGTTGTCCTTCTTGGGCTGCTCCGGCTCGGGCTGCTGCAGCAGCAGCTCGACGAAGCGGTCGGGGATCTCCATCACCTCGTTCTCGGGAGGAGGCGGAGCGGTCGCCAGGTAGATGCCCAGGACCAGGCCCAGGAAGCACATGAAGGACATGATCCCCAGGAAGGGGTAGTCCAGGTTGTCGGTGATGGAGGTGACCACCTTGCGGCTGGCCGGCACCATCTTGGCCAGGAGGACCACGTCGTCGCCGATGTCGGCGACCACGCGCGTGTCGTCCTCGATGGGCAGGTGGTACAGGCCGTCGCCGACGCTGGTGGCCTTGCCCGAGGCGATGAGCTCGGGGAAGGTGAGGCGCTCCTCACCCACGTCCACGAAGCCCGACCACTTCTCGGACAGGTTCATGACGTACTGGTTGCCCTGCCAGTGGAACAGCTTGAAGCCGTCCTCGGGGATGACCTCGGGCGGGGCGTAGAAGTCGTCCAGGCGCTCGGTAACGCCCTCGGACAGGGTGGGGCCGAAGATCCACGCCAGCTTGCCGAAGGTCGAGGGCACCCACGCGATCGGCACACCCAGGTACCGCCAGCGCGTGCCGGTCCGGTCACCCAGGGTGATGGGGCCCTGGCTCTTGGCGTAGTGCTTGGTGTCGACGACGATGTCGCCCCAGGCCTGGGCCACCATGAGCAGCTGGCCGCGCTTGGGGTCTTCGCCGGCGTCGCCGGAGCCGGAGCCGAAGCGCATCATGAAGGCCAGCACGTCCTCGAGATTTTCGGCCGGAGCCTCCTCGGTGTTCTCGTCGTGCGGCTCGTCGGCCAGGGCGCCGCCACCGGGCTCGGTCATATCGTCGTGGGCCAGCTCCTCGTCGGCAGCCTGGCTGGCCGGAGCCGCCAGCTCGTCGACGGGGCCGGGAGCGAGCTGGGTGGCTTCCTCCTCGTTGAAGGCGCCCTCCTCGCTGATCCCGACGCTGACGCGCAGGGCACCGACCTCGATCTGGTCACCGGACCGGAGGAAGGCGTTGTTGATGACCTCGCCGTTGACCTTGGTGCCGCTGGGGCTCCCCAGGTCGAGCAGCTGCACGCGGCCGTCGTCGTTGACGTTGACCACTGCGTGGAGGTCGGCCAGGTCGGGGTCGTCCACCTGGAGCATGGCCGCGGCGCCACGGCCGATGGTCACGCTCTCGGAGGAGAACTCCTGACGGCGAACGAACTCGTTGCCGCGGTAGATCTCGAAGGTCAGCACCAGCTTTCCGGTAGACATGTCGGGTTCCTTGCCGCACCGGTCGAGCCGGCACGATGGCGCTTGGCGAAGGGGCGAGCCGAGCGGGGGAGGCTACTTGACCTCGTCCACGGACTGGGACATCTCGGCGTTGAAGTCGCTGCGAAGCTTGATGAGCGGGTTGAAGGAGGCCCGCTTGCGGTCGAGCAGCAGGGCGCCCTGTGGCTTGACCAGCTCACCGGCCACCTCGACGCCCTCGAAGTCGACCTCGGTGCGCTCCTTGTAGATGACCTTGCGGCCTTCGGTGTCTTCTTCGTCCTGGGCGCGGGCGACGCCAGAGACGGAGGCGATGGACATCAGGACCATCAGGTAGCGAAAAACGCGCATGGGTTCCTCGGGGGAAGCGGGGTTCGTCGGCCTGGGACTATACCGAGCCACGCCCTCAGGCGAAAGGCACGGTCAGGCGGGGCTGGATCAGCCTGAGAGGGCGAAGTGTGCGGGATCGGAAGACCACGCACAATCCGACCACTGCAAGCTTGTCGTCAAATGGAATCCGGGGCCTGTGCCCGGGCCTCCATGGGGGAGGGGAGTCAGTCGATCTCCGCCACCGAGGCGGCGAGCCGGTCGTTGAAGCTGCGGCGCACCTGGACCCACGAGGGGAAGGCCCGGGTGCCTCGCTCGGTGGCCAGTGCCAGGTGCGGACTGACGAGCTGGCCGTCGATCTGGAGTTCCTGGAAGTCACCTTCCTCGATCACGGTCGTGGCGGCCACGATCGTGCTGGGGGCGGAGGGCTCCTGGACCGCCTGCCGGGTCTGGGCCTGGGCGAGGGAGGAGGGGAGGAGGAGGACGGCAGCAGCGAGGAGGCGATGGGCCACGGGCACGCTCCGGGCGAGGGGTGCGGGCACCCCGGGTGAACCGGTCAGGTTCCCGAACGCAGGTCGGGCACGGAGGTATGACCCTGCCGTGCCCGAACGGTTCCCCAGAAGTGGTGGGTGCCTAGGGCGTTCCACCCTCTGTGGGAGCCGGCGCATCGGCGCCCTCTGCGGGGGCCGGCGTGTCGGCTCCCTGGTCCCCACCCTGGACCCCACTCGGGGGCAGGACCCGGCTCCCACTCTCGTCGGCCGGCGGCGCCGCGCCGTCACCGGCGGGAGGCGCGCCACCCGCGCCGCAGCTCGGGATGATCTCCTCGATCTGGGGCACGAGCTGGTCCACGAAGGTCATGACGTCGCCGGCCATGTCGGCCTCACCGGCGTCGATGACCGCCTGGGCCTGCTCCAGGACCATGTTCCCGGAGTCGGTGGCCTCCATCTCGACCATCATCTCGCAGGTGCCGTACTTGTCCAGGTAGCCCTTGAGCGTCGCGACCTTGGTCTTCAGCTCCTCGAGCTGCTGCAGCTGACGCTGCTTGCGCTCCTCCTCTTCCTTCTTCTTCCGGGCTTCTTCGGCCTGGCGCTTCAGCTCGGCCTGGCGGGAGGCCTCGATGCGCTCCTTGCGCTGGTAGACCTCGTCGCTGGGGCCGATCTTGCCGGTGCTGGCCTTGATGTAGTCGTCGAGGTACTTCTCGGCCTTCTTGTAGTCCTTGACGTAGCGCTCAGCCAACGTCGCGGCGTTGAAGGCCGCCATCCGGTTGCCCGGCTCCGCCGACAGGATCTGGTCGTAGAGCTTGCTGGCGCCGTCGTAGTCCTTGGAGCCGCGCAGCGCGACCGCCAGGCCGAGCTTGGCGTCGAGGTTGCCCGGCTGGGCCGCCGTGGCGCGCTCGAAGCACTCCTTGGCCAGGTTGTAGTCGCCGGAGTTCAGCGCCACGTAGCCCAGGTTCAGGTTCGCATCGACGTCGTTGGGGTTGAGCTTGATGGCGGTCTTCAGCTCCTCGATGGCCGACGGCTCGTCGCCCATGACCAGGAAGGTCACCCCGAGGTTGTTGTAGATGCCGCTGTCGCCCTCGGCCAGGGTCTTGGCCTTCTCCGAGCAGAGCTTGCTCATCGCGTTCTTGCCCTGCGCGAAGTACAGCCGGCTCAGGTTGCGATAGGCGCCGACGTTCTTGGGGTCGCGGAGCAGGATCTCCTTGGCCTGGGCCTCGGCGTCGTCGTAGCGCCCGGCCGCCGTCAGGGCGTCCAGCAGGGCGTTGCGCGTCGACAGGTCGTCCGGCTTGCGCTCGACCTGCGCCAGGTACAGGGCCACGGCCTCGTCGCCGCGGTTCAGCTCGGAGAGGACCCGCGCCAGGTTCGCCACCGCCGACTCGTAGTCGGGGTTGACGTCGACGGCGGACTTGTAGTCCTTGGCCGCGTCTTCCTTGTGGCCGAGCTGCTCCGCCGTCCAGCCGGCGTTGTACCAGGCCTTGGCGTAGCTGGCGTCCTTCGACGCCGCGGCGTTGAAGGCGTCCAGGGCGGCCTGGTAGTTGATGTTGCCGTTCTTGTCGGGCGCCTTGAGGATGGCCACGCCGCTCTCGAAGAGCTGCTTGGGACTCATCATCGTGGTGTCCGTGATCGGCTCGGGGCCCTTCTTGGTGCCCCCGCAACCCGGCAGCATCGCGGGGGCGATGACCAGGCTGAGGGTGAGCAGGAGGGAGTGGGTGCGCATCATCGTGCTCCTCGCCCCCTCAGGGGCTCTCCTCGAAGCCATAGGCGACCACGTGCTTGGACACGTAGCGGGGCTGCAGGACATCCTCTTCGAGCTGCGGGTACTCATCGGGTCGCAGCTCTCCGAGGCGCCGGGTCGCGTAGGCGGTGTTCTCGTTGTAGAGGTTCAGCTCGTAGGCCTTCTGCAGGGCCAGGGAGTAGGCGGACACGGCCTTGGTGGTCTGGACGTAGGCCTTGTCTTCCAGGCTCATGCAGTACAGGTCGCGCTGATCCTCGGTCAGGTAGGACGGGACGTAGCTGTTGGTGCAGCTCAGCGAGCCGGCCATGTTCTCGTAGGCCTGGCCCAGGGCCACGGCGCTCGCCAGACCCCACTCACCAGAGCCGGTGCTGACGATGCCGGTGTAGGTCCGCTCGACGCCCTGCAGGGCGCTGGCCTTGTCGACCAGGCTCTTCTTCAGGGCCTTGTCGATGGCCGCACGGTTGGTCGTGCTGGTGCTCGGCCCCGTGATCTTCATGGTCAGGTAGTGGTCCAGCTCCGGCTGCGCCTGCTTGTACAGGATCTGGGCGATGAAGTTGGTCGCCTGCTCGTGGGGCAGGGTCTGGTCCTTCTGCCAGGCGGCCAGGACCTCCTTCCAGTACTTGTCCGAGGGCTTGTTCTGCTTCTCCAGCGCCAGACCGTAGTGCAGGCGTGCGAAGTAGAGCTGGTCGATGGTCGCGTCCTTCCGCGGCTTCGTGAAGAAGGCGTTGAACACGTTGGCCGCGTCGGACCACTTGCCGGCGTCCTCGTAGATCTGGCCGATGTCCAGCATCAGCGGCGTGACCCGCTCGTCATCCGGGTAGGTCGCGATGAAGGCCTGGTAGTCGGCGACCGCCTGGTCGGACTGCTCCATGGACCGACGGAACAGGCCCGCCGAGTAGATCGCGTCCTTGGACGCGTCGTTCTTGCTGTCCAGGTTGAAGATCTTCTCGTACCAGGTCGCGGCGTCGGAGAAGTCGGCGACGCTCTCGTAGTCGTAGCCGAGGGACGCGACCTGGCTGTTGAAGAACTTGGACTTCGGCCAGCCGTCGATGAGCTTGAGCCGAGTCTCCATCGCCTCGCGCACGTTGCCGGTCTTGTAGTAGTAGGCGGCCGCGTTGTTGAGCGCAAGGTCGGCGACCTCCGACTTGGGGAACTCGGTGACGAAGGCCACGAAGGCGTCGGCGGCCTTCTTCTGGTCCTTGTCCTTCTCGTAGCTGACCTCGATGAACTTGAAGGAGGCCCGCTCGTAGACGTTGTAGACCTCGGCCTTGAAGGCCTTGGAGCCCAGCCCCTCCTGATCGTAGAAGGCCTTGGAGACCTCCTTGAGGTTCGCCCAGTCCTGGACCAGGTTGAAGGAGTCCAGGATCAGGTTCGCGGCCTGCTCGGCTTCCTTGGACTGCGGGTCCATGCCGATGACGATCCGGAAGCGGTCGGACGCTTCCTTGAACATGTTCTTGCCGTACAGCAGGTAGGCCGACTTGTAGATGACGTTGCGGGTCTTGCTGCTGTCGGGGAAGTTCGTGCGGTACTGGTCGCAGGCCGCCAGGAGCTTGTTCTCCCAGTCCGACATCGGGATGACGCTGGTGTCCTTGCCGTCGGCCTTCTTGATCTTGCCGGCCTTGTCCTCGGTCTTGATCATCTCCTCGGCGGCGAAGATGGCCGACTCGGCACAGAACTCGGAGCGGGCCCCCTTGGGGTCCATCTTCACGACCTGCATGTACTGGTCGTAGGCCGTGTCGTACTGCTTCGTCTTGTAGAGGAGCTCGCCGTAGGCGTAGCGCATCTCGTAGGCGTTCTTCTCTTCCGGGAAGTTCTCCAGGTAGACTTGGTAGGCCTGCTGGGCGAGGTCGTAGGCCTCGCGGGCCGCGGCGCCCGTACCGAGCTTCTTGGCCTCGGAGTGGTAGTTGATCGCCACCGTCCGCAGGTTGCGCTCGATGTAGTCGTTGGCGTCCTTCAGCGCGTCGGGGTTGCTGGCGTTCTGCCGTGCCCAGGGCGAGGTCTTCCCGTAGGTCTTGAGCAGGCGCTGGATCTCGTCCATCGTCTCCTGCTTCTTGCCCATCTTCTGGTAGCAGAGGATGATCTCGTTCTGGTACTCGGGGGCCTTCTTGGAGTTGGCGTTCTCCACGATCAGGCGGCGATAGGTGCTGATCGCCTGGTCGAAGTCGCCGTTCTCGAAGTACTGGCCCGCCAGCCGCTTGAGCATGGCCTCGATGAGGTCCTGCTTGCCCAGCTTGTTGAAGTAGTCGATCGCCTCTTGCAAGTTGCCGGCGTCGGCGAAGAAGCGGACCAGGTCCTTCAGCGCCTCTTCCTGTAGGGTCAGCTTGCTCTTGTCTTCGCCCTGGTCGGCCATGGAGTAGGCGACGACGGCCTTCATCGTGTCGATGGCCTTGCCGTACTCACCGACGTTGTAGTAGCACCACGCCAGCTTGTACATGGCGAAGGCGTACTTGGGGCTGTCCTTGTACCGGGCGGCCTTCTGGTAGGCGAGCAGCGCCTTGTAGGCGTTGTTGTTGTCGAAGTAGTACTCGCCGATCAGCACGTAGCTGTCCGGGACGTAGCCGCTGTCGGGGTAGGTCCGGACGAGGTTGTTGAACTCCTTGACCGCGTCGTCCCGCTGCCCGATGTCCTGCAGGGCGCTTGCCAGGTAGAAGGTCGCCTCGTCGGCACGCTGGTACTGCGGGTAGTTCTGCAGGATGATGCGGTAGAGCTTGATGCTCTTGTTCTGCCACTTCCGCGACTCGTCGTTGTCGGCCTTCAGGTCGTCAGCGGTGCAGCCCTTGGCGTTGAAGCAGGCGTCGTACTTGGTCTGGAAGTCCGCCATCTCGGAGAGGTACAGGTCGCGCCCCTCCTCGAAGTACAGGTCCGACAGCCGCAACATCATCTCGGCCTTCTGCACGCCCGAGGGCGGCCGGTTGGCCAGGATGTCTTCCAGGAAGTGCATGGCCTCGTGGCGCTTCTCCCGCGCGGCTGCGCGGTAGGCCTCGGACATCTGCGTCTGGATGTTGATGGTGTCGATGCCGAGGACCTTGCGGTCCTCCTTGTCCTTGCGGGTCTGGGCATGGGCGACCTGTGGGGACAGGTCGGCCGGCAGGACGGCGGTGCCGACCGTGCCCAGGGCGAGGAGCAGGACGGAGCTGGAAATCAGGCGCTTCATGTCAACCTCGATCTGGCGACGGCGTTGGCCATCGTCGGGCGCCCGCCACAGCGGGGGGCGGAGCGGTGTCGGTTGGGAATCACTCGCAGGAGCCGGCCTCGGTGTACTGGTAGTAGCCGAGCTCGTCGCTCCAGTACTCGCCGTTGAAGGGCCAGTAGATCACGTCCACGGCCGTGGCGAAGTCCAGGTCCAGGCTGCTCGCCGAGTCCTTGAGCTCGACGTTGCTGGCCTTGTACGAGTAGTCGACGCGCTGGGCGTCCACGACCTCGAAGCGGATGACCTCGGACTGGGTCCGCAGTTCGCTGAGCGCGTTGGCCTGGGTCGCCATCTCGGAGAGCAGCAGCAGGCCGGCGCGGCGCTTCAGCCGCTGGCGGTCCTTCTGGAGGATCTCCTTGAGGTAGGGCGCCAGGGACTGCTTCCAGCGGTCCTTCTGCTGGTCGATCAGGGCCTCTTCGTCGTCCATCACGGTCATGTGACGGACCACGCCCTGCAGGTCCTGGTTCTCCAGCACCCGGTTGAACAGCGACTTGGGAAGCACGGAGTCCTTGCGGTCGGGCCCGAAGTAGGTGTCCCAGGCCTCGTCCGCGATCTTGCGCCCCTCGGGGGTCGAGTAGGACTCGACGAAGCTGCGCATCTCGTCGTACTGGGGCTGGGTGTCATCCTCGAACTTCAGCAGGATGCGCTCAACCTCTTTGTACTCGCAGAGGTTGAAGTAGGTCAGCGCGCGCAGCACCGTGGCTTCGGGCTGGTACTCGTCCCGCTGGAAGAAGGGGCTGCGGACGGTCAGCAGCAGGCCCAGCGTCTTGTTCAGATCGTTGAGCATGAAGTTGGCCCAGGCGTTCTCGAACAGGCTCTCGCCCCAGTAGGGGCTCGTGCGACTCACCAGGTCGTAGTACTTGGCGGCCTCGTCGAAGCGCTCGATGCCGTAGTAGACGCGGGCCACGTTGACCAGGGCCAGGTCCTTGAGGCGGGCAAGGTCCTGGGACTCCCGCGCGTTGCGAGGGTCGACCTCTTCCCGGTAGACGTCGCGGAAGGAGCGGACGGCGCTCTTGAGCTTGCCCTGCTCGTTGTAGATGACGCCCTCGAAGTACTTGGCCTTGAGGCCCAGCACGCTGTTGGCGTCGACCTGCGAGAAGCTGGCGCGGGCGCCGGACAGGTCCTGCTTCTTGTACCGGGCCACGCCGTCCAGGAAGTACAGGTGGTCCTGGGCCTGGCGGGGGGCGCGATCGGGGGAGATCGAGCCGCGGGCGATGAGGCTGGCCAGCTCGGTGTCGTCGCCCGTGAACTCGGCGATGGCCACCAGCCGCGGCAGGCTGTACTCGAAATACTGGCTGTCGGGGTGGTCCTTCACCACGCGCGAGTAGTGGTACTGCGCGGAGTGGTACATCTCGAGGGCTTCGAGGTTGCGGGCCAGGTAGTAGTTGATGTCGGCGTCGGCCTGGGGGAAGTTGCCGCTCTGCAGGGCCTCGTACAGGCGCAGGGAGCTGGCCAGGTACTTCTTGGCCTTGTACTCGTCGATGGCCTCTTCCACGTCCTGGGGAGCGCCGCGGGTGCTGGGGCCCTCCTCCAGGTCCACCTGGGGCTGATCGCCCTGGGTGCTGAGGGACCGCTTGGTGTCCATCAGGTCCTGGTCCTCGTCCATGCTCGGCTGGGACGTGGTCGAGGTGTCCCCGCGGTCCAGCGAGCGCGGACCTTCTTCGGCCATCTGCCGCTTGGCCTGGGCCACGACGTCGCCAGGGGCGCCGGCGCTGGTCAGGCAGCTGATGTCAGCGTCGCTGAAGGTCTCCCCCGAGTCCTTCATCGTCTGGACGACGATGTTGGTCGGGACGTTGACCTTCACCATGCTCATGATGTCGTCGCAGCTCAGCGCCGCAGCCGACCTCGGCGCGAGGGCCAGGGTCGCCAGGGCGAGCACGGGGACGAGAGGACGAAGGAGGAGACGCTTCATCTCAGTTCCGCATCGAGGGGAAGAAGATCGAGAACGCACCCTGGAGGATCAGCATGTTCTTCATCTCCAGGGTCGTGGAGTTGATGGTCTCGATGTAGACCAGCGACCGCCCCTCGATGCGAGCGGCGATGTTCGGCGTGAACGAGATCCGCGCGCCGCCACCGATGTTGGTGGTCGCGTGGGTCTGGGTGGCCGTGGCCACCGCCCGCTGGTCGGTGCTGTCGGTCTGCAGGGCCTCGAGGTCGTCGTTGGTGACCGTGGCCCCGGCCCCGAAGGTGCCGAAGATGTCGAAGTGGATGATCTTGCGGCCGACCGCGACCTTGCCGTAGATGGGGGAGAACAGGAAGCCGGCGTTGGTCGCGAAGGTCATCTTGGAAATGTCCGGCGAGACGCTGTTCTTGTCCACGAGCTGCTTGGTCAGCGGCTTCCAGTCGGCCCGGCCGAAGTCCGGTGAGTAGTCGGCGGTCAACTCGATCGCCAGGATCTCGGTCAGGTTGTAGTTGACCCCGGCGCCCAGGATGTAGCGGTTGAGGAAGGGGTCGTTGGCCACGAAGGCCAGGTGGGGGGAGACCTCCCACCGACCGAGCTTCACGAAGTCCTTGCGCTGCAGGGTCTTGATGACCGTCTTGCGGCGCTGCTCCTCGTCCAGGACGATGGCCTCTTCCTGGCGGGCGCCGACGTTGTCGCCGATCTCGCCCCGCTCCAGGTCGCGCTTCTCGTCACCGGCCGACTGCTCGTGCTTCTCGCCCGAGAGGATGGCGTCGAGGTTGCTGTTGTCCTCTCCGCTGTTGTCCTCTCCGCTGTTGTCCTCTCCGCTGTTGTCGTCCCCGCTGTTGCTGGAGTCGTCGGAGCTGTCGGAGTCATCGTCGGCCACCACCAGCGCCGCGTCGTCGTCGCGCAGGCCGGAGTCCCGGAGGCCGGGGGCGGCCGGGCTGAGGTCGGCGGCGCGAGCGGGCAGGCTCGCGAGGAGGGGCAAGGTGAGCAGGGCGCCCATCATGGTCAGGCTGCGCATCGCGTTCATCCCTTTCGGACCGGTTGGTGGGCCAGGCTCAGTAGTCGAACAGGCGGGGCTGCATCTTGGGGAAGAAGACGCTCACGCCGACCGTGGCCAGGAAGGTGCTGTACAGCCGCGACTCTGTCTCGGGAGTGTTGGGGTCGTACTGCGGCTTCTTGTCGATGTAGAGGTAGTCCCGTGCATCCAGCTTCAGGGCCAGGCTGCCGGTCAGGAAGAAGTCCATGCCGACGCCCAGGTTCACCGGGACCACGGCGCGCGGCGTGGACTGACCCAGGTCGACGACGTCACAGCCGGTGGAGGGGTCGGTGCAGGCGTCGTTGTACCGGGCCCGGTACTCGGCCAGGCTCAGGATCCCCAGACCGCCGGTGAAGTAGGTGTCGAAGTTGAGCACCGACTCGCCGATCAGGTTGATCTTGCCGTAGATGGGCGACCAGCGGGCCGCAAAGGTGCCGCCCAGCGTCATCTTCTCGAGCGGCTGCTGGAACTTGCTGCTGCCCGAGCCGGCGTCCTGGGCGATGACCACGAGCGTGCGGGTCAGGTCCTTGACGTCGCTGTTGCCCAGGTCGGGCGACAGCATCGCGGCACCCTCGATCGCGAAGGTCTCGGACAGGTGGTAGGCACCCATCACGCCGACGATGTAGCGCTTCACGAAGGGGTTGTTGGGCACGTAGCCCAGCATGGGGGACAGCTCGAAGCGCTGGTCCTTGGTGAAGAAGCGGTTCTGGACGACGTTGTACGGTTTGCGGCCGGTCGTCGTCTCGTCCAGGGCCTTCTCGGCGGACTTGCTCCCGGCACGGGCCGTGCCGGGAGCGAATGCCATCATGAGGGCCGAGAGGCTCAGCAGCAGGGCGTGAGGAGCGCGCATCGACGGTTCTCCGGGAGTCCAACAGCAGGGGGCTCTACCCGCCGGGCTGGTACGTGGTACCGCTGAGGCAGTCCAGGAGCAGATCCTGGGGGAGTTGGTGGGTCCTGGTACGACGGTGCCAGGGCCAAGGCCGGCGGACATTAACATGAGGGTCACCAACTCAGGCGAGGAGTCCAGGGCTCTGACCAGGGCCTGACGAGTTGCTGACGACTCTGAGCGACGGGAGGGGGGGCAGAGGGCTCAGCCGCCGGGTAGCGTCAGCCCGTGGAGGTGCACATTGAGCTGCCCCCAGGCCATGCCGCCGCGGCGATCCCGGCACACCGTGATGAGCTGGACCGTGCGCTCCTCCAAAGTGGCCAGGTAGGGGACGCTCCCGGTGCGTGAGGGCGCGGGGGCGGTCCAGGCCACGTCCAGGTTCGGGTAGAGCGAGTACGGCTGGTCGTACTCCCCGGCCTCGGTGTACCAGGTCAGGTAGGGCTCCTCGGTGCGGCTCTCGTCCTCGCCAGCGTCGTTGCGGAAGGTGTAGGTCTCGATGCTGTCCTCGGAGAGCAGGGGCTCGATGTGCACCTGCTGGCCCCACAGGACCTCGACCGTGCCGTCGGGCGCGACGGGGAGCTCGTCGACCAGGAAGCCGGTCAGCTCGGGGTTGTGGTTGGGGGTCGCCGCCTCGCTGATCGGGATGCGCTTGAAGGCGATCTCGAGCTCGGACTCCGAGGTGGTCCCCTCGGGGATCGCGGTGAGGTTCACGATGGCGTCGACCCCCTCCAGGCGGGCCTGGTCGGCCAGGCCGTCCAGGGCGTCGGCGGGCGCGGTCCAGGTGGGCGACAGGTAGGGCTCGGCGCCGATCAGGCCGGCGTCCAGGAGCTTCTGGAAGAGCGCCGCCTGCTCCTCTGCGCTCATGGTCGACAGGTCGGCGCTGGTCAGGTCGCCCAGGGCGGTGGGGTCCACGGTGCAGCCGTAGTCCGTGGCTCCGCCGGGCAGGCAGGCGAACCACACCGTCAGGCTCAGGGCCTGGTCGGCGGGCACCCAGGTGAGGGCCCGGAACTGGACCGTGTCGCCGGGGCGCGGCTCGGCGGGCTCGGCCTGCACGGCCAGGATCCGCAGGCGGTCGAGCTGCCAGGACTGGGCCATGGGGTTGCGACCACAGCCGGTACCCAGGCCCAGGCCCAGTGCGAGCAGGCTGAGGGCGGCGGCCCGGGAGACGGGCGGCCGGCCGCCGGAGCAGGGCGGGGGGCAGGGCAGGTGCGGGGGAGGGGGCTGTGCCATCTCAGAACTGGAACTCGGCCTGGAAGCCGGGCGAGGGGATGAAGGGCAGCCCGCGGATGTAGCGCATCTCGGTGTAGTCGTAGTTGTCGTTGGTGAACTCGGGGTTCTCGCCGCGGTAGACGTTGAGCAGGTCGATGTACAGCTCGAGCTGCCAGCGCTTGAAGGTGAAGAGCTTGTCGGCCCGCAGGTCGACGGCCGTGAAGGGCGGCTGCCGCGAGCTGTTGTAGGTGCCCGTCGAGTAGGGCATGTAGGTGTCCTGGTCCACGTCGTAGACCCCGCCCGCGTAGGGGGTGTAGGGGTTGCCGGTGACGTACTGGACCTTGCCCGAGATCTCGAAGTCCCGCGGCAGCTTGTAGCCGGCGACGCCGACCAGGATGTGGGTCTGGTCGAAGTCGTAGTTGTACCAGCCCAGGCTGGTATCGAAGGGCCCGAACAGCCCGGGGTGCGCGCCGCCGGTGCGCGTCGGGTAGTCGTTGCGGACCGAGCGCGACAGCGTGTAGCTGATCCAGCCGAAGAGCCGCCCGGTGGGCGCCTTTCGCAGGATGGCCTCCAGGCCGTAGACCCGCCCGATGCCCTCGTTGATGAAGAACTGGTCGTCGAAGCTGACCAAGTCGGGGTTGCTGACGATGAGGTGGTCCAGGGTCTTGTAGAAGACCGAGACGTCGGCGTCGACGCCGCCCTTGAGCTGCTGCTCCCAGCCCAGCTCGTGGGACCAGGCGCGCTCGAATTGGAGCTGGACGTCACCATCGGGGCGCCAGCTCTCGTAGGGCTGGGGCGGCTGGCTGTACAGGCCCGTGCCCAGCTTCAGGCTGCCGCCCTTGATGATCTCGGCCCGGGCGATGAGCCGCGGATCCACCGAGGCCACGCTGAGCTGGTGCACGATGTTCAGGACGCTGGTCCGGATGCCGGGCTTGATGAGCAGGCGGCTGCGGTCCGCCAGCGGGCGCAGGTCCGTGCTCAGGTAGAAGTCGGGCCCCCAGGCCCAGCCCGTACCGACCTGGGAGAAGGGCTGGCGCTCGGCCAGCGGGTCGTAGGAGGCGATGGAGGTCGGGTCGAAGGGGAAGACGGTCTTGAACTTGTACCAGCCACCGATGAAGTCGATGCCGGCGGTGACCTCGGCGGCGGGGGCCGCCTTCCAGTCCAGCTCGCTGCGCAGCTCGAGCAGCACCTGCTTCTGGGTGAGGTCGAAGGCCGAGCCCAGGTGGAAGCCGGCGACGTCCAGGCCCAGGCTGGGCACGAGCTTGAGGCTCAGGTCCGAGGCCAGCGGCTGCTCCCACTGCACGACGGCCCGGTGGGTGCCGTACATGGTGCCGATGGCGCCCTGGGTGTCCTGGTCGGTGCCCTGGGCGAAGCTGGTGGGCGTGCTCACCCGCAGGACGTCCTGGAAGCCGAAGACGAAGGCGGAGAGGTGCCCGCGGGGCAGCTTCAGGGCCTGGGCCTTGAGCTGGTAGTCGTACCAGCGGGGCTTGATGGTGAAGCCGCTGTCCTTGGTGAAGAAGGGGATGAGCGCGTCGATGTAGGAGCGGCGTGCGGCGACGGCGAAGCCGAGCTGGCCTTGCTTGCCGGCCCGACCTTCCAGCAGGGCCGAGGTGTCCAGGACGTCGGTCTTCCAGGTCAGGCGCCGGCGCTCGGGGAACTCCCGCTTGGTCTTGACGTCCACCACGCCGCCGGTGGAGCGGCCGTACTGGACCCCGTAGCCGCCGGGCAGGTAGTCGATGCTGTCGACCAGGTCGGCGTTGATGACCGAGCGGTAGCCGCCCAGGTGGTAGATGAGCGGGACGCGGATCCCGTCGATGTAGACGGCGCTGTCTTCGGGGTTGGCGCCGCGGATCACCAGCAGGCCGGTGCCCAGGGGGGCGCGGGCCGCGCCGGGCAGGTTCTGGATGACGCGGATCGGGTCGCCGAAGGTGCCGGGGATGCGGCGCACCTCCTCGGTCGAGATGGTCTGCTTGGTGACGTCCTCGACCGGCAGGCGGTAGACACCGACGATCTCGTCGTCCCGGTAGGACAGGTTGCGCAGCCACAAGCGCACCGTGGCCGGGCTGCCGTCGAGGACCCCGTCGACCAGCGCCGGGGCGGTGACTTGCTTGTCGACGCGGTCGTAGCCCGGGTAGGTCGCGGAGATGGCGACCGGTCCGGGGGCCAGGTTGGTGCCGGCGAAGCGCCCCTCGGCGTCGGTGCTGAGCTCGACCCTGGCCCCCTGGCTGTCGGTCAGGACCACCGGGAAGCCGTCGAGCGGCCGCCGCGTGCCCATCTCGACCAGCTGCCCCTCGACCTGGGCGGGGGAGGCGCCGGCCGCCTCGGGCGCGGGAGGGGGCGGGGGGGCGGTGAAGTCGTAGGCGAACTGGATCGCGACGGGCACCGGGCCCGAGGCGTCCTGGGCCGGGGAGAAGCGCCACAAGCGGGCCGCGGCGGCGGCGGCCTCTCCGAAGCCCCAGGTGGCGGGGGTGCCCTCGGGGGTCTCGGCGCCCAGAATCTCGGCGCCCAGGGTCTCGGCGCCCAGGGTCTCGGCGCCCAGGGTCTCGGCGCCCAGGGTCTCGGCGCGCTGGGGCTCGCTGTCGACCTGGACCTGGGTCACGGCCCCGGTGGCGTCGATGGAGATGAGCAGCATCACGGTTCCGGTGACGCCCTGCTCGGCGGCTGCGGCGGGGTACTCGGCCTCGGCGAAGTCGACCAGGCTGGGCGGCACCGTGATGGGCGGCAGCTCGGCGGGGGCCTGGGCCGGTGCGTCCTGGGCTGGGCTGTCCTGGGCGAGGGCCGCAGGGACCAGGGCCAGGGGGGCCCACAGCAGGAGCAGAGCCGCGATCACTGCAGGATCTCGACGCGGCAGCGGTAGGGCGCGTTGCGGACGCCGACGGGCCGCTCGCCTTGCAGGGCCGGGGCGAAGCTGGCGCCCTTCCAGGCCTGGACGCAGGCGCGGTCGGCCTCGGGGTGCAGGTCCTTGACGACCCGCACATCGACGACCTTCCCCGTGTCGTCGATGTCCACCAGGACCTCGATGGTGCCTTGCAGGTGCAGGGCCTGGACCGAGTCCGGCACGGTGAGGGGGGGCTTGCTCTTGACCCGGGGCTGGCGGGTCACAGCGCTGAAGGCCACGGCGGCGGCCGCCTCGTCCAGGTCCATGGTGTCGTCGTCGGCCCGGGTGCGCAGGGTCGTGCCGGCGCGCACCGAGAAGCCGGTGCCCGTGCCGGTGGCGAAGGAGCTGGCGGAGAGGCCCTGGACCATGCGCACGGGCTTGTCGGCGGCCGGCGTGTCCACGGGCGCGTCGGGGGTCGGCTGGTCGACGGTCTGCTGGTAGTCCACGACCTTGGGGCGCTTGGGAGGAGGAGGAGGGGGCTCGGGCTTCAGCTCGGGCGGGGGGGGCGGCTCGGGCTCGGCCTGGGCCATGGTGACCTCGACCCAGGCCTGCTTGACCTTCTGGATGGGCTTGACGGCGGCGATGGCAGCAAAGGCCAGGACGTGGACCAGGACGGCCACGATGATCCCGATCACGCGCCGCGATCGGTCCCGATCCTCCTCCTCGAAGGGAAGGCGGTGCTCCGCGCCTGGCACAGCGGGCGGAGGGGAGTCGGGCACGGGGGCGTCCGGTGTGGCCATGCGGCCCTTCAGTCGGACGCGGGGGGAGGCAGGGCGCCGGCGGCCTGGGGCGGGGCGGCGACGGACTCGATGTTGAGGGCGAACTTGGCGATGCCCTCCTGCTTCACCAGGTCCATCAGCCCCATGACCCGGCCATAGGCCAGGGCCTGGTCGGCGGCGATGAGCACCGTCACCTTGCCGCCGGTCGGCTCGATCTTGGCCCGCTCCTCCCGGATGCGGACCCGCAGGCCGCTCTCGCTGATGGCCTCGCCGTCCAGGTACAGGCGGCCGTCCTTGTCCAGCTGCACCCCCAGCGAGGTGTCCTGGGCCGTCTCGGCGGAGGCCGCGTCGGGCAGGTCCACCATCAGGGCCTGCTTGGCCAGGGTCGTCGCCGTCACCATGAAGATGATGAGGATGACCAGCACGATGTCGACGAAGGGGGTGATGTTGATGTCGACGATGGGATCGTCGTCCCCTCCCAGCTTCGCCGCCATGGCTCAGGCCCTCTGCAGGCGGGACAGGACCAGGTGCCCCAGGCTCTCGACCCGGCCCAGGATGTCCTTGTTGCGGCGCTGGAAGAAGTTGTAGAGCACCACCGCGGGGATGGCGACCATGAGCCCGATGGCCGTGGCCACCAGGGCCTCGGAGATGCCCGACATGACGGCGGTCGAGCCGCTGGCGGTGTCCAGCGACAGGTCGTGGAAGGCCTTGATGATGCCGAGCACGGTGCCGAACAAGCCCAGGAAGGGGGCGTTGCTGCCCACGGTGCCCAGGACGATGAGGCCGCGCTCCAGCTTGAGGCGCTCGAAGATCATGGCGCCGGCCAGGGCTTCGTCGGCGGCCTTGGCCCCGCCGTGGCCGCTGGCGTCCAGGCCGGCGACCAGGATCCGCGACTCCAGCCCGCCCAGCTCGCCCAGGGCCTGGCTCAGCTCGGCGACGGTGCCCCCGCGCAGGTAGTGGGCCAGCGCGGTCTCCAGCGCGGCGCGCGGGCTGCGGTTGAGCAGGCTGTAGATGAGGCGCTCGACCGCGACGGCCATGCACGCGAAGGACAGCAGCACGAGGAGCCACAGGACCCACCCCGCGCCGAGCATCGCGAACTTGGTCATCTGTTCCTGGAGCACGAAGCCTCCGGCGGTGGCGGTGGCGGTGGACGGGGTCGGCGGACGGGGTCGGCGGGCAGCCGGGACGGGTCTGCGGGACGGGTCTGCGGGACGCGTCTGCGCGGGTGGCAGGCGACCCGGTCGAAGGCCGTGGCGTTAACGCATCGCCTCAGATGCTGGCGGCTGTCAAGGAGCCACGCAGACCTGTCGCAGAGGGTGGCCCGGCGGCAGCGCCAGGCCGGCCAGGGCGGGGGGATCGGGCCGTGGCAGGGGCCGGCGACCCTGGTGTACGGCGCGCATCACCGTGTTGCCTGCGGCAATGAAGGCGGCGGTGTCCGCGGGGAGCTGGGGCGTCAGCAGCCAGCAGCCCTGGGCGTCGAGGACCTGCAAGGAGGGGGCTGGCAGCTCCGGCGCGGCCTGTGGCACCAGGAACAGCGGCGTGAAGCGGTCGTTGAGGAAGGTGGTCACGTCGGGATCTGCGACGATCCGGTCGAGGGGGCCGCCGGGCACATCCACGACGACCGCGAGGGGACCGGCGAGGGCGGTGGTGGGACCGGCCCAGCGCACGTGCAGCGCCTGGGACCACCGTGGTAGGTCCGGGGGCGGGGCGGCCGGGGGCGGCTCGGGCGGATCGCTGCAGGCCACGAGCAGGGCTGGCAGCGCCAGGGCCTGAAGCACCAGGGCCTGAAGCACCAGGGCCTGAAGCACCAGGGCCTGAAGCACCAGGGCCTGAAGCGCCGGGGCCTGAAGCGCCAGGGCCTGCCACAGCGGCGGCCGGCGCCGGACGGGCACCTGAGCCACAACGGCAATGGGGGAGGATCCGACTGGATCCTCCCCCGGGCGGGATGACGGATGATGGGGAGGCGACGACCGGATTCGAACCGGTGAATACAGGTTTTGCAAACCCGCCCCTTGACCACTTGGGTACGTCGCCTCAGGACCGGCCCGCTTTATTCGGTCCCGGGTCGAGGTCAAGGTTCCGGACTGCGCCCGGCGCATCGCGGTGTGGGGTTAGCGTGGAGCGATGCTCCCCCTCAGCGTGGCGATCATCGCCCGGGACGAGGCCGACCGCCTGCCCGAGGCCCTGGCCTCGGTGGCCGATCTGGCCGCCGATCTCGTCGTGCTGGACAGCGGCTCCACCGACGACACCGTCGCCCTGGCCCGCGCGGCCGGGGCCCGGGTGCTGCAGACCGACTGGCCCGGCCACGTGGAGCAGAAGAACCGCGCCCTGGCGGCCTGCACATGCTCCTGGGTGCTGTGCATTGACGCGGACGAGCGGGTGGGCCCCGAGCTGGCGGCCTCGATCCGGCAGGCCCTGGAGCAGGAGCCCTCCGTCGCGGGCTTCCGCGTCCGGCGCCTGTCCTGGTGGCAGGGGGCGCCGCTGCGGCACGGCACCTGGTACCCCGACGAGCGGCTGCGCCTGGTGCGGCGCGACCGGGCCCGCTGGGTCGGGCGGAACCCCCACGACCGGCTGGAGGTCGACGGTCCGCAAGGGCGCCTGGCCGGCGACCTGCTGCACCACCCCTACCGCGACCTGGGCGAACACCTGCGCACCATCGACCGCTACTCGGAGATCGCCGCCCTGGCCCTGGCCCGGGACGGGGTGCAGGCGCGCTGGTGGGACGTGGCCCTGCGCCCGCCTCTACACATCGTGAAGGCGCTTCTACTCAAGGCAGGTCTGCGCGACGGGGTGCGGGGCCTGTGCGTCGCCGGCCTGGGCGGCGCCTACGTGCTCCTGAAGTGGGGGCGCCGCTACCTCGACCAGGAGCGGGCAACAGGATGAGGCTGTCCCTGCTGGTGCGGCGCCTGTCCACCCACGGGGGCACCGAGCGCTTCGTGCACGGCCTGGCCGGTTGGCTGCTGGCCCAAGGCCACGAGGTCCACTGCTGGTGCGCCGCCGTCGACGCGCCCATCGCTGGCGTGCAGGTCCACCTGCTGCCGCTGCGGGCCCGGGGGCGGGTGGGCAAGCTGCTGGCCCTGGACCACGCAGCGCGCGCCATCCCGCCCGACGCCCAGGACCTGCTGCTGGGCTTCGTGCGTGGCGGGCAGCCCGCGCTCTACCGCGCCGGGGGCGGCAGCCACCGGGCCTGGATGGCCCGCCACGGGCGCTTCTGGGGGGCCCTGGCCGACCAGGTCGAGGCGCGCCTGGACGACCGGGTGCTGGCCTCGGCCCGCATCGTCGTGGGCAACAGCGAGCTGGCGGCGCGGGACCTGGAGCGATTCTCGGGTGTGGATCCGGCGAAGCTCCGGCTGGTGCGCAACGGCGTGGACCTGGCGCGCTTCCAGCCCCGCAGCGGGCCACGCCCTGCAGGGCCGCCGCTCGTGGGCTTCCTGGGCACGGGCTTCACGCGTAAGGGCCTGGAGACCGCCTTGCAGGCGCTGCGCCTGCTCCCCGGCGTCCAGCTCCAGGTCGGCGGGGGCGACGCCCACCTGGCCCGCTGGCAGCAGCGGATCCGTCGCATGGGCCTGCAGGACCGGGTCCAGCTCCTGGGGCCCGTGGCCCGGCCCGAGGCCTGGCTGCCCACGCTGGACGCCTTCGTGCTCCCTACGCGCTACGACCCCAGCGCCAACGCGTGCATGGAGGCGCTGGCCTGCGGCGTACCGGTCCTGACCTCGGCCGACAACGGCGCCTGCGAGGTCCTGCCCGCGCCCTGGATGACCGTGGCCGACTCCACCGACGCCCCCGCCTTCGCCGCCGGGCTGGAACGCGCCTTGCAGTCGAACTCGCTGCAATCGACCTCGCTCGCCGGGCCCTGCCGCGCGGCCGCCGAGGCCCTCCCGGCCGCGGGCGCCTTCGCCTCCATCCTCGCCCTGAGCGCCGAGCTCCTCGCCCCCTCCGAAGCCCCTGGGAGTGCCCGATGAAGAGAGCCCTGACCACCGCGTGGCGCTGGACGAAGCGCCTGGTGATCGTGGGGGGCCTGCTGTCCCTGGGCGGCGGCCTGTACGGCGGCTGGGCCTACCACACCTACGTGGTGGCCAACCCGGGGCCCGAGCTGGAGCGCGGCGCCATCATGGCGATCATCGCCCAGGAGTCGCCCGTCCTGTACCGGGACGGCAAGACCCGGGTCGGCGTCTTCTTCTCGCAGGAGCACCGCGAGTACGTCCCTTACGACCGCATCCCCAAGGCCTGGGTGCAGGCCATCACGGCGGCCGAGGACCAGCGCTTCTTCGAGCACCACGGCATCGACTTCAAGGGCATCGCCCGGGCCATGCGCCAGAACCTGCTCTCGGGTCACGTGGTCGCCGGTGGCAGCACGCTGACCCAGCAGACCGCCAAGAACCTGTACTACCGCCCCGATCGCAGCTTCCGCAGCAAGTGGGAGGAGCTGGTCAACGCCCTGCGGCTGGAGGCCCACTACAGCAAGGAGGACATCCTTGAGTTCTACGCGAACCAGTTCCACGTCAGCGCCAACGGGCGCGGCCTGGGCATCGCGGCCCGCTACTTCTTCGACAAGGACGTCGAGGAGCTCACCCCCCTGGAGTGCGCCTACCTGGCGGGCATGGTCAAGGCGCCGGCCACCTACAACCCCTTCCTGGGGAGCAGCCCCGAGCGCCAGGCCGCGGCTCGCCAGCGGGCGAAGGAGCGCACCCGGTACGTGCTGGACCGCATGCTGCTGACCGGCGCCCTCAGCCAGGCGGAGCACGACGCGCTGGTGAAGCAGGAGCTCCCATTCAAGCGGGGGACCTTCCGCTACGACACGAACATCGTCCTCGACGAGGTTGCGGCCCGCCTGGAGCAGGCCCCCTTCCCCCAGCTCTTCGAGGACCTGGGCATCGACAACCCCTCGACCGCCGGCATCCAGGTGGTCACGACCATCGACGAGCAGGCCCAGCGGGGCGCGACCTACGCGCTGTGGCACCACCTCAGCGAGGTCGGACCCCTGCTGGAGGGCGGGGACATGGTCGGCGGGGTGGCCGCTGCCTTCCGCCTGCCCGAGGACCGGGCGCCGGTCCACGACCCCCACGATCGGCCGCGCCGCTGGGACTTCCGCACGGGGCGGGTGACCGCGGCGGCGGGGGGCAAGGACCCCTCGATGCTGCTGGACCTGGGGGGCAGCGACTGCGTGGTCGACGGCGACGCTGTCCGGCGGGTGGCGAACGTGGTCGCGCGGGCCCGCAAGGGCGAGACCTGGCGGCAGGCCACGACCGAGGACATCGACGAGCTCGTGGCCGCCGTGGCGCCCGGCTCGGTCGTCTGGGCCAGCGTGCGGGCCGAGGCGAAGAACGAGGCGCCCGCGGCCTGCGACCTGGAGCTGCGCCCCACCCTGCAAGGGGCCGAGCTCGTGCTGGAGGACGGGCGGATCCGCGCCATGGTCGGCGGCAATGACAACCGCAACTTCAACCGGGCCGTCACGGCGCGCCGCCAGCTCGGCAGCACCTGGAAGCCGGTACTGTACTTCGCCGCGCTCCAGCTCGGCTGGACACCGGTTGACGCCCTGGACAACCGCCCCGAGCAGGGCTTCGCCTTCGAGGGGAGCTGGTACTACCCCCGGCCCGACCACCACAGCGAGCCCTTCGTCAGCCTGGCCTGGGCCGGCACCCGCAGCGAGAACGTGGCGAGCATCTGGCTGCTGGCCCACCTGGTGGACCAGCTCGACGACGCGCAGCTGCGCGACCTGGCACAGGACGTCGACCTGGCCCCGCGCCGGGGCGAGGACCGGGCGGCCTTCATCGGCCGGATCCGCGACACCTACGGGGTCATCAGCACCGACGAGCGCCTGCCCGAGGCGGCCTTCTCGGCGGTGCAGCCCGAGCTGGTCACCAGCCTGGAGGAGGAGGGGCAGCCCGAGGAGGCCCAGCAGGTGGCCAGCCTGAACTGGGGCGCCGGCATGGAGCGCGAGGTCGAGAAGCAGCGGCGCCAGGGGCAGCAGGCCCGGGCCCGGCGCCTGGGGGCCAACTTCCTGGCCTTGGAGGAGCGGGCCGAGCGCTGCCAGAGCCAGGTCCAGGCGCTGCAGGAGGCCGTGGACCGCGGCAGCCGCCTGCGGCCGGCGCAGGTCGACCAGCTCCGCCTGCGCCCTGGGCAGGGCGGCCTGCAGCTGGGCTGCGGTCCCCTGGGCGAGGGCTGGGCTCCCGTGGGTGAGCACCTGCTGGACGCCGTGGCCGAGGGGGTTCGGCTGCCCCTGGGCAGCGTGGACGACATGCTGGTCGAGGGGGGGCTGCGCCGGGTCACCATCGACCGGATCCGCCACGAGGTCACGCGCCGCTCCCTGGTGCTGCGCCAGGCAGACCTGTGGAGCCTGGACGTGCTCATCCACCACCCCGACTACCGCAAGCTCCTGGGCATGCGGTACCTGGCCCTGGTGGCCCGCCGGCTGGGCGTGCAGGAGGACCTTCCGCCCGTGCTCTCCCTGCCCCTGGGGGCCGTGGACATCAGCATCGAGGAGGCCGCCGGCCTGTACCAGGGCATGCTCGGGGGCCAGACCTGGACCTTCCCGGGCAACGCCGCCGACACCGACGGGCGGGGCACCCACTCCGTGGACGCGCCCGAGCACGGCAACCTGCTCATCGCCGAGATCCGCGACCGCACCGGCCAGGTCCTCTACCGGGCCGAGGGCGAGCCCGTGTTCCTGACCGAGGCCGCCGCCGGGCGTGAGGTCGGCGATGTGCTGCGCAACGTGGTCCGCTGGGGCACGGGGCGGCGGGCCGACCGCGCGGTGACCCTGGCCGGCGCCCCGGTGCCGGTGGCCGGCAAGACCGGCACGACCAACTCCTACCGCAACGCGGCCTTCGTCGGCTTCGTGCCGCGCGCCGTGCCCGCCTCCGAGGGCCCCCAGTGGCGCTGGGGCACCGGCTACACCGTCGCGACCTACGTCGGCTACGACGACAACCGCGAGATGCGGCGCGGCGGGGTCCGGCTCCAGGGCGCCAACGGCGCGCTCCCCGCCTGGATCGGCACGGCCCAGGCCCTGTCCGAGGCGGGCCTGCTGGGCACGGCACCCCCCGCCGACGCCGAGCTGCAGGTCGAGGAGGGCTACCTGAGCATCCCGGTCGCCGCGGGGGACGGCCTGCCGCTGGCCCCGGCGGGCGGCGAGGAGGCGGAGGGCGACGGCCACACCGTGCTGGTGGCCCGCGATCACGGGGTCTTCGGCTACAAGGACGAGATGGCGCGGCTCGTGGCGCCCATGAAGCCCGCCCGGGGCGAGCTGGTGCCGCTGCTGGCGCCGCTGCCGACGCCGCTGCCGACGCCGCTGCCCGGCGAGGGTGTGGCGCCCGGTGTCGTGCAGCTGCCGCCCGACGGGGGCACCGCCGCCCAGGACTCGGGCCAGGCCGAGGAGATCGACGGTAGCGGTGCTCCGGTCGAGGACGGGGCCGAGGGGTTGCCGGGCGCCGAGGGCACCACCGCCCCGGCGGAGGAGGGCAGCGCCGCCCCGGCCGAGGCCGGAGAGGACGAGGACGCGATCAAGGCCTGGCTCGGGGACCTGATCGACGATCCCGCCAGCCCTGGCGCGCCGGGGAGTGGGGGCGGCAGGCCCGTGCCGCTGCCGAATATGGTGCCGGTGCCCAACGGGGTGCCGGTGCCCAATGGGGTGCTGGGGCCCAACACGGTGCCCCTACCGAATGGGGTGCCAGGAAGCTCCGGCGGCTCGGGTGCTGGCACGCCCGGTGCTGCATCTCCCGGCGCGGACACGGGCGGGATCGTCCCGCGGATCCAGCCCGGGACGGAGGGCGGGACGCCGCGTTAGGGGGGCCGGGATGGCCCGCCGCCCCCTGGCTCCTGCTCCTGCTGACCGCCGCGCCGCGCCGCGAGCCGGCTTGGCGTCGCTGTGGAGTGGGCCGCTGTGGGGCGGGATCCTGTGGGGCCTGACGCTGGTGGCCGCTGGCTCCGGCTGCGTCGTCCACTACGGCCAGGGCACGCCGGTGCGCCCGGCCGAGCCCATGCCGCCGCCCACCGACTTCGGGGAGGTCCAGACCCGCCTCGAGGCCATGCTGGACAACGAGACCCAGGTCGACCGCCGGGATCGCCTCGACGCAGCCCTCGACCTGCTCCGGGTCGGCCGCACCATGGACCCCAAGGGCTCCGAGCAGGTGCTGCGCTACCTTCAGCGAGTGGTGGGCATCGAGGAGCGAGGCGAGGCCGTCGAGGCCCCGACCCTCTTCGAGGAGGCCCTGCCCGAGACCTCCGAGACCTTCACGCCCCTGGGCGGCCAGGTCGAGGAGGAGGACCTGGGTGGCCTGCAGGAGCTGGGCAGCGGGGCCACCGTGCTCCCGTCTGACCCGTCCGCTGCTGAGCCCGCCCTGATGGAGCCGCCGGCCGACCCGGCTGCGGTGCCGCCGGCCGACCCGGCTGCGGTGCCGCCGGCCGACCCGGCTGCTGCTGAGCCTGCCGCTGCTGAGCCTGCCGCCCCGAGCCCCGCAGCCCCTGGCCCCGCAGCCCCTGGCCCCGCAGCCCCTGGCCCCGCAGCCCCTGGCCCCGCAGCCCCTGGCCCCGCAGCCCCTGGCCCCGCAGCCCCTGGCCCCGAAGACACTGGCTCCGCCGGCGGGTCGACGCCCTGATCCACCGAGCCCCGGGGGAGGGATGAGGCTGCTGGCGGCCACCCTGGCCCTGACGGACGCCCTGCTGGCGGTCGGCGTCTTCCTGTGGCTGCTGCGGCCCGAGGTGGGCGTGGGCGTCGTGGCGCGCCTGGCGGGCCTGGACGGCGCCCTGGATCGGGGGGAGCTGAGCGAGGAGCAGCAGGCGCGCCTGGTGTGGGCGGCCGGCCTGGCGCGCGGACCGCTGCTGCTCCTGGTCTTCTTGTGGAGCCTGGTGGCTGGGCTGGTATTGGGGCTGGCCCGCGCCGTGCCGGTCTGAGGCGCCGACCTGAGGCGCCGGCAAGAGGTGGCGACAAGAGGCGGCGACAAGAGGCGGCCCCGGAGCCCCGCTCGGTGCGGCTCGCCGTGCCCCTCGCGTGCCCCTTGCCGTGCCCCGAGCCGGCAATTAGGGGGCGCCAGCTCCCTGTGGAGCGACCGCGCGGCTTGGTAGCTCAGTTGGTTAGAGCATACGGTTCATACCCGTAGTGTCGGCAGTTCAAGTCTGCCCCAAGCCACCACCTCCCAGACGGCCCGACCCTCCCCGGTCGGGCCGTCGTCGTTGGAGGGGGCGCGGTTCCCTGGGGTCCCCGGCCTGCTACAGTCGGCGCCCGGTCCCGGAGGCCCCATGGCGCACGACGACGTCCCTGCTGGCTCGCTCCCTGCTGGCTCGCTCCCTGCTGGCTCGCTCCCTGCTGGCTCGCTCCCTGCTGGCTCGCTCCCTGCTGGCTCACTCCCTCGGCGGAGCTTCCTCACGGGCGCCCTGGCGGGCGTCGGCACCCTGGGGGCCGCGGGCCTGGCGGCCTGCCAGGGACCCCAGTCCGCAGCACCTCTCCCCGAGCCTTCGCCCGGCGCTGGGCCTGCCGTGGTGACGGGCAAGCAGGTGCAGTGGCGCCTGGCGAGCAGCTTCCCGCGCAGCCTTGACACCATCTACGGGGCCTCCGAGGTTCTGTCGGAGCGGGTCGCCGCCATGACGGGCGGCGCCTTCCAGATCCGCTGCTACCCCCCTGGCGAGCTCGTCCCCGCCTTGCAGGTCCTCGACGCGGTGCAGCAGGGCACGGTCCAGGTCGGCCAGAGCGGCAGCTACTACTACATCGGCAAGAACCCGGCCCTCGCCTTCGACACCTGCGTGCCCTTCGGGCTCACGGCCCGCCAGCAGGCGGCCTGGCTGCTCGAGGGCGGCGGCATGGACCTGGTCAACGCCATGTTCTCGGACTTCGGCGTGCGCTGCTTCCCCGGCGGCAACACCGGCGTGCAGATGGGTGGCTGGTTCACGCGCGAGGTGCCCGATCTGGCCAGCCTCAAAGGGCTCAAGATGCGCATCCCCGGCATCGGTGGCCAGGTCATGGCGGAGCTGGGGGTCTCGGTCCAGAATATCGCCGGCGGCGACATCTTCCCCGCCCTCGAGACCGGGGCCATCGACGCGACGGAGTGGGTCGGCCCCTCGGACGACGAGAAGCTCGGCTTCTACAAGGCGGCCCAGCTCTACTACTACCCGGGCTGGTGGGAGCCCGGTCCCAACCTCTCCTTCTACGTCAACGACGCCGCGTGGGCGGCCCTGACGGCCGAGTACCGCGAGATCTTCGCCACCGCCTGCCACCAGGCCGGCGTCGCCATGCAGAGCCGCTACGACCAGGCCAACCCGCCCGCGCTGCAGCGCCTGCTCGCCGCCGGCGTCCGGACCCTGCCCTTCTCCGACGAGATCATGGCCCGGGCCCGAGAGGTCTCCTTCCAGCTCTACGCCGACAGCGCAGCCCAGGATCCGGGCTACCGCAAGGTCTACGAGTCCTGGGAGGCTGCCCGGAAGATCCAGGCCCAGTGGTGGGGCCTGGCCGAGCTCGCCTACTGCCGCTTCTCCTTCGGGGGCTGAGGGCGGAGGGTGCCCCCGGCCACAGGCCAGAGACGCCGGCGGGCCGGCGCGGACGAAAACGCATACCGCATCGCCTGACCCCCGCAACGACCCCCGCGATCGACCCCCGCAACCAACGGCTGCTAGCGCCCCAGCAGCCCCGTCACGATCTGCGGGAACAGCGTGATCAGCACCAGCCCCAGGAGCTGGATGCCGATGAAGGGCACCGCCCCCCGGTAGATCGACCTGGTCTTCAGCTCGGGGGGCGCGACCCCACGCAGGTAGAACAGCGAGAAGCCAAAGGGCGGGGTCAGGAAGCTGGTCTGCAGGTTCATGCCGATCATCACGCCGAACCACACCAGGTCGATGCCCAGGCGGTGGGCCGCCGGCACGATGAGCGGCAGGATGATGAAGGCGATCTCGAAGAAGTCGATGAAGAAGCCCAGGAAGAAGATCACGGCGTTGGCGACCACCAGCAACCCCAGGCGGCCACCGGGCAGGTTCGTCAGCAGGTGCTCGATCCACACATCGCCGTAGAGCCCGCGGAAGACCAGGGAGAAGGCCGTGCTGCCGACCAGCAGCAGCACCACCATGCTGGTCAGGCGGGTGGTCTCCTGGACCGTGCTGCGCAGGGCCTGGATGCTCAGGCGGCCGTTGAGGAGGGCCAGCACCATGGCGCCGACGGCCCCCAGGGCGCCGGCCTCGGTGGGGGTGGCGACGCCGGCGAAGATGCTGCCCAGCACCAGCAGGATGAGGACCAGGGGAGGCAGCATCGCCACGACGACGCGGCGCGCCAGGTCCAGCCCGTGCAGGGTGCGCTCCTCGGGAGGCAGGGCCGGGGCCTGCTCGGGTCGGAAGAAGGCCACCAGGGCGACGTAAACGGCGTACATGCCGGCGAGCATCAGGCCCGGCACCAGCGAGCCCACGAAGAGGTCACCCACGCTCACGCCCATCTGGTCGGCCAGCACGACCAGCACCACGCTGGGCGGGATGATCTGGCCCAAGGTCCCGCTGGCGGCGATGACCCCGCTGGACAGCTCGTGGCTGTAGCCGTAGCGCAGCATCAGGGGCAGGCTGATCATGCCCATGGCCACGACGCTGGCGCCGACCACGCCTGTGGCGGCCGCCAGCAGGGCGCCCACGAAGACCACGGCCAGGCCCAGCCCGCCGCGCAGGCCCCCGAAGAGCATGCCGATGGTGCCAAGCAGGTCCTCGGCCAGCCGGCTCTTCTCCAGCACCGTGCCCATGAAGATGAAGAAGGGCACCGCCAGCAGCACGCTGTTGCCCATGATCCCGTAGACCCGCTCGGGCAGGGCCAGCATCAGCGTCCACTCGAAGAGGCCCTGGCTGACGCCGATGCCGGCGAAAAGCAGGGCCGTGCCCCCCAGGCTGAAGGCGACCGGGTAGCCCGTGAAGATGAGGGCCAGGGCCACCAGGAACATGAGCGGGCCGAGGTTCGACTCCATCAGCGCGCCCCCTCTCCGGTGCGGGGCGGTGCCGCGATGCCCAGCACCTGGCAGAGGTGCTTGAGTAGCTGCGAGACCCCTTGGGCCAGCAGCAGGTACAAGCCGGCCAGCAGCAGGGTCTTGACCGGGTAGCGCGGCAGGCCGCCCGGATCGGGGGAGCCCTCGTGCAGGCGCCAGGACTCCGCGACGCTGGGGAAGCTGACCCAGACCGCGAAGGCGCAGAAGGGCAGCAGGAAGAGCAGCGTGCCGAGCAGGTCGATCACCGCCCGGCCCCGGGGGCTCAGGCGCCCGTAGAAGACGTCGACGCGGACGTGCTTGTCCAGCTGCAGCGTCCATGCCCCCGCCAGCAGGAACAGGGCGCTGAACAGGTACCACTGCAGCTCGAGGGCCGCGTTGCTCGACAGGTTGTGGCCGACGAAGCGGCCCAAGTAGCGCAGCACCGCGTTGCCGGCGCCGACCAGCACCATGACCAGGGCGAGCCACGAGACCGCGCGCCCGACCAGGCCGGTCAGGGCGTCGATACCGCGAGCCAGGGTCCACAGGCGCTGCACGTCAGGTCCTCGCGCCGGGACCCTACTCCATGGGGACGCTCAGACCGAGCGCCGCCGCCGCAGGACGGCCCCCAGGCCGAGCAGGCCGAACCACAGGCCCGCCGTGCCCGGGCCCTGGCCGCTGGTGGCGCAGTTGCAGCCGCCCCCGGCCTTGCCGGTGTCGCTTCCGCCGTCGGTGCTTCCGCCGTCGGTGCTTCCGCCGTCGGTGCTTCCGCCGTCGGTGCTTCCGCCGTCGGTGCTTCCGCCGTCGGTGCTTCCGCCGTCGGTGCTTCCGCCGTCCGTGGCCCCGCCGTCGGTGCCGCCGCCGTCGGTCATGCCGGTGTCGCCGCCGCCATCGCTGCCACCGCCGTCGGTGGTGCCGGTATCGCCGCCGCCATCGCTGCCACCGCCGTCGGTGGTGCCGGTGTCGCCGCCGCCATCGCTGCCACCGCCGTCGGTGGTGCCGGTATCGCCGCCGCCA
>Ga0100377_1000515_pt1 | contig 33050 bp, 31 predicted proteins | sample CryGeymeta201501_FD_83664 | JGI IMG/M metagenome (GOLD analysis project Ga0100377, IMG submission 83664) | Groundwater microbial communities from Crystal Geyser aquifers in Utah, USA - Crystal Geyser metaG 2015-01 | ecosystem: Environmental > Aquatic > Deep subsurface > Groundwater | place: USA...
ATACTGCAAAATAAATAAATTTTCTTTTCTTGTTAAAATATAGCTGAAAATAGAGCCTAAAAAATGTCCATTAGAACACAACTTCTAAAAAATAGCCTAATTTTTGTCCATTATACCGAAAATAGAGCCTAAAAAATGTCCATTAGAACACAACTTCTAAAAAATAGCCTAATTTTTGTCCATTATACCGAAAATTTTGATGTAAATCAATTTTTAGAACCCACCTTAAGATAATCCAGAAATTTTTCCATTTTCATCGATATCCATAAATTCTGATGCAGGAGTAGCTGGTAAACCAGGCATTCGCATCATATCTCCTAATATTGGAATAACAAAGCCAGCACCTGTAGCCAATTCAAATTCTCTTACATTTACGGTAAAACCTCTAGGTCTTCCAAATAAGGTATCAATATCTGATAATGATTTTTGAGTTTTTGCCATACAAACTGGTAAACCTTGTAAACCTAATTCATCTATTTTTTTAAGATCATTATTTGCCATTTTAGAATATTCAACACCATCTGCACCATAAATTTCTTTTGCAATTCGTTCAATTTTTTCTTTAATGGTTAAATTCCAATTGTAAAGTGGCATAAATTTATTAGTTCCAGATTCTACTTCTTTTACAACTGCTTCTGCTAAATCAGTCATTCCAGCACCACCTTTTGCAAAACCGTGAGCTAAAATGGCTTGAATGCCCATTTTTTTACATTTGGTTTGAATTATTTTAATTTCTTCTTCCGTGTCGGTAGGAAAGGAGTTGATAGCAACCACAGGGTTTAAACCAAATTTCTTACAATTTTCGATGTGTTTTTCTAAGTTTTCAAAACCTTTGGTAACACGGTCAATATTTGGGGTATTATATTCTTCTTTTTTAGCTCCACCATGATGACGCAATGCTCTAATTGTGGCAACCAACACCAATGCTTTTGGCTTTAATCCTGCAGAAACACATTTAATGTCTAAGAACTTTTCTGCTCCTAAATCAGCACCAAAACCTGCTTCTGTAACCACATAATCGGCTAAAGTAAGTCCCATTTTTGTGGCGATAATGGTATTTGTTCCTTGTGCAATATTTGCGAATGGACCGCCATGTATAATGGCAGGGTTTTTCTCTAATGTTTGGACAAGGTTTGGTTTAATGGCATCTCTTAGTAAAATAGCCATTGCATTTTGAGCTTTCAAATCCCTTGCATAAATTGGTTTTCTATCATAAGTATATCCAACAAAAATATTACCCAATTTCTTTTTTAAATCTAAAAAATTCTCTGCCATGCATAAAATTGCCATAACTTCGGAAGCAGGTGTGATGTTAAAACCGTCTTCACGAGGAACGCCGTTGGCAATTCCTCCTAAGCCAATAATAATATGCCTGAGAGCTCTATCATTCATGTCCATTACCCGTTTCCATACTATTGTTCTTGGGTCAATTCCTAAATTTTTTGTTTTATTTTGAATATTGTTGTCTATTAATGCAGCTAATAAATTATTGGCTTTTTCAACAGCCGAAAAATCCCCCGTAAAATGTAAGTTAATGTCTTCCATTGGAACAACCTGAGAATAACCACCGCCTGCAGCTCCACCTTTAACACCAAATACAGGACCTAAAGAAGGTTCTCTGAGAACAACGATGGCTTTTTTACCAATTTTATTTAACCCTTCGGTTAATCCAATAGATGTGGTAGTCTTACCTTCTCCAGCAGGAGTAGGGGTTAAGGCTGTAACTAAAACTAAATTACCTTTAGCAACTTTGGTTTTATCAATAATACTTAGTGGTAACTTCGCTTTATATTTTCCATACAATTCAAAATCATCTCGATTTATTCCTAGTTTTTTTGCGATGTCGGTAATGTGTAACATCGTATTTTCTTGAGCAATTTTAATATCAGATGGGAATTTTTTTTCAGCCATAATTTTATCAATTAATTATTTGATGACCAAAAGTAAAAAAAATAGATAACGAAGGAGCATCGAATGTAAATAAGTTTTACAGCTTAAGTTTTTTTGAAAAAAAATGGTATTTTTATCCAGCTAAAGTTTGTTGGCATTAATATTGGTTTCCTTCAGAAAATAAATCTAATCTAAAATTTAAAATCATGAATAAAAAAACAATTTACTTTGCAGCATGTTTGATGTTGTTTTCAATTGCCCAGGTTTCAGCCCAAAACTGGAAAGAATTAAAAAAGAAAGCGAAAGAAAAGGCTGGAGAAGTTCAAAAAACTGGTTTACCTGCTGCTGGATTATCAGAGGCAGAAGTTGGTGAAGGATTAAAAGAAGCCTTGAACCAAGGTGTTAGTAAAGGGGTGACGCAATTGAATAAAAAGGATGGTTATTTTAAAGACCTTCAAATAAAAATACCGATGCCAGCCGAAGCCAAAAATGTAGAAGAAAAATTAAGAAGCTTAGGTCAAGGAGAAAAAGTGGATGCTGCCATTGAAAGTATGAATCGTGCAGCAGAAGATGCAGCAGCAGGTGCCAAAGATATTTTTGTAGTTGCCATTAAAGAAATGACGTTAACCGATGCTATGAGCATTTTAAAGGGGGAAGATGACGCTGCCACGAAATACTTAAATAAAACTACATATAATGAACTGACTAAAAAGTTTAAACCAGTTATTAAAGTTTCATTGGATAAAGTAGGGGCAACAAAACATTGGAGTACTGTATTTGGTTCTTACAATAAAATTCCTTTAGTTAAAAAGGTAAATCCAAATTTGGAAGATTATGTTACCGAAAAAGCATTAAACGGGCTTTTTATACAAGTTGCAAAAGAAGAACTTAAAATTAGAAAAGACCCTGCAGCTCGAGCAACAGATTTACTTAAAAAGGTATTTGGAAATTAATTCTTAAACCAAAAATAACGAAGAACTTAGCGAAGCAATCTCATGAAAACCTTTAGAAAAAAATAAAAGTTTTGAATAAATCGGACATTAATAGATAGACTCTAAAGGGGTAAACCAATCGCCATTACAACGCATTACTTGTTCAATAATATCTCTTACACAACCTTTTCCGCCATCTTTATCAGAAATGTAGTGAGCAATTTCTTTAATTTCTAAAGCAGCATTTTTAGGGCAGGTAGCAACACCACATTCCTTCATGGCGTAATAGTCTGGAATGTCGTCGCCCATGTAAAGCACATTTTCGGGCTTAATTTTTTTATCCTTAAAATATTGATGAAGCACAGCTACTTTATCTTTAACTCCAATAAATATATCGTTAATACCCAAATAATTAAAACGATGCAAAACAGAATTGGAATGACCTCCAGAAATAATGGCAATGTTGTATCCTTTTTTTAAAGCCATGGTTATGGCTAAACCATCTCGAATATTCATAGTGCGGAGTTGTTCTCCCTTTTCGGTTACAAAAATACTTCCGTCAGTTAAAACGCCATCTACATCAAATACAAAGGAATTAATTTTGGGTAAAAGTTCTTTAAAATTTGCCATCAGCTATTTTTAATAATATTTTTGGTGATGAGTTGATAAATTTCTTGATACGCTGGTAAATCTGCCAATAATTCAAGATGTTTTTTAATCACTGCTTCATCCCTTCGTTTGGCGGGTCCTGTTTGCATTGCTTTTGGTGTATTTTTTTGAATTTTTTTTGCAGTTTCTAAAATTACAGATTTCAAAATATCAAAATCAATGTCGTTTTTTCGAGTAATATCATTGGCTATTTGGTACATGTAATTGGTAAAGTTACACGCAAAAACAGCTGCTAAATGTAATTTTTTACGTTGTTCGGAATTAATGAGATATACATTTTCAGATAAGGACTCCGCAAGTGCTACCAATCTTTTCTCTGTGATTTTAGTATTGGCTTCAATACAAAAAGGAACATGAAACATATTTACCTCTTTTTCTTTCGAAAATGTTTGTAAAGGATAAAAAATTCCATAATTATCAAAACCTTTTAAATTTTCAATAGAAACACTACCCGAAGTATGAACAACTAATTTATTTTTAAAAGGAAAATTTCGAATAACATCTTCAATTAAATCATCTTTTATACAAATAATATAAATATCACTTTTATCAGAAATTTGTGCTAAATTATTTGTTGCACTCGCATTAAATTTTGAAGCTAAAAGGGTAGCATTTTCTATAGTTTTGCTATACACTTCATGAATAACGAAACCTTTATGAAACAAGTTGGTTGATAAGTGAGTTGCCAAATTTCCTGAACCTATAAATGTTATTGATGGTATGAATTCCAATTAATTTTTTGGGTTTAATTTATGGTAAAAATAATTATTTTAGTTGGCAAAAAATAGACGACATTCACTTCATCATTATTTTTTTTGTTATCAACTTGTTTAAAACTTATTTTCATCAGTTGTTTGCAAATCATACTATTTACTAAATTTCGGTCATATTAAATGAATTCAAAAATAAAATGATGGATAATTTAGTACTACAAGTGCTCTACAAGAACATATTAACTTGTCCAAATTGTGGAGCAACACAACCTGTTAAAATGTTAGCACTAGAGGTTCGTAGTGTCTATCAATGCAACGCTTGTAAAAAAATAATACAAGCACATGCTAATGAATGTTGTATTTATTGTGAATATGGAGAGGTAAAATGCCCTTCAGAGCAAGTGAAATGGAATTAATTTTGATTTTATAGTCGCCAATAAATTTTTAATTCATCTTTTTTTAGACCATAGAACAGTTTTCTTGAATGGTCTTTCCATAATTTCTTTTAAAATATACTCCTAACGAATTTATTGTGCTTAAATTTACACCCCACTTTTTAAAATACATGTCAGAAATAACAGAAGAACTTATTCTACCGAAAGAGAAAAAAATACTTTATGAGTATCAAAAAAAAGGAATGGATAAGATTTTTGATACCCTAAAAGAAGCTCCAGAACATTATAATTTATTGTATCAATTGCCAACAGGAGGAGGGAAGACGGTTATTTTTTCTGAAATTACGAGAAGGTATATTTCCAACACTCAAAAAAAAGTATTGATATTAACACATAGAGTTGAGTTGTTAAGCCAAACATCAACGATGCTAGAGGAGTTTAATGTAAAAAATAAAATCATTAACAGCGATATTAAGGAATTACCCAACCAAAAAGATTATATGTGTTTTGTGGCAATGGTAGAAACATTAAATAACCGATTGCAAGATGAAATGATAATTTTAGAAAATATTGGTTTAGTAATTATCGACGAAGCCCATTATAACTCATTTAGAAAGCTATTTCATTATTTTGAAAAATGTGTGATATTAGGTGTTACGGCTACACCATTAAGTTCCAACATTAAACTTCCAATGTATGAGAACTATAACAAGTTAATTGTTGGAGAATCGATTTCGTACTTGGTAAAGAATAAATATTTATCTAAACCCATTACCCATTGTTATGATGTTGGACTAAGTTCCTTAACTATTGGAGTTAATGGCGATTATACTGTTCGTTCTTCAGATCAGCTTTATGGAGATTTTCCCATGCTGCAAAAATTACTTTATGCTTACGAAGAAAAATCGTTAGGCAAAAAAACACTTATTTTTAATAGTGGAATTGAAACATCGCAATGTGTTTATGAAGTTTTTAAAAAAGCAGGTTACGAAATAAAACATCTCGACAATAAGAATTCACCTAGCGAAAGAAAAGAAATTATTGAATGGTTTAAGCATAAACCCGATGCAATTTTAACTTCTGTTGGTATTTTAACTACAGGTTTTGATGAGCCAACTGTAGAAACAATTATATTGAACAGAGCCACAAAATCATTAACCTTATATTTTCAAATGATAGGTCGTGGTTCTCGTATTCTTCCTAATAAAGATACTTTTACGATACTTGATTTAGGAAATAATGTAAAAAGATTTGGTCATTGGAGTGGAAGTATAGATTGGAATGAAATATTTATTTCTCCCGATTTTTACTTACAAAATATAACTCCAGACGATGAGATTGAACGAAATTTTAAATATGAAATGAATGATGAACTTCGTTTAAAATTTATAAAATCAGCAGATATTAGTTTTGATGTGGATGCTGAATTTAAAAAATTAAAAGCAGCAGGATTAAGGTCTAAAGTTGTTTTGGATCGCTCTATCGAACAACACTCAAAAATGTGCATCGAAAACAGTACAGATATAAAAAATGCAAGAGAACTTGCTAGTTTATTGACAGAAGACATTGTTTATCGAATTAGAAAGTATTCTTATTGTATTTGTAAAAGTACAGAGAGTTACTTAAAATGGTTAAAAGAGGAGTACGAACGTAAGTTAGATTTAAGTTTTGTTCAGAAATAATATTTTAATCGACTTTAATAAACTTGCCCCAGCTTCTTTTTTTTGATGTTAAATTGGTCAATTTATACACATAGGTGTTCGGCTTAAATTGCTTTGCATTAATAGTCACTTTATCAGCTGTAATATTTTCTTTAGTCAAAATAGGTTTGCTATGGATGTCATATACTGCCAGTTGAAAAATTCCTACATCAGGATTTTCAAATTCAATAGTAAAACTTTCAGTCACAGGATTAGGATAGATTTTTGATTTAATAGGTTTAAAACGAGTCTCAGACATTCCTTCAACAAATTCATAAAAACAAATGTCATCATAAAGAAGTCCAGGTAAATTTTCATAAATACTATCGGAAGTAAACGAAAATCGGTATAATAAAGTGTCACCCAATTGAATATTAAAAACAGAACCATTATCAGCCAATAAAACATCAAAAAATGAATAAAAATTTCCAGAATTTCCTGTCAATATAGGCTTAGCAGAATACCAACTTATACTAGAACTATACGCAGTATCATTAATAATATCAATCCAAGTAGAACCATTATCTGGTGAAAATTCGATTTTTCCATAATCTTTTAAAGAGTCTGATTTTACTAAGTAATTTCCTGTAAGCATTTTCATTCCATAAAAATCACCATATGAAGCTAAATTTTGTATAATAAATGATGAATAATTGTTTGTTGGATAAGGATTGATGGTGTCAGTTATAATCACATTAGTATTAATACTATTGGTATCAATTAACGATTTATGAACATTGCCAATTTGCCATATATTTAGAGCGTTCACCGTATCAATGGTTAAGTGATTGGAGCATAAAGTATCTTCAAAATTTAGGCAATAACTATCGCAGTTCGATTGACAGTATGTTAACTCAACATTAAGGAGCAAGAGAATTACAAATAATTTTTTCATGGTTTAGAAATTTTAATAAATTTTTATTTAAAAAACGAAAGTGCCTAAAGCTAGTGTTCTTTTTTTCAAAGGTAACTTTTTTATAATAATTTTTCAATTAAGTATTTTTTTGGTATGATACAGCTACTATTTTCGTTAAAATAATTTCTTATTGAGAAAAATCATTTTTTTTTAAGGGTATTATTGTTAGTTTCGTTGTCGGAAAAAAGGTAATCAAAAATAAATATAATTCATTATGAAAATATTAGTATGTATAAGTAAAGCACCTGATACAACTTCCAAAATTACATTTACAGATAACAATACCAAGTTTAATGAAAGTGGAATACAATTTATTGTAAATCCTTTTGATGAATGGTATGCTTTAGTGAGAGCGTTGGAAATTAAAGAAGCTGGAGGAGGAACGGTTACTGTTATCAATGTTGGAAGAGCGGATAGTGAACCAATAATTAGAAAAGCATTAGCAATTGGTGCGGATGATGCTGTTAGAATTGATGCTGATGTTAATGACGCTTTATATGTAGCCAAACAAATATCTAATTATGCGAAAGATCAACATTATGATATGATTCTTTGTGGTAAAGAAACCATTGATTACAATGGTTCTCAATTGGCTGGTATGGTTTCTGAATTAATGAATTTACCTTATATTTCTTTAGCTTCTAAATTAGATATGAATGGAAATACAGCAACCATAGAGCGAGAAATAGAGGGAGGTACTGAAATTGTAGCAGTTGATACTCCATTTGTGTTGAGTGCAGCAAAAGGAATGGCAGAAGCTCGAATTCCTAATATGAGAGGGATTATGTCTGCTAGAACTAAACCATTAACAGTTTTAGCCGCTTCAGAAGCAACAAATATTACTTCCATAAAAGGATTTACGTTACCTCTTGCAAAATCAGGTTGTAAATATGTGGATGCAGAAAACGTAGAAGAATTAGTGAATCTATTACACAACGAAGCTAAAGCAATTTAATTTAATATCAAAAAAAAGAAAAAATGTCAGTTTTAATATACGCAGATATCAATAACGGAGTATTAACAAAAAATGCTTATGAAGCAGCAAGTTATGGTGCACAAGTAGCAAAAACAACAGGAACAAATGCAATTGCTATTGTTACAGGAACTGCTGCTGGATTAGAAAAACTAGGAAATTTTGGAGTAACAAAAGTTTTACATGTTGCAGATGCTAGTTTAGATAACTTTGATGCTCACAAAATTGCAGCAGTAGTTGCTCAAGCAGCAAAAGCAGAAAGTGCTACAGTAATTGTTTTTCCTCACGACTATGCAGGAAAAGCCATAGCACCAGTATTATCTGCTAAGTTAGATGCAGGCTTAGTAACAGGAGCCCTTGCATTACCTAATGGAAATGTAGTAAGAAAAACTGTTTTTTCCGGGAAGGCTTTTGCAGATGTAGAAATTAATTCAGCCATAAAAATTATATCAGTTTTACCTAATTCAGTTGATAAACTAGAAACAGGAGGAAGTGCAGAAATAACTGCTTTTTCAGCAGAAATACCAACTTCACGAATTACCGTTAAAGAAATTAAAAAAGAATCTACCGAATTATCGTTAACAGAAGCTGATATAGTTGTTTCGGGAGGTAGAGGACTTAAAGGTCCAGAAAACTGGGGAATGATTGAAGAATTAGCACACTTATTAGGAGCAGCAACAGCTTGTTCAAGACCTGTTGCTGATATAGATTGGAGACCTCACCATGAACATGTTGGACAAACAGGTTTAGCAATTCGACCAAATTTATACATTGCCATTGGAATTTCTGGAGCAATACAACATTTAGCAGGAGTTAACGGAAGTAAAATTATTGTGGTTATCAATACCGACCCAGAAGCTCCTTTCTTTAAGGCTGCCGATTATGGTATTGTTGGCGATGCTTTTGTAGTTGTACCTAAATTAATAGCAGCTGTAAAAAAGTTAAAATCGGCATAATAAAAAAATAACTAACTTTATAGAAGGAAATTTTACCTTTTTTATTCAATGGATAAAATAGAATTAGAAATAATAGGTCTTTCATACAGCCAAACACAAACAGGTGCCTATGCACTTGTTTTAGGAGAAAAAGGTGGAGCAAAAAGAAGATTACCCATTATTATAGGAGGTTTTGAAGCACAAGCAATTGCCATCGAATTAGAATCAATGACTCCAAGCCGACCTTTAACACATGATTTGTTTAAAAGCTTTGCTGATATTTATGCTATAACAATTAAAGAAATTATTATTTATAATTTAATAGAAGGTATTTTTTATGCCAAATTAATTTCAGAAAAAGAAGGACAAGTTGTTGAGATTGACACCAGAACATCTGATGCCATTGCTTTAGCTGTTCGATTTAAATGCCCTATTTATACCCATGAGTTTATTTTAGCAAGTGCTGGAATTATTTTAGATGACATTCGTGAAACTGATGATGATTTAGATAAAGAATTGGATACTATCGAAGATGAACTTGCTTCATCAACTAGAGATACTGGAAAAAAATTAAGTTATAAAGATTTACCTATTGAAGAATTAAATAAAAGATTGCAAGATGCTATAGAGAACGAGAACTACGAAGAAGCATCTAAAATTAAAATAGAATTAGATAGACGTAACGCAAATTAATTTTTATTTAATATCTCATTACCAATACTTTAATTACTAAAAAAAAAATTGTTTAGCTATCATTTTCTTTTTTGATATAGCATCAATTCGCACACAATAAACAATTTAATTACTATTATTGGAAACAAAGTGTCTCGTCCTGAAATAGGTTTACATAAAAAAATCAATTTCCATTTCCTTTTGATGCATAACCTACTAAACGGTCGTAGTTATCGTTTAATTCTCTATGGTAAACCAAAATGGTATAATTGTTTTCTGTTTCGTAATGCGAACCTTCAATAACTGATAAATCGCCTGTATTTTTTGAAGCATCTTTTACAAAACAATAGGCATAATTGTAGTAACCTTGTTTTAGTAATATTTCTTTCTTATATTCTTGTTTTAGGGTGTCGTAAGTAAGTTTTAATTCTTCTTTAAATTTCCAATCGCTAAACTTACCAAACAAATACAAATTTCCATTTTGGATGGGTGGAGCGTAAGGTAAGGTGAAATGTACCTTTACATAGTCGGCATCAATTTCACTATCTGAACCTTCGTTTTTTTTAATGATAAAATTACCATTCAAATCGGGCATCGAATAATATTGTTTAAAAGAGCGTTGCTCGTCTGGTAAAACATAAACATGCTCTAATTTATCTTGCTGTTCGAATTGAATATTTTTTATTCGGATAGTTTGGTATTTAATGCTTTTGATATCTATTTCTCTAAATTCATTATTGGCATCAAACACATTTTCACCGTTATCAAAATTGTAATCCAACTCACTATCTTTAATGTATTTTGGTTTTAAACCAGTAATGGCATTATCCCAACGATAATTTTGCATCAACACCACATTTAGTTTTCCAAAAGGATTAGGGACATCATATCCTTCGTGGTTTATTTTAAAGTCGATTTCTTGTCTATAATAGCTTTCGTTAACATCTGTTGCCCTTTTAATATCCATGGTGATAGCTACTTTATTTTCAAAAACCATAAAACGTTTTGTTAAAATAGGATGTTCGGCATCATTTACAGGATATACTTTAAGGATATAATTGCCCGATTTGGTAATCTTCATGTTTTCATTGGGAAATAAAATGTTGTAGTGAGTATAAGTAATGTCAGTATTCCTAGAGTAGTTAAAATCAAAAATTTCATCTTCAAAAAAGCCTTCTAAATATTCGTTTTTTTCTAGAGCGGAAGGCTCCCAGTTTCCGCTACAATGAATAACAGTAAAATGGTAGGAATTATTTTCTCTTCTTAAATCGTCAAAACTGAGTTTAAGGTACTCTCCACCATCTAAATTAATAATGGGATAAGTTAATTCGGAGCGAGTGTTATAAAGCAGTACTGATTTAATACTATCATCATAAATAAAATCGTCGTAACGCATAAATTTTTCAATGGCATAATCATCATCCAAAAAATGACTAAAATCATTTTTAACAAATGAGCTAAGCATAATAAACACAATACCTAAGAGTATGATTGTAATAGAGAGTAGCTTTCTCATAAATATACTATTTAGGGGTAAAATTACGATATTGAACTTAGCTAATTAACATCTTGTCTATTTTAATAAATAATTCTTTAAAAATTTGTTTGAAACGTCATTCCGTTTTCTACATTTGTCCTCAAAATCACGAAAAATAGTAATATGTCAAAAGACGTAAAAATTCGTAAAGGCGTAAACATTAAATTAAAAGGTGTTGCCGAAAAATTATACACAAATCCTGCCAATGTTTCTGAAATAGTTTTAAAACCGAGTGACTTTCCTACGTTAACTCCAAAACTATTGGTTAAAGTTGGCGATAAGGTAAAAGCTGGAACCCCATTGTTTTTCGACAAAGAAAACGAGAAAATTTTGTTTACCTCACCAATTAGTGGTGAAGTAACCGAAATTAACCGAGCTGAGAAAAGAAAAATTGTTACTATAAAAGTAACATCCGATGGTCAAAATTTATATGAATCATATACTCAAGCAGACCCTAGTTCATTAACGAAAGGAGTTATTTTAGAAAATTTATTAAAAAGTGGTGTATGGCCCTTAATTCGTCAACGTCCTTATGATGTAATAGCAAATCCTAACATTACACCAAAAGCTATTTTTATTTCGGCTTTTGATTCTGCACCATTAGCCCCTGATTATGATTTTATAACCCATGGTCATGATGAAATTTTTCAATATGGATTAAACGCATTAGCTAAATTAACCGAAGGCAAGGTACATTTGAATATTAGTGGAGATGAAAATACCGATAAGGCTTTTTCTAACGCAAAAAATGTTCAAATCAATAAATTTTTTGGACCACATCCCGCAGGAAATGTTGGTATTCAAGCTCATCATATCGAACCGGTTAATAAGGGGGAGGTAATTTGGGTATTGCGAGCCTTAGATGTATTAACCATTGGTAAATTGTTTAAAGAAGGTAAATACGATGCATCAAGAACCATTGCTTTTGTAGGCTCTAAAGTAAAATCACCAAAATATGTTAGAACCGTAATTGGAGCTAATATTTCAGATATCATTAATGGAAACGTAGAAGAGGGTGGAAGGTTTATTAGTGGAAATCCATTAACTGGAACTCAAATTGCAGCAAACGGACATTTAAGTTATTACGATTACCAATTAACGGTTATTCCAGAAGGTGGAAACAATCAATTTTTTGGTTGGATAATGCCAGGTTTCGATAAATTTAGTTTATCACGAACATTTAGCTCGTGGTTAACTCCTGATAAAGAGTACGATTTGAATACCAATAAAAATGGTGAAGAAAGGGCTTTTGTAATGACAGGTCAATACGAAAAAGTTTTTCCTATGGATATTTACCCCGTTCATTTGGTAAAAGCCATGATTACCGAAGATATTGATAACATGGAAAAATTAGGTGTTTATGAAGTAGCACCAGAAGATTTTGCACTTTGTGAATACGGTTGTACTTCAAAAATTGAAACACAAAAAATTGTAAGAGAAGCGTTAAACCTAGTTAAGAAAGAATGTAGTTAATAAGTTTCTGGTTTCAAGTTCACAACAACCCGAAACAAGAAACTCGAAACCTGAAACAAGAAACATAAAACTAAAAATGGAAGCATTAGAAAAATTCATGCAAAAAATCAAACCGAAAGCCGACGGGAAATTCCCTTTAGCTCATGCGGTTTGGGATGGAACTTATACCTTTTTATTTGTTCCAGGACATACAACACACAATGGTACACACATTAAAGATGGTATAGATTTAAAAAGAACCATGATAATGGTGGTGTTGGCTCTTGTGCCAGCTCTATTGTTTGGTATTTATAATGTTGGACATCAACACTTTTTAGCTACTGGTCAAGTTGTTTTAGGAGACCATGTTTGTAACTTGTTTTGGGGTAAATTCATTTTTGGAGCAATGAAAGTTTTGCCTTTAGTCATAGTATCTTATGCAGTTGGATTGGGTGTAGAATTTGTTTTTGCAGCAATCAACAAACATGCTATACAAGAAGGATTTTTGGTTTCAGGGATGTTAATTCCTTTAATTATGCCAGTTGATGTTCCGTTGTGGATGGTTGCTGTAGCTACCATTTTTGCTGTGGTAATTGGTAAAGAAGTATTTGGTGGGACAGGAATGAATGTGCTAAATGTAGCTTTAGTTACTAGGGCATTTTTATTTTTTGCCTACCCAACCAAAATGTCGGGCGACCAAGTTTGGGTTAGTTTAGGTGGTGAAAAAGCAATTGATGGATTTTCTGGAGCTACACCTTTAGGAAATGCAGTTCAAGGTGGGGTTGATGCTATCCCTAGTTTAATGGATTCCATCATCGGATTTATACCTGGTTCAATTGGAGAAACTTCGGTAATTGCAATTGGTTTAGGAGCATTGCTGTTGGTTATTACTGGAATTGGAAGTTTAAGAATAATGCTTTCGATGTTTGCTGGTGGTCTTTTAGTTGGCTTAGCATACAATGCTTTTGGCACAAACCCTTTTCAACAAGTTCCTGCAATACATCAATTGATGTTGGGTGGTTTTGCATTCGGTGCTGTGTTTATGGCAACTGACCCAGTAACGGCATCTCAAACAGCCACAGGAAAAATTATTTACGGAGTATTTATTGGAGTAATGGCGATGCTGATAAGAGTATCAAATCCTGCATATCCAGAAGGTGTAATGTTAGCTATATTGTTGGGTAACGTGTTTGCACCATTAATTGATAATATGGTAGTTTCTTCAAACATTAAGAAAAGATTAAAAAGACTAAAAACAGCATAATTATGGCACTTGATAGAGATAGTAATGTATATACCGTAGCTTTTGCAACCATTATGGTAGTGATAGTTGGAGGTTTGTTAGCTTTTGTTTCAATGGGCTTGAGCCCAGCTCAAAAGGCTAACATTTCTAACGAAAAAATGCAAAATATTTTGCAAGCTATTGGTATTCCAGAAACTGATGGAATAATAAGAGAAAATGCTGGAAAAGTATTTAATGATTTCGTAAAACGAAGAATTACCATCAATTATAAAGGTGAAATTTTAAGTGATAAATCAGTATCTGATGAAATAAATCTAAAAGATAACTTGGATGCATTTAACATTGATCTTCGTAAAGAATACTCAAAATTTGTTAAGCCTATCATGAATAAATACAAAGGGGATAAAGAAAAAATTAAAGAAGAATTAAGCAAATCAACAAATATTCATTTCCCAATTTTTGTTTGTGAGAGCAATGGTAAAACCTATTATGTACTTTCAGCTAGTGGAAAAGGTTTATGGGATGATATTTGGGGATACGTTGGCTTAAATTCAGATTTAACATCAATAAATGGAGTTGTATTTGACCACAAAGGCGAAACACCAGGTTTGGGTTCAAAAATTACTGAAAAACCTTTTCAAAGCGGATTTTTAGGTAAAAAAATAGCCGATGAAAACCAATTTATGTCTATCCAAGTATTAAAACCAGGTAAAGAACTTAGCAAACATCAAGTGGATGGTATTAGTGGAGCAACTTTTACTGGTGCTGGTGTAAACGAAATGTTAAAACGAAACTTAGAAGTTTATTATAACTTTTTTAAAAGTAACCCTGAATTTTCAGGCAATCAACCAAAAGAAGAAGTAATCATTGAAACTGTAGCAAGTGATTCTACACTTGTAAGTGTAAATGATTCTATAAAATAAAAATCGCAAAACGTAAATAAAATAATTATGAGCGAAGCAAAAAAAGAGTCGTTGTTCTCTAAAAAGAATAAACAACTTATTTCAGGTCCGATAAATAAAACTAATCCAGTAACCATTCAAGTACTTGGAATCTGTTCTGCTTTGGCTGTAACTGTTCAAATGGACAATGCATTGGTTATGGGTATTGCAGTATTATCTGTAGTTGCAATTGGAAATGTTATCATTTCATCACTTCGAAATTTTATTCCAAGCCGTATTAGAATTATTGTTCAATTGGTTGTGGCTGCTGCGTTAGTTATTTGTGTAGATCAAATCCTTAAAGCGTATGTTTACGATGTATCTAAACAACTTTCAGTCTTTGTAGGTTTAATTATTACCAACTGTATTATTATGGGTAGATTCGAGGCTTTTGCTTTAGGAAATAAACCTTGGCCTTCTTTTTTGGATGGTATAGGAAATGGACTTGGATATAGTTTAGTGTTAGTGGTTGTTGCCTTTTTTAAAGAAGTCTTAGGTTCAGGAACAATTACTTTACCTGCAATTGGAAAGTTAACAATTGTGCCAGAAAGTGTTTATAGCTTTGGATATGAGAACAATGGATTGATGTTATTGCCTCCATCATCGTTAATTATTGTAGCACTATACATTTGGGTTCAAAAATCAAGAAACCCTGAATTAATTGATAAATAATAAAACTTTAATAGGGACAGGGGACAGGGGGACAAGGGAAATGTGATAAAAATTAGTCGAAATGAAAGATAATAAAACAATAGAAACTTTAAAAAATAAAAATGTATTGTAAATAGGTTGCTCGATATGACAAGGAAGGTATTTTTTTCAGTCCCCTTTTTCTTGTCCCCTGCTCCGAATAATAAAACTTTAATACTTTAAGAAAATGGAATTAGTTAATTTATTTATAAAAAGTGCCTTCATAGAAAATATGATTTTCACTTTCTTTTTGGGAATGTGTTCGTATTTGGCAGTTTCAAAAACAGTAAAAACTGCAGTGGGTTTAGGGGTAGCCGTAATATTTGTATTATTGGTAACTGTGCCTGTCAATTATATGTTAGAAACGTATGTGCTTAAAGAAGGTGCATTGGCTTGGATGGGTAGCGATTATGCTGATGTTGATTTAAGTTTCTTAAGTTTTATCATGTTTATTGCTGTAATTGCCTCTATCGTACAATTGGTTGAAATGTTGGTGGAGAAATTTTCTCCAGCTTTGTATGGAGCTTTGGGAATATTCTTGCCTCTTATTGCGGTAAACTGTGCCATTTTAGGGGCATCTTTATTTATGCAACAAAAACAATTTTCTAATGTTGGTGAAGCTACCGTTTATGGTGTAGGCTCAGGTTTTGGATGGTTTTTAGCCATTGTGTTGATTGCAGCCATCAGAGAAAAAATTAAATATTCTCACATTCCAGCTCCATTAAAAGGTGTTGGCATGGCTTTTATCCTTACTGGATTAATGGGATTAGCATTTTTAGGATTTTTAGGTTTCGAACTTTAATATTTAATATATGGACATAGGTGTAATAATTATAACCATCGTAGTTTTTTTAATTGTTGTTTTAGCATTGGTAAGTATTTTACTTTTTGCTAAATCGAAATTAATGCCTTCAGGTAAGATAAAAATCACAATCAATAACGATAAAGTAATTGAAGTGGACGGTGGTGGTACATTGCTTTCAACTCTCGGTAGTGTAGGAATATTTTTGCCTTCGGCTTGTGGTGGTGGTGGAACTTGTTTGCAATGCAGATGTCAGGTTAATAGCGGTGGAGGAAGTATTTTACCTACTGAAATACCAAACTTTACTCGTAAAGAAATTGCTGAACATTATCGTTTAGGTTGTCAGGTAAAAGTTAAAGAAAACATGGATATTCATATCCACGATGAAATTTTGGGCATTAAAGAATGGGAAGCAACCGTTGTTTCTAACTATAATGTTGCAACTTTTATCAAAGAATTTATTGTAGAATTACCAGAAGACATGAATTACAAAGCAGGAGGGTACATTCAAATTAAAATACCTGCAGGAGTTGTTAAGTATGCTGATATGGATATTACAGCTCATCCCCAAGATCATCCTGGCGAACCTGATAAATTTAAAAAAGATTGGGATAAATTCGGTTTGTGGCCATTGGTAATGAAAAACGAAGAAGAAGTTACTAGAGCTTATTCTATGGCTTCTTATCCTGCTGAAGGAAGACGAGTAATGTTGAATGTGCGTTGTGCTACACCTCCTTTTGATAGGGTAAAAGGTGGTTGGATGGATGTAAATCCTGGTATTGCATCTTCATTTATTTTTAGCAGAAAAGTAGGAGATAAGGTAAAAATTTCGGGTCCTTATGGAGAGTTTTTTATCAACGATTCAAATGCCGAAATGCTTTATATAGGAGGTGGAGCGGGTATGGCACCAATGCGTTCACATTTATATGAATTATTTAAAACCATAAAAACTGGTCGTAAAGTTACGTATTGGTATGGTGGTCGCTCTAAAGCTGAATTGTTTTACATCCATTATTTTAGAGATTTAGAAAAAGATTTTCCCAATTTTAAATTTTATTTGGCGTTATCAGAACCAATGGAATCAGATAATTGGAAAGTTAAAAAAGACACAAACGATTTAGAAGGTGATGGTTTTGTTGGTTTTATTCACAATGTAGTAATTGAACAATATTTAAGCAAACACGATTCGCCAGAAGATATAGAGTTTTACTTCTGTGGACCACCAATGATGAACAACGCTGTTGTTAAAATGTGCGATGAATGGGGAGTGCCAAAAGAAAATGTTCGTTTTGATGATTTTGGAGGATAATCATTCTTAAATTTATGTTAAACCCCGTTTGTCAACTAACAGATGTGGTTTTTTCATATTTTTAATACACTCAATAATAAAAATAGGGTTAGCATAATCATACCTTTTGAGAAAACTTTATTTTTCCTTTTCATAAAAATACATATTTAAAGACATTTTATTTACTTTCCTTTTAAGTCTTTCTCCAATAGGAGAGGGAAGGGTTGGTATTCCTTTCGGGATAATTAATGACTTACATTCAATTTTAGCTTTTGTGGTGGGTTTAACAGCAAATTTAATGGTTTTTCCGTTATAAAATTAGCTGTAAAGCCTAAAAACTTAATGTGAAATAACATACAAAAATAGTGTGGTTGGGGTTAATGGTTTTTGTAATGATTCCTTTGTCTGGAACAGGAGCTTACATGGGTGCAATCGCTTCAACAATATTTAATTTAAACGAAAAAGACTCATTTATTGCTATTAGTGTTGGAGTTCTTATTTCATCAATGATTATTGCAACTGGCACTCATTTTACTTTATCAAGAATTACTGGCACAATAGTTGTTAAATTTTTGTTAATTTCTGAACTTAATATTATGAAAACAACTTTACTTGTTTCCTCTTTATTTATTGCTACTATTGCTTTTTCTCAAACAGATTCTTTAACAATTAAAGAAATACAATCTGGTACGGTAAAAGAAATTTTTTCAGTCATTAAAAGCACAACAACTAAACATGGTGAATACACAATGTATTACAATAACGTGCTTTTATGTAAAGGATATTATTACAACAATGAAAAAAATGGACCCTGGACAAAATATTATCCAAATGGTAGCATTAGTACAGTAGGAGCTTATATTAATGGAGAAAAAAATGGCATTTGGAAATTTATTTATGAAAACAATCAATTAGCAAGTATCTCACAATTTAATCATGGTGAAAAAACTGGAAAATGGGTTGGGTTTTATATGAATGGAGACACGAGCTGTGTGATGGAACATCAACCAGATTCTATTAATTCTACAATAACTCATATTACACTGTACTATCAGAAAAAAAATTCACAAAAGTATCAACCTTCAATCAAACAAAAAGAAATTTTCACAAAGAACTTATACGGACACTATTTTGATGATGTGTCATTATACTATGATAATGGGAATCTTTACCAACAAAGTTTTTTCATCGATAATAAATTAGATGGACCTATTACTTCTTTTTATAATGATGGTAAAGTTTGGGAAGGTTATACTTACGATAAAGGTAAATTAATGAATGTTAACTATATAAAAAGCCCATTCGGTGATAATTTTTCAAACCAGTTTGCTAACGGGAATGGTACTATTAAATTTTACAATTGCTTTGGAGCTCTTCAAAGCATTATTGATTACAAAAATGGAGTCGAAGATGGAAATGCCATCTATTATTATTCTGGAAGTGTTAGTGTGAAGTCAAAAAGAGCTGAAGGCACTTTTAGTGCAGGTGAAAAAACTGGGCAATGGAATTACTTTACAAATTCTTTGGATATATATCAAAAAATAACCTACAATAAAGATGGCAAAGCATTCGGAATTTTTTACAAAAGTGGAGGAGAAAGAATAGAAGCCAATTTACTTTATGGCAACTATCATGGGGAAGTGAAAGAATATGGCTTTAATAATTTACTACTTAGCACTTATACTTATAGAAATGGAGAATTACATGGAAAATATACAGATGATACTCGGCAATTAACAGAAAAAGGAGAATACTATTTTGGAAGTAGAATTAATATCGTTAATTTTTATAGAGGAGAGAAATTACGTGAAAGTGACACCATTAAAAATAACATTGCCGTTGATTCTTCTTTTTTTGAGGTAAAAAATATTGACTATACTCCACCAAAGAGAATGAGCAATTATAATCCAACAGAACATTCATTAGAAGCATCGTTCTTCGGTGGATATGAGAAAGAAGCTGAACACATTGCTGCATACATTCAATATCCTGATGCTGCAAAAATTAATAAAGTAACTGGAACTGTTTTATTAGAAATAAGTATTAATAGTTTTGGAGAGGTTACCGACATTAAATTGATAAAAGGAATTGGCTATGGATGCGATGAAGAAGCCATAAGATTAATAAAACAAATGCCCTTGTTTGAACCCGCATTAAATAGGGGAGTTCCTGTAGAATCTAAATTAGTTAGAACCATCCGTTTTCCAAAACCAAATAAAGGAAAAGAAATTTATGTTGATTACTACAAATACAGTTACAGCTTAAACAGCAGTCAGTTGATTAATTTTGAAAATTTTAAGTAAACACTAACACCTCAAAAACACCTATTTTTTGGGTTATTAAATCTAACTAAATATCTTTTTATTACTTTTGAAAATAGATAGCAATATTACTATCCGAAAAGTGAATTTTTAAGAACGAAAAAATGGATGTTTTCAAAAGCGGAGAAAAAAGTTCTTTTGCAAAAAAAAGCAGAAGCATGGCAAGAATACTTGCTATTGGAGCTACTTCTTTAGCTATCGTTTTTTGTTTATTTCTTTATTTTTATTTTTCATCAAATTTATTTATTCGTGTTTTAGCTACAATTTTACCAACAACTTATCTATTCGCTTATGTACTTAGTTTTACTAAAACGACTAATAAAAAGCTATATGATATTATCTTTTTAGTTTTTATCTTTTCTTCATTAAGCATTTTATACATCGCTTACCAGTTTTCTTTTAATAGCGAATACATTATCCTAATGTTGGTTATTTATAATATCATTTTAATTGCTTTGCCAACACCAAAACAAGTACTTATCTATTTCTTAATTATCTTTATCCCTTTAACTATTGTGCTACTTTCTTCAAGTATTTCTGTAGGATTTTATTTGTTAATTACAGTTTCTTTTGGTTATGTATTTGCTATGAGTTATGTTATTTCAGTTCAAAAGAAGAAGCTAAACCAACGAAACCAAAAAAATGCAGAGATATTAAAAACATTGGTTAATAACACGAACGATTCAATTTTTTTAGTTGATTTTATTTCCAAACAAATTTACGATGCCAATGAGAAATCTAACGAAGTATTTGGCGTAGAAAATGAAAAAGAATTTTTATCAAAAAAGTATTACGAACTTTTTGCTGATGAAAATTTTGTTCCTTCAAACAGAAGTGAAATAACAAGAGAAATAACCCAATATGGTTATTATCATAATGAAGTCTTATTTAAAAGAGGGGATGGCTCTGAATTCTGGGGAAATTTATTATTATCACCATTTACAGCTGCAAAAAGTAATTTTTATTTGATTCAAATAAAAAATATAGATGGTAAGAAAAAATATGATGATAGAGTATTTGCAGATAAAGAGAAATTTAAATTTATTTTAAATAATTTAGATGAGTTCATTTATTTGGTTAGTTATAATGAAAATAATGATCAAAAATTTGAATATATCAGTCCTTACATTGAACAATTATTTGGTATCACCAAAGAGGAATATATTTCTCCTAAAACAAAAGGTAAAATAAGTGAAGTGTATCATCCTGACGACTTACCTCAATTAAAATTATTAAAAGAAGAATTGTTAAAATCTAAAGCCAAAGTTTCTACAACTTACCGGATAAAACCAATTGGTAAAACAGATTATATTTCTTTACATGAAACAGTAATTCCAAAATTAAACGAAGCAGGGGAAATTGAACAAATTTTAGGAATTATTAGAGCTGTTTAATAATATTGCAACCGCACATTTTTGACCATCCATTGCGGCTGAAACAATACCACCAGCATATCCAGCACCTTCACCACAAGGGTATAATCCTTTAATTTTGGGATGTTGTAAAGTTACAGTATCTCGAGGGATTTTTATGGGAGAAGATGTTCTAGTTTCGACTCCGACAATTATGGCATCATTGGTTAAAAACCCTCTCATTTTATTTCCAAAGGCTTTAAAACCTTCTTGTAAACGAGTTACAATAGTTGAAGGTAAAATAGCATGTAAAGGAGCACTTACTATTCCTGGTGTGTAAGAACATTCAGGTAAATTTTCAGATGTTTTATTATCTACAAAATCAATTAAACGTTGGGCTGGTGCGTATTGACCAGTATTCATTTTTTCATCATTGCCTGCGGCAATAAAAGCCTTTCGTTCAATTTCCTTTTGAAATTCTAATCCGGCTAAAGCTCCGAATTTTCTATAAGGTTTTAAATCTTCGTTCTCAACAGTTACTACAATGCCAGAATTTGCATAAGGATTGTTTCTTTTAGATGGCGACCAACCATTGGTAACAATCTCACCAGCAGTTGTTGCACAAGGTGCAATAATGCCACCAGGGCACATACAAAATGAAAACACACCTCGTTGGTTTACCTGTTGAACTAATTGATAGGAAGCAGGAGGGAGAAATTCACTTCTTTTATTACTATGATATTGTATGGCATCTATTAATTGCTGAGGGTGTTCCACTCTAACTCCTATTGCAAATGGTTTACTTTCTATTGCAATGCCTTTTTGGTTTAATAAATAAAAAATATCTCTCGCCGAATGACCAGTAGCCAAAATTAAATGTTTAGCAGAAATTTCATCGCCACTTTGGGTAATAACACCTTCTATTTGATTGTTGTTAATTATTAAATCGGTTAGTTTGGTATTGAAATGTATTTTTCCTCCACTGTTTTTAATAGTTTCTCTAATTGCTATCACCACATTAGGTAATTTATTTGTTCCAATGTGAGGGTGAGCATCTACTAAAATGTCTTCAGGAGCACCATGCTGAACCAAAATTGCTAATATTTCGTTGATATCACCTCTCTTTTTAGAACGTGTGTATAGTTTTCCATCAGAAAAAGTTCCGGCACCACCTTCTCCAAAACAATAATTAGAATCTGGATTTATGATGTGTTTTTTTGTAATAGCAGCAATATCCATTCTTCTATTTCGCACATCTTTACCTCTTTCAATTACGATGGGTTGATAACCTAATTCTATTAGTTTAAGAGCAGCGAACATTCCAGCTGGTCCAAATCCCACCACGATTACTTTTTCTCTAGAACTAACATTTTGGTATATTTTTGGTAAAAACGATTTAGGAATAACATCCTCCGCAAAATAGATTGCTAATTGCAAATTTATCTTTACTGGTTTTCTTCTGGCATCAATTGATCGTTTAACAATTCTAAAAGTAAATTCTTCTTTAATTCTTAATTCGAATGAAATTTTGAGTTTTAATAAATTTTCATTTATTGCTTCTTCGGGAGATACAGATAGTAGGAGTGTTTGCATTTATCCTTCGAATGTAAAAGATAATAGGAACATTTTTGAACTCAATTTATCGATTGGCGATGAAAAAGTAGTGTTGTCGTGATCTAATAAATCTCTAATTCCATAAGACATTTTTATCTCGATACCAAATTTAAAATATTCTAAGTAAAAATCGGTACCAAAACCCAATTGACCTAAATAATCATCTCGCTTTAACTTAACGACAACATCATTTTGGTTGGTTGAAAAATTTTCTGCACCAGCATTCGAAGCTAAGTCTAAACTATATGCTGCTCCAAAAATGATATAAGCACCAAAATTATTTACTCTAACCGATTTATATTTAAAATTTAAAGGGAAATTAATAAGCGTTGATTCAATCACTTTAGAGTATTTTTTAGGCCCATCAAAAGTCTCAAAAGTGTATTCTAAACTTCTTGATGCAAAAGCAAGATTGGGAGTAAAGCGAATTGCAAAATACTCTCCTAAATGCATTTCTGATACAATTCCTAAATTAAATCCTTTGGCAGATTTTGGCTCTAAAACATAAAGAGTATCTGGGTTTATTTCATCTAATGGGAAACGTTTTAAAACAAAATCGGCGGAATTTAATCCAATCAAAAACCCAAAATGCATAAAACGATGTTCGAACTTTGGTAAATTTTTAGTTGTTTCCCGCTGACTATAACCATTCGTTAACAGCACTAAAAAGAAAAACAATATGAACAACTTATTTTTATACATCTTTTTTATAGTCAAGTAACGCATAAAAATTCATTTTATTTAGTTGCTTTATAAATAGAAGCAATACCAAACATTAATGGAATGGCAATAGGATTTTTGTAACCAATTTTGGTTAATATTGAAATGAACTTTTCGCCATCAGGAAAAGCACTTACTGATTCTGGTAAATAGGTGTAGGCATTATTATCTTTAGATACTAATTTTCCAATACTAGGCAACATGTTATTGAAATAGAAATTATACAACTGCTTAATTGGAAATACTTTAGGTTTAGAAAATTCTAAAATAATTGCTGTTCCATTGGGTTTTAAAACACGTAACATTTCGCTTAATCCTTTTTCCAAATTTTCGAAATTTCTAACGCCAAAACCAACGGTATAAGCATCAAAAGTGCTGTCGTTAAAGGCTAAATTTTCGGAGTCCCCTAGCTTCAATTCAATAACATTTTGTAATCCTTTTGCTTTTATTTTTTCTTGTCCAACTTTTAACATTCCTTCCGAAATATCTATTCCGATAATTTTAGTTGGTTTTAATTTTAAAGCAGCTATTGCAAAGTCACCAGTTCCTGTAGCGATATCTAATAATTGTTTGGGTTGAGATTTTTTAAGTAATCGAATGGCTTTTTTTCTCCAAAGAATATCTATTCCTAAAGATAAAAAATGATTTAAAAAATCATATTTATTGGAGATGTTGTTGAACATGGTCGCTACCTGTTCTTTTTTGCTATTGGTATTTTCTTTATAAGGAATAACTGTCATCAAATACCGGTTAAATGAGTTATAGCTTCTTTTAACAATTGATTTTTATCAATAGGAACAACTCCAACTTTTTCACAAACTAAACCACCTGCTAAATTAGCTATTTGAGCAATTGAGTTGATAGGTTGATTTAATGCTAAGCAAAGCGAAGCAACACTAATAACGGTATCACCTGCACCAGAAACATCAGTAATATCTCTTTTGTGAGCCGTAAAATGTTTTTTATTATTCTTGTTTTTTATGAAAACACCATATTCAGAGAGGGTAATAAAAGTAATTTTATTTTTTTGAATAACATTGAATTGGTCAATGGCTTTTTCAATTTCGGTTACATCTGAAGGGTCAATTTCAATATTCAAACCTTCTTTTAATTCTTTAAGATTTGGTTTAAATAAGGTGATGTTTTGATAAAAATTAAAATTTGTCTTTTTGGGATCAACGGCTGTAGGAATATTTTTTTCATTACATAGCTTGGTAACTTTTTGAATCAATTGTTTAGTAATTACCCCTTTATCATAATCCTGAAAAATCACAACATCAATTTTGGAAGTACTAATAATTGAAGCTATCGACTCTATAAGTTGAGTATGTTCTTTTTCTGATAAGGAATGATTATTTTCAGAATCAACCCTTAATACTTGATGTTTGTTTCCGATGATTCTTGTTTTTACTGTAGTAATTCGTTCTTTACTTGTAATTACTCCAACAGCAGCTAACTTTTCGTTTTTTAAAAGTTTTCTAAATCTTTCGCCATCCTCATCATTACCAATTACAGAACAAAGTATTGGTTTTGCACCTAAGGCTTTAATGTTTAATGCTACATTGGCTGCACCTCCTAAGCGACTTTCTTTTTTTTCTACAGCAACTATTGGAACTGGGGCTTCGGGAGAAATACGATCGACTTTACCAAAAAAGTAGGAATCAATCATCACATCTCCAATAATCAACACTTTAAGTTGGTTGAAGTTGTTAAAAAGACTAATTAATTCATTTTTGTTCATCTGTTAATGTAATAATTCTAGGGTTCTTTTTATTCGTTGAATTGATTCTACTAGTATTTTTTCGGATGTAGCATAAGAAAATCTTACACAGTTAGGGTCTCCAAATGCTTCACCAGTAACTATTGCAACCAGAGCTTTATTTAGTAAAAACATGGTTAAATCAGTTGGATTTTTAATTGTTGTTGTGCCGTCACTTTTTCCGAAATAAGCGGTTACATCAGCAAAAATGTAAAAAGCTCCTTTGGGTTGGTTTAATTTCAATCCAGGTATTTCGCTCAATAAACTCAACACGAGGTCTCTTCTTTTTTTAAATGAATGACACATTTCAAAAGTGATAGATGGGTCCGCTTCTAGTGCAGCTTGAGCAGCTTTTTGAGCAATACTACAAGTGCCAGAAGTAAACTGACCCTGCATTTTTGTACAAGCATCTGCAATCCACTTAGGAGCTCCAATGTATCCAATTCTCCAACCCGTCATGGCATATCCTTTAGAAACTCCATTTACGGTTATCACTTGATTTTTTATAAAATCAAATTGAGCAATACTTTCATGTTTACCTGAAAAAACAATATGTTCATATATTTCATCCGAAACAATTAAAATGTTAGGATAATCTTTAATCAAATTAGCTATTTCAAACAATTCTTCTTTAATATAAACCGAACCACTTGGGTTACAAGGACTACTAAACCAAAGCATACGAGTTTTGTCAGTAATGGCAGCTTTAATTTGTGCAGTACTTACTTTAAAGTCGGTTGTAATAGTAGAGGGAAGAACGATACTTTTCCCTTCTGCTAATTTTATTATTTCAGAATAACTTACCCAATAAGGAGCTAGAATAATTACTTCATCACCAGGATTGATAATACTTAAGGCAATATTTGCTAAGGACTGTTTAGCTCCTGTAGAAACCACAATTTGTTCGGGAGAATAATCTAACTTATTATCTCTTTTAAATTTGTTAGAAATTGCTTTTCTTAATTCTGGATAACCAGGAACAGGTGTATAATGCGTGTAGTTTTCATCAATAGCTTTTTTAGCTGCATCTTTTATCAGTTGAGGTGTATCAAAATCGGGTTCACCAATGCTTAAGTTAATCACATCTTTACCTTCTGCAACAAGCTCTCTGCTTAACCTGGTCATTGCCAGCGTTTGAGATTCTGTTTGATTATTTATTCTATCTGATAATTTATTTTCCATACTAATAATAATAGCTCACAAAACTAATAAATTTGTACTAACAATCGTTGTATATCCTAATGGATAAATATGATTTGTTTTTTATAATTTTGCTACCTTAAGAATAAAGATAAAAAATACAATGGAAACATTTTTAGAACTATTAAAATACATTTTACCTTCTCTAGTGGTGTTCGCTGCAACTTATTTTGTGATTCAAAAATTTATGGATAACGAGCATCGAAAACAATTGTTGCAAATCAGAATAGAAAATCAACAAATTACTACACCATTACGATTACAAGCTTATGAACGATTGGTTCTTTTTTTAGAACGAATTTCATTAGATAGTTTAGTGTTAAGAGTTCATCAACCAGCCATGAATGCTAAGCAGTTGCAGCTAGAATTGATTAAATCTGTTAATCAAGAATTTGAGCATAACTTGGTTCAACAAATCTATATTTCCACCACCACTTGGGGTTATGTTAAAAAAGCTAAAGATGATGTGATTAAAGTAATAAATATGGCGGCGACACATGTTCCAGCAAATTCTAAAGGAGTAGATTTAGGTCAAAAAATATTTGAAATAATGATGAAAACAGAAGCTACACCAACTCATACAGCAATAACCCTTTTAAAAAAAGAAATTAGACAGTTGTTTTAGTGTTTTAGTTAAACGGCTGAATCGAAATTCCAAAAGCAAAATCAACTTCTGTAAAGAAAAAATGTTGTTGAGCTTTATCAGCAATATTTGGAGAAGTTCTTATATTTTGCATATCAATAAAACCTTCTTTTAATTCACCTCTAAAAAATAGATACTTAAAAAAAGTGATGTTTAAACCAACTTTAGCGGCAAAACCATAACCTGCAAAATGGAAGTGATCATTTCTTTCGTTATTCCATAGGGTTACATTCGATTTTGGCATTAAAGCACCAAGCCCAAAACCAAGTAGGGTATTCACTTGTACTTTATTTAGATTTACATCTAGTTTTAAAAATTTGAATAAATCATCATTTCGAGTAATTTCTGCATTGATATAATTTAAACCATCGGTGTGTTCAAATTGTAAAAACTCTTTATTTATGGAAAAATCATCATTAATGTAAGTTCCATCGTAGATACTTTCATCGTTGATGTATCCTGATATTTGAGTGTTTTGTTCTTGAACCATCACATATTTCATGTGGTCAACTCCTAAAGAAACATCAATGTTATTCGTAATAAAATAACCTATTCTTAAGTTGGTTTGTGGAATTGTTATTCGAACAGGATTAAAATAAGGGTCGAGACCAAAAGTTGATTGTCTGTCTTTGGCTTGGACATCATTTAATTCAAAATCATAATTACTTCCAGTAAAACGAATATCGGAATTTGTGTACCAACTTCTATTCCATCCCCAAAAGATATATAAGCGACCTTTGTTGGTTTTCAATGTGTTATTTTCTTGAGCATTACCAATAAAAGAAGTTAGCATTAAAAAAAATAGTGTTGTTGAATTAATAAGTTTCATTTAAAAATAAATAAGTTGTTAAGAACGGTGCCAAAATTAAAGATTACTTTTTAAAAATTTCGAGTAATTCTTTTGCAGCTTTAAAAGGACTGATAGCACCGTCCATCACTTTAATTTCTAATTCATTTATTTTGGCTTTTATCTTTTCATTCGAATAAAACAACTCTTTAATAGAAGTATTTATGGTGTTTTCTAACCAAAATTTCGATTGTAGTTTCCGATTGGTGTAAAAAGAAGTATTGGATTGAGTAAGTTTAAAATAATTCTCTATAATTTTCCATGTTTCAGAAATTCCTTTATTCTCAGTTGAAGAACAGATTCCAACTTGTGGCAACCATCCATTATCGTTTGCAGGAAATAAATGTAGGGCATTTTTATATTCTTGTTGGGCTAAATTGGCGTTATCCACATTACTTCCATCAGCTTTATTAATAATAATAACATCTGCAATTTCCATTATTCCTCTTTTAATTCCTTGCAACTCATCTCCAGCACCAGCAAGCATCAACAACAAAAAAAAGTCAACCATCAATTTTACTTCAGTTTCGGATTGACCAACACCAACAGTTTCTATTAATATGGTATCATAGCCTGCCGCTTCACATAAAATAATGGTTTCTCTTGTTGCTTTTGCAACACCACCTAATGCTCCAGAAGAAGGGGAGGGGCGAATAAAAGCATTTTCATTGATAGATAATTTATTCATTCTAGTTTTATCACCCAAAATACTTCCTTTTGTTTTGGTACTACTTGGGTCTATGGCTAAAACAGCAACTTTTTTATTTTTTTCTTCAATCAAATAAGTTCCTAAAGCTTCTATAAAAGTACTTTTTCCTACTCCTGGAACACCTGTAATACCAACTCTAACAGATTTTCCTGAAAATGAAAGACATCTTTCAATTAATTCTTCTGCTAATTGTTGGTGTTGACTGTTGGAACTTTCTATTAAAGTAATAGCTTTACTTAAGATTGTTCTACTCCCTTGCAGAATGCCATTAAAATAGTCTTCTATCTTTAGTGCTCTTTTATCACTAGCTTTTATATTATTAATATCTTTTGTCATAACTTATTTGAATAAAAGTAACAAAATTAAAATCATTTCGTACAAAAATGGAAGACAATAAATAGCTATTTGTCGAAGTAATTATTAAATTTGTCTACTAATCAAGTTTTGGAGGAACGAACTACCTATCGCTAAACCTAAAATATTGAATTATGGATTCAGGAATTATTACTGGAGTAGTTACTACAATTGTTTTGGGAATTGTTGTTATTTGGATTTTTATTTCTAGCAAAAGATATCACGATGCTAAAAAAAAAAGAAAGAATAATATCTAATTACCATTTATCATTTGTTTAGTCCTTTTGTGTAAATTACATCTTTTGCCATAGGTAAGTGGGTTAATTTTATACCCACAAACACTTATTCTATAGGAATGATTGAGATAAAAAATTTACACAAATCCTATAAAATAGGAAGCAACTCATTACATGTATTAAAAGGGATTAATTTTAATGTAGCTGAAGGGGAATTAGTTGCTATCATGGGATCTTCTGGGTCTGGAAAATCCACTTTACTTAATATTATTGGAATGTTAGATATTGCTGATGAAGGAACATATACATTAGATGGAGTTGAAATTAAAGACTTAGATGAAACAAAAGCAGCAAAGTACAGAAATAAATTTTTAGGTTTTATTTTTCAATCATTTAACTTAATTAATTACAAAACTGCATTAGAAAATGTAGCACTTCCATTATTCTATCAAAAAATTCCTCGAAAAATTAGGGAAGAAAAAGCAATACAATATTTAAAAAAAGTTGCCATAGCCGATTGGGCGAATCATTTACCAAGTGAACTTTCTGGCGGGCAAAAACAAAGAGTTGCCATTGCTAGAGCTTTAGCGGCAGAACCAAAGGTATTATTAGCAGATGAGCCAACGGGAGCACTAGACTCTGTTACATCTTGTGAGGTAATGCAATTAATTCAAGAAATAAACGATGAAGGAAAAACCATCTTAGTAGTTACCCACGAAACAGATATTGCTAATATGTGTAAAAGGATTGTTTTTCTTAAAGATGGGTTAATTATTGAAGATCGTTGTGTTGAACAAGTAAGGGCAAAAGCAGATGTTTCATAAAGACAGTTGGCAAGAAATATTTGAAACCATTAACAATAATAAGCTGAGAACCTTTCTTTCTGGTTTTACTGTAGCATTAGGAATTTTTATTTTTGTTATTTTATTTGGTTTTGGCAACGGCTTAAAAAATTCATTTCAAGAATTTTTTATGGATGATGCAACCAATATTTTCAGGCTTTTTCCTGGAACTACAAGCAAACCCTACAAAGGCTTTAAATCTGGAAGATTGATAGAGTTCGATAACAACGATATAGCAGAAATCAAACGCAATTTTCCTACACAACTACTATACATTACTCCTCGAATTACAAGAAATTATGTGGTTAAGTACATTAAAAAATCAAATAATTATGGATTAAGAGCTGTTGCACCGTCTCATCAATTTGCCGAAAAAACTATTCTAATGAAAGGTAGATTTATCAATCACCAAGATGTGAAAAATAAAACAAAATATGCAGTAATTGGAAGGTTGGTTGAAAAAGATTTATTTGAAGGTGATGACGCATTAGGTAAATATATTAACATAGGAAACAGGTCGTTTAAAGTAATCGGAGTTTTTCAGGATGATGGAGGGGATAATGAAGAACGATATATTTACACACCCTATACCACCAATCAGTTAATAGAAAAAAATAATGATAAAGTAGGCGAAATTACACTTGCATTTAAACCCGAGATAGGATTTGAAGGAGCAATGCAATTTGAGGAAGAACTCATGGTATTTTTAAAAAAACGTCATCACATTAGTACTGCTGATGAAAATGCAATTTTTATTAGAAATGTTGCAGACGATTTAAACCAAAATCAACAATTTGGAAGTTTGTTACAAATGGTAGTATCCTTTGTGGGTTTAGGTACTTTAATTGCTGGAATAATAGGGATAAGTAATATTATGGTATTTGTGGTAAAAGAACGAACTAAAGAAATAGGAGTAAGAAAAGCAATTGGTGCAACTCCACGAGCTGTTATCTTTATGATTTTACAAGAATCAATTTTTATTACAACTGCAGCTGGATATATTGGATTATTTGGAGGTATTTTATTATTAAAATCAATAGGAACTTCATTAGAAGATTATTTTATAAAGAACCCTTATATTGATATGAGTACAGCTATTTTTGCTACATTAATTTTAATAATTTTTGGAGCAATTGCAGGTTATGTTCCAGCAAGAAGAGCAGCTCGTATAAAACCAATTGAAGCATTAAATGATAAGTAATGTTACTATTTAACAGAGATACTTGGCAAGAAATATTTGGCTCTATTAAAAAGAATAAAGCAAGAACAATAATTACTGTAATTGGAGTTTTGTGGGGTATCTTTATTTATATCGTTCTTTCTGGTGCAGCTAAAGGATTAGACCATGGTTTTGAAGAAAAATTTGAAGATGTTGCAATGAACAGCATGTTTGCGTGGGCTCAACAAACTAGTGTTCCTTATGCAGGTTTTAAAACGGGAAGAATGATACAGCTAAAAATTGAAGATGTTGCCTTATTAAAATCACGAATACCAGCTATTCATTATATCGCTCCACGAATTGTAAAAGGAGTTTTTGATGGTTTACCTGGTAGTGTAGTTAGAAATGAAAGAACAGGTTCTTATAATATTTATGGTGATTTTCCAGTACTCATAAAAATTGCTACTCAAAAGATATACAATAATGGTCGATTTTTAAATGAAGGAGATATTTCAGCAGCTAGAAAAGTTTGTGTGATTGGAGAAAGAACTCAAAAAGAACTTTTTGCAAAAGACGAGAGTCCAATTGGTCAGTTTATTCAAATAGATAAAGTTTTTTTTAAGGTAATTGGCGTTCGAAAATTTGAAGAAGGTGGTGGTTTCGGTGACGATGGGGATATCTTTATTCCATTTTCTACCTTCAGAAAACTATACAATACAGGGAATGATGTGGGATGGTTGGCAATTGCAGCTTACGATGATGCCGATGTAATACAAGTAGAAAAAGATGTAAAAAAGGTTTTAAAAAAAGCACACCAAATTGCTCCAGAAGATGATCGTGCAATAGGTTCTTTTAATTTAGGGGAGTTGTTTAACAAAATTAAAGGATTTTCAAAAGGATTAACTTTTTTATCTTTAGTTGTTGGAATAGCAACAATTATAGCTGGAGTTATTGGAATTGGAAATATTTTATTAATTTCTGTAAAAGAGCGAACAAAAGAATTAGGAGTGAGAAGAGCTTTAGGAGCAACACCATCTGAGATTCGTGGACAAATTATTTTAGAATCTGTTTTTTTAACCTTGTTTTCAGGTATTTTTGGAATTGTTTTGGGTTCTTTTGTATTACGAGGAATAGATGCTGCAACACAAGATACTGACATTCCTTATTCTAATCCAACTGTTCCTATTAGTTATGTATTAGGAGCATTATTTATTATGGTAGTTTTAGGTACTTTAATTGGATTAATTCCTGCACAAAGAGCGGTAAGTATAAAACCAATTGATGCGTTAAGAGAAGAGTAATCGAAATGAGAGATGTGAAAGTGAAGGGGACAGGTTGTGCATGTGGAGTTCCCTCCGTCAGCTGACGGAAGGGGATAGGGGCGTGTAAAAATGAGAAAGACAAAAGACAAGAGAAAAAAACTTTCTATTCATTGCAGTTAAACAAAAAAAAAATAAACATAAAGAAGAAAAAAAACTTTACAAACTTTGCGTGAAACTCAGTACCCTTTGCGGTTAAAAAAAAAAAATTAAACGTTTTAAAAAAA
>Ga0100377_1000516_pt1 | contig 33045 bp, 24 predicted proteins | sample CryGeymeta201501_FD_83664 | JGI IMG/M metagenome (GOLD analysis project Ga0100377, IMG submission 83664) | Groundwater microbial communities from Crystal Geyser aquifers in Utah, USA - Crystal Geyser metaG 2015-01 | ecosystem: Environmental > Aquatic > Deep subsurface > Groundwater | place: USA...
CGTCGGCGATCTGGCGCATGGCGTTGCGCAGCTGATCCCCATCGTCGACGCCGACGGCGCCGAAGACATCGCCCACCGTGCACTGCGACTGGACACGCACGAGCACTGGCTCGTCGCCGCGGATCTCACCGAGCACCAGCGCCAGGTGCTCGCTGCCATCGAGGTAGCTTCGAAAGACGTGAGCGACAAAACCCTGGTGAAGGTTGGTGGGGCATGGATTTGAGGCGACCTTGAGGATCAGCGCCTCTTGGTTGAGTCGGAACTGGATGATGTCCGCGACGGTCGCGATGAGCAATCCGTGCTGGGCGGCAAAGACCTCCAGGTCTGGCATTCGCGCCATGGTCCCGTCATCGTTCATGATCTCACAGATGACCGCGGCGGACTTGAAGCCAGCCATGCGAGTCAGATCGACGCTGCCCTCGGTCTGACCTGTGCGCACCAGGGTCCCCCCGGCCCGCGCTGCGAGGGGGAAAATGTGGCCGGGGCTCACGAGATCTGCGGGCTTGCTGTCGTCATCGACGGCGACCTGAATGGTGCGCGCGCGATCGGCGGCCGAGATGCCCGTCGTGACGCCAGTTTTGGCTTCGATGCTGACGGTGAAGGCCGTCCCCAAACGGGAGGTGTTGTCTTGCACCATCATGGGGATGCCGAGCTGTTCCAGCCGCTCTTCCGTGAGGGTGAGGCAGATCAACCCTCGGCCATGCTTGGCCATGAAGTTGACGGCTTCAGCGGTGACGCACTCGGCCGCCATACAAAGGTCACCCTCGTTCTCTCGAGCTTCGTCGTCGACGAGAATGATCATTTCGCCCCGCTTCAGGGCTTGCAGAACCTCTTCGATGCTTGCGATTGACATGAATCCTCATGGGGGTTGGCTAACTCTCAGTCGTCGACGGGAAAGCCTGCGGCCCGCAACGACTCGATACTGAGGCTCGAGGCCTTGGGGGATGCGACGGACGACCGTCCGACTGTTCCGGTCTCGAGCAGACGCGCAACGTACTTGCCCAGCACGTCGACTTCAAGGTTGACTTTGGTGCCGCGGGGCACTTCAGCGAGCGAGACCTTGCCTCGGGTGTACGGAACCAAGGTGACCACGAGGCGCAAGCCCGCAAGCTCGTTGACGGTCAGGCTGATCCCGTCGACGGTGATGGAGCCTTTGAGGACGATGTACGGGAGGAGCTCGGCCGGAGCCTCGATGCCCACGTAGACGGCGTTACCTTCCTTGCGCACGTCGACGACCTGGCCAACGCCGTCTACATGGCCGAGCACGAGGTGTCCATCGAGCCTGTCGCCAAGGCGCAGGGCACGCTCGAGGTTGACCGTGTCGCCGCTGCGCAACAAGCCCAGGTTCGTGCGCCGCAGGGTCTCGAGAGAGGCCTGTGCGGCGAACCCAGCGCTGCGCTTTTCGACGACGGTCAGGCAGGCTCCGTTGACGGCGATGCTGTCACCGAGAGAGAGTTCGGCGAGCGGCAGAGCGCTGGCGATCACGAGCTTGAAGTCCTGGCTCTCCTTCACGATCGAGGCGATCGTTCCCACCGATTCAATCAGCCCAGTGAACATGTTCCCGTCTCTTTGCCGACCGAGCGAAGGTCAACGCAGCGTGTTGTCGACTCGGTAACGTGCCACGATTCGCACGTCGTCGCCGAAGCGATCGACCCTCTCGATGTCCAACTGCGCCGCTTCGGCCATGGTCTCGAACCCCAAGCCCGAGACGGGGCCAGGGGCATCGGAGCCGCCGATGATCTTCGGAGCGATGAACGACACGAAGCGGTCGACGAGGCCTCTCCCGAGCAACCCTGCGATGAGCTCGGAGCCGCCCTCGCACATCAAGGTGGTGACACCACGGGCCGCCAATTGGTGCAAGATCTCTTCGAGGTCCAAAACCCCACCGAGCTCGCTGGCGCCGAGGACCTCCACTCCAGAGCCCTCGAAGCGGCCTTTGGCGAGTTGCAGGCTGGACCTCCCCGTAAACACAAGAGTGGGGGCCTTGTCCTGCTCGGCGAAGGCCTTGCGACTGAGGGGCGCTCTGAGCTTGCGGTCGAGCACGACTCTCAGAGGGTTGCGGCCGCCTTCTGGGAGTCTGCAGGTCAGCTCCGGGTTGTCGTCGAGAAGGGTCTTGGTGCCGACGAGGATGGCGTCGTGCTGGTCGCGCATCCTGTGCACCTCCTCGCGGGACTCTTTGCCCGTGATCCATCGGCTGTGGCGCGCTCGGGTCGCGATCTTGCCGTCGAGCGAGACGGCGACTTTTACCGTGACGAAGGGCAGCGACAAGAGGACACGCTTGAGGTAGGCCTCGTTGAGTCGCTTCGAGTCGGCCTCGAGCACGCCGACCACACACTCGATGCCAGCCTCGCGAAGGGCTGCGATGCCTTTCCCCGAAACTCTGGGGTCGGGGTCGACGTGACCGATGATGCAGCGCGAGACGCCGGACTCGAGGAGCACTTCGGTGCAGGGCCCGGTTCTTCCCGTGTGATGGCAGGGCTCGAGGGTGACGAAGATCTCGGCGCCTTCGGCATCTCTGGGATTGTGAAGCTGTCGCAGCGCCGCGACCTCAGCGTGCGCGCGGCCTGGTGCTTCGTGAAAACCGCGGGCGATGACCTGGTCATTTTTGACAAGGACCGCGCCGACCTGCGGATTGGGATGTGTGCGCCACCCAGGACGCTCTGCCTCTACGAGGGCTTCACGCATGAAGCGCTCGTCGCGTTGCGTGGGTGTGCTCATCTTGGGACCCTCAACTCGCAAAAGTTTTTTCGACCGCGTCGATGAGTTCTACACGCCGTCGATGGCGTCCGTCGTCACCTGGGTCGAAGGCAGTCGCCAAGAAGAGCTCGACGGCCTCGATGGCCTGGCCCTCCCCAACGACGCGGGAGCCGAGACAGATGACGTTGGCGTCGTTGTGTTCTCGGGTCATGCGCGCTTCGTAGGCGCTGTGGACCAGGGCCGCCCTGATTCCAGGGACCTTGTTCGCGGTGATGCACATCCCCGCGCCGGTGCCGCACACTAGGATCCCGTACTTGGCCTCACCCGTGACGACGGCGGTGGCGACCTTGACCGCGTATTCTGGGTAGTCGCAGGGTTCGGGTTTGGCCGGGCCGAGATCCAGGAGCTTGCGCTCGCCCTTAGTGAGGTGACGGATGATCGCTGACTTGAGCGCGAAGCCGGCGTGATCGCTGGCGACCGCGACGAGGGCCTTGGTCTCGGCCTCGCAAGGACCAATCACGAGCTGACAGATGTACTGAATCAGGTCACCCACCGTCTGCACTCGGTCTGCGGCGTCATCGGGCACTTCGATCTTGAAGTGGTCCTCTAGCCGCATGACAAACTCGACCACATCCAGGCTGTTCGCCCCCAGGTCGTTGACGAAATGCTGGTCAGGGGAGACTTGGCTGACATCAATCTCCAAGACATCTGCAATGGTTCGACAAATCTGGCTTTCGACGTGGGATGGCATTCGGGGCCTCGGCTGGTCTCTTGCTGAACTCGCGACAAGTTCGTTTTGAACCGTCGGTCAGGTGGAAAATTGGTCGTCCGCTCAGAGATTCGTCTAGCGAACCTCGACCTCTCCATAGATCGTGTCGATGGCTTCGTCGAGCCGCGTGGCGTCATTTCCGCCGGCTTGAGCGAGGGTAGGTTTGCCTCCTCCCTTGCCGCCGACGACGGCAGCGCAGGCGTTGACTAGGTCTCCCGCTTTCAGGTTGGGGCACAGCGATTTGGCAACGACACAGATGAGAGCCGGCTTTTCGTCGATGATCGCGCCGAGCAACCCAACCGCTTCGCCCATTCGATCCCGCAACAGGTCGGCATAGGTGAGCAGCTCTTTGCGGTCCCGAATCTCGACCTTCGACGCGTAGACCATCGTGTCGCCGACCTTTCGCCCTCGCGTGAGGATGCGGTCGACCTCGTTGGCAGCGATGCGCCCGAGCAAACCCTGCAAGTGCGCCTCGAGCTCGGCGCGCTCGCTGTGCAAGCGCTCGAGCTTCGGGAGGATGAGGTCGGGACGGTCGACCTTGGCGGCCTTGCCGATGCTCGAGAGCAAGACGCGGTCCTCGCCGGCGGCCTGCAAGGCGGCGACGTTCGTGATGCCTTCGATACGACGAGTGCCCGCCGCGATCGAGGTCTCCTGCGTGATGCGGAAGTAGAGGATGTCACGGGTGGTGTCGACGTGAATGCCGCCGCAGAGCTCCATGCTGATGCCAGGGACCTCGACGACGCGCACTCGGTCGCCGTACTTCTCGCCGAAGATCGCGGTGGCGCCCCACTCCTCGGCGCTTTCACGGCTCACGTCGGCGTGCTTGACCACAGGGTTACCCGCCCGGATGGCGGCGTTGACCCTGGCCTCGACGGCGTCGACTTGTTCCGCGGTTAGAGGCTTGGGGTAGGTGAAGTCGAAGCGGAGCTTGTCGGGACGCACCAAGCTTCCGGCTTGGTGAATCTCGGTCGAGACGATGTCTCGCAGCGCCGCTTGCAGGAGGTGGGTCGCGGTGTGGTTGCAGGCCGTCAGCCGACGGCGCTCGCGATCGACGGTGGCGATGACGTCCTTGGACATGCTGACTTCGGTGACGAAGCCGTCGTCGAGGCGCGCCAGGTGCAGAATGCCAGCGGCGACGCGCTGGGTGTCCAAGACCGTGAAGACCAAGGACTTGTCCTCAGCCTCGATCTTGCCCATGTCTCCGACTTGCCCGCCGCCTTCTGGGTAGAAGGGGGTCATGTCGAGGAGAATCTCGTAGAGATCACCGCGGGCCCGGTAACGGACGACGCGGCTGGCGGTCTCGTCACGGGTGTAACCGAGGAAGGTGTCCGAGGTGGCCTTCTTGACGACGAGCCACGGCCCGGTTTCGGCCTGGGCGTAAAAGCGGTTGGCCTCCGAGGAGCGGGCTCGCTGTTCTTCGAGGGCCTCGTTGAAGCCGACGAGATCGACCGCGAGGCCACGCTCTTCGGCCATGATCTGGGTCAGGTCGAGCGGGAAGCCGAAGGTGTCGTAGAGTGCGAACGCATCTCTCCCACTGATGGCGCCGTCGGCTTTGGCAGCGACGTCTTCGAAGCGCGCGATGCCGCGGTCGATGGTGTTGAAGAAGCGCTCCTCTTCGATGCGCAGGACCTCCTGTGTTTGAGAGGCTACGGCGACGATTTCGGGATAGGCTTCACCGAAGTCGCGGACGACGGCCTGGGAGATCTCGTGGAGGAACGGCCCGTCGAACCCCAAGCCACGGCCGAAGCGGACGGCGCGTCGCAGGATTCTTCGCAAGACATAGCCGCGCCCTTCGTTGGAGAAAGGCTGGCCCTCGCTGACCGCAAAGGTCAGCGTGCGCACGTGGTCGGCGATGACCCGGAAGGCGTTGATGTCCTCACGGTCCAGGATCTCTTTCTGACTGAGGTTGAGGCCGAGCATCTGAGCGGTCTTTTCGAGGATGCCAGTGAAGAGGGCGGTCTCGTAGACGGTGGCGACGCCAACCACGACGGCGGCGGCGCGCTCTAGCCCCATTCCGGTGTCGACCGACTTCATGGGAAGTGGCTCGAGGGCTCCGGACTCGTCCCGATCGAACTCCATGAAGACGTGGTTCCAGAGCTCGACGTAGCGTTCGCCGTCGTAGTTGGGAGCAAAGCTCGAGGGGAGCTCGGGGCGAGTGTCGTAGTGGATTTCCGTACAAGGCCCACAAGGCCCGACAGGCCCCATGCTCCAGAAGTTTTCTTCGTCGCCCGTGGCCAAGTCGCCGAGGCGCATCATGCGGGACTCGGGCACTCCGACCTTGTTACGCCAGATGTCCCAGGATTCGTCGTCGTTGGTCTGCACCGTGACGTAGAGGCGCTCGGCCGCAAGCTCCATGACCTCGGTGAGGAACTCCCAGCCCCAGACGATGGAGTCTTCCTTGTAGTAGTCGCCGAAAGACCAGTTTCCGAGCATCTCGAAGAACGTGAGGTGTCGCCCGTCCTTGCCGACCTCGTCGAGATCGTTGTGCTTGCCACCGGCCCGGATGCACTTCTGCGAGCTCGCCGCGCGCTTGTAGTCGCGCTCCTCGTTGCCGAGGAAGACGTCCTTGAATTGGTTCATCCCGGCGTTGGCGAAGAGCAAGGTGGGGTCGCTCTTAGGGACGACCGCCGAGCTGTCGACGACGGTGTGACCGCGCTCAGCGAAGAAAGCGAGAAAACGACTGCGAAGGACCTGAGCGTCCATCGACGCCTCCGAGATGTGGTGTTCGGTCAAAGGCGAGGCCTCGAGCGCACTTTGAGGCCGACTGTTCATACGAGGGGGAGAGATGCGAGGCTCGCTGAAATCAAGGCCTCGACGGGATTGGACCCTGTAGCACACAGGTCCAGAGAATTCAACGACAGGGTCCAGCTGACGTGATTACTCCGAAGAGTGGGCAGGAGTTTGCCCATGGGAATCAATTTTTTCCACCGATGTTGCACAACGGGCACTCAGAGGTTTGCCGGTCAGGAAAGCCGTAGGGCTCGCACAGAGAGCGTAGGACATGGAACCGTTGCCCAACTCAGAAGTCATGGTGAGCTCCGAGCTCGATGTGCTCTTCGTCGATGACGAGGCGCTGCTGCTCAGAGCGCTAAAACGTGCCCTAGAAGACAGCCCCTATCGGGTCGAGACGGCTTCGTCTGCGCGGGAGGGGTTGCTGAGGCTGCAGGAAAAGCCGTTCGACATCATCGTCTCGGACTACCGCATGCCTGGGGTCGATGGGGTCGAGTTCTTGAGCCAAACCCTTGTCTTCCAGCCGAAAGCCAATCGCGTGTTGATGACCGCATTTGCTGACCTGAAAGCGACGCTGCGGGCCATCAACGACGCCCACGTCGTTCATTTGCTGCACAAGCCCGTGACCTCCGAGCATCTCCTCTCGGTGCTCAACAGTTTGCGGCAGCACGTTCTGCTGCAGCGCAAGAACGAGCTGCTCGAGGCGCGTGTGCGCTCGCAGAACATCGAACTGAAGCAGATGAATCACTACCTCGATGCCCTGGTCCGCGAGCGAACTGGAGCGCTGTTGGACGGACTTCTCGCGGCGCTCGAGTACCGCGACAGCGAGACCCAGTGGCACTCGCGCCGAGTGGCCCTCTACACGACAACCATGGCTCGGATGGTGGGCGTCGAGGACGAGTCACTCGCCCAGATTTCGCGCGGCGCCCTGCTGCACGACATCGGTAAGATCGGGATTCCCGACGCCATCATGCTCAAACCTGGGAAGCTCACGGAGGAGGACTGGGAAATCATGCGGACCCACCCCAAGCTCGGGTACGGTCTGCTCAGCGGCATCGACTTCCTCAATGAGGGCAAGCGCATCGTGCTCGAGCACCACGAGCGTTTCGACGGCGCCGGCTACCCCAATCGCCTCAAAGGCGAAGACATATTTCTTGGAGCTCGCCTCTTCTCGATTGCGGACACCTTTGACGCCATGACGAGCGACCGACCGTACCGCAAAGCCCTCCCTTACGAGGTGGCCTACGAGGAGGTGTGCAAGCACTCAGGGAGTCAGTTCGATCCTGTCCTCGTCGAGGTCTTCAAGGCGATCCCGCGCGAGAGTTGGTGTGCAGCGGTCGCGGTTGGACAAAGTCGCGACACGGGCTCCGAGCTCACGCCGGAGACCATCGAAGCCTGGGACAAGAGCACGTTCGCTCGCACAGTGGGTACGGTAGACGACGGCAACATCTGGTTCGACAAGGCGTTGCTCAAGCCCGGACACGCTCACGCGCACCCCATGTGACGGTGAGCGCGCATTGCCGAGCGGACGACCGATGTCCTCTCCGCAACTCGTCGGAAGGTCCGAAAAGCGGTCGTGGGCAAGCGTGGCAATACCTCCAAATCGAGCCCTATTTCCCTTGTGCAGAGCAGCGTGGATTGGGCGCCGCTTGATTTCTTGATGGGCCGGCGCAAAGTTGAGGGCACTGCTGACATGAAACCGCGACATCGAAGAAAGACTTCGAGTCGGGCGTGAACTCCCTGGGGTGCTCCATGGTCTCGCTCTCCACCGCCAAGACCGCAGCGATTCTCCTGATCGGAGACGAGCTTCTGAGCGCCAAGGTGCAAGACCAGAACGGGGCTCTGCTGATCGTCGCCCTCAGGCAAATGGGCGTAGAGCTCACCGAGATCGTCGTGCTGCCCGACCGCGTGGACAGAATCGTCGAGGCGGTGCAGCGAGTGACCTCGCGCAACGATTGCGTTTTTTCCAGCGGTGGCATCGGCCCGACCCATGACGACAAGACCATGCTGGCGATGGGGCAGGCGTTCGGCGAAACGTTGGAGCGTCGGGCCGAGCTGGTCGACATCATCAACACCTACCACCACGACGGCGGAAGCGCCGGTTGGATGAAGATGGCCGAGGTGCCGACGAGCTGCGAGCTGCTCTATCACGAAGGAACCCGCTGGCCCTGCTTCAAGGTGCACAACGTCTTCGTCCTGCCGGGCATCCCCCAGATCTTCGGGCGCCAGTTCGAGTTCCTGAAGGGGCACCTGGAGTGTCTTTCCCCCTTCGTCGTGCGCACGCTCTACCACCGCCGCCACGAAGGGGTCGTGGCCCCGATCCTCAGCGCAGCGGACGAGAAGTTTGCCGCAGTTTCCTTCGGCTCTTACCCCGTTTGGGGGCGCGACGACTACGAGGTGCGGATCACCATCGAGTCTCGTGACCCTGCAGCGGTTGACGCGGCGACGCAGTGGTTGCTCGAGCACTTCGAGCACGATGACGTGTTCGAGGCTCGAGCGGGTTCAGCGCAGCCCTCGTAGGAAAGGATTTTGGCGCAGTTCGGTCCCAATGCTGGTCGGGGACCCGTGTCCACTGTAGACCCTGACGTCTTGGGGGAGCTTCGCGACGATGGCCAAAGACTCCATAATCTGGTCGAAGTCGCCGCCCGGCAGGTCGGTGCGACCGATCGAGCCGGCGAAGAGCAGGTCTCCGGAGAAGAGGGTCTTTTGTTTCTCCTCGTAGAAGGCGATGTGCCCTGGCGTGTGCCCGGGCGTGTGGATGGCTCGCAACACGAGCTCACCGATCTCGAAGATCTGGCCTTGTGCGATCTCGAGATCGACCGGTGGCAGGGTGTCGATGTGCATCCCGAACATCATCCCTTGAATGGGAGCTCCCTGGTAGAGGCTCTGTTCACCGGGGTGCAGGGCGATGGGGGCCTTTGGCCAGCGTCGCTTGTTCTCAGCCAACCCGTTGACATGGTCCACGTGGGCATGGGTCTGGAGGAGGTAGACGACCTCGAGCTGGTTTGCCTCGATGAGCCTGGCGAGCCAGTCCGCGCCCCCGCCGGAATCGATGATGGCGGCTTTCGACGACTCTCTGCAGGCGATCAGATAGGTGTTCAGGGCGAAAGGACCCACCGGCTTGGATTCCAGCAGCATGACTTCCAGATGAGAATGAAAGGGATGGCGTGATGTGGGCCTCCAATATGGAGCCCAGCACTTCGCCGCGGACGCTAGCACGAAGGCACCTAACGGACTACACTTACCCTCCTGTCATCGACAGTGATTCAAGAGAAATCCAGACCCGCAGGTGTCGTTTTGTTGGTCCCTCGATGGCCTCGTAAGGCGCATCGAAGGCCGAGCCAAAACAAGGGTGAGACTGATGGCTTCCATTGAGGCGTCTCAACAACCGGCGCAACGTTATGAGCTCGTCACCACCCTTGGCAAAGGGGGGATGGCCGAGGTCTTTCTGGGCTGGATGAACTCGGTGGGTGGGCTCCGACGTAAAGTCGCCATCAAGCGCATTCTCCCCGATTTGGCCAAGAAGCAGAGCCGCCTCTTCGAGCAGATGTTCGTCGACGAAGCCCGGCTGGCGTTTCAGCTCGAGCACGACAACATTGTTCGCGTCTACGACGTCGGTCAGAGCGCCAACACCTTCTTCATCGTCATGGAATACGTCGAGGGCATGGACCTCAAACGTATCTTCGAAAGGTTGGTCGAGTCGCGCCGCCCGATGCCCTTGGGCGTCTGTCTCTATCTCGGCGTGCAGGTGGCTGCTGGGCTCTCCTACGCCCACAACCTCACCGACGACGAAGGACAAGCCATGGGGCTTATCCACAATGACATCTCTCCGCCCAACATCCTGGTCGGGCGACACGGCGAGGTGAAGATCGCCGACTTCGGACTCTCGGATGCGACCTCTCACGATGTCGTCACCCCAGAAGGGATGGTCAAAGGCAAGTTCGCCTACATCTCCCCTGAGAGCACCCGCGACCCCAGCCTGGTCAGCAGCAAGAGCGACATCTTCTCGGTCGGCATCGTCCTGTGGGAGCTGTTGACCGCCCAGCGCCTGTTCCAGAAGGCCACCGATCTGGAGACCTTCCAGGCTGTCCGAAACGTGGTCGTCCCCGACATCCGCAAGATTCGCCCCGACGTCCCCCAAGAACTCGCCGACGTCATCAACCGTGCGCTCGCTGGCGATCCCAAGCGCCGCTACAACGACGCGGCCGAGCTCGCGCGCGACCTCTACAAGACCAGCTACTCCCAGAACATCCAGCTCGACCGCTTCGGTCTCATCGACCTGGTCAACCAGCTGGCTGGGGGCTCTTGGACCAAGTTCCCAGCAGCCGCAGGTTCTAACCAGTCGATGCTGCTCACGTTGCAGTCCGAGATGGAAGGCATGCTCCCGCCTGGTGTGGCAGCGCACCTCAAGACCTTCGTCACCAACATCTCCGTCGCGCAAGACGTCAACGAGTCGTCCGAAGTTCAGGAAGACTGGCTGCAAGACGTCTTCGAAGACGTCGGATTCGATGACGAGGACCTGGGCCCCGTCGAGGCTGAAGCGCCTCCGGTCGAAGAGGCTGCGGCCCCACCCTCCCCCGCGCCCGCGCCGCCCCCGCGAGACCCCACTCCCGCGCCGCAGCAGGTGCAGAGAAGCGCACCCGCGCTGCCCGCCACTTCATCGAACACCGAGGCGGTCATCGCGGCGATGCAGGCCGAGATGAAGAGCCAGCGAACGACCTTCATCGTCTACGGAGCGATCGCCGGATTGCTGTTGGGGCTTGGGTTTGGCTTTGCCATCGGGATGCTCCTCTAGCGCGTCCGGAAATACGCCATCTGCTTCGTCGGCTCCCTCGCTCTCTCCTCGGCGTACCGGAGTACGCCTGCGTCGTTCGCTCGTCGCCTCCTTGCATTTGGCGCATTTCCGAACGCGCTAGGGGCGTCGGTTTGGTCGTCGCTTGGCTTACGTGTCACGCAACCCTTCGTCTACACTGGCTCCGCGGAACTTCTCACCCGGCGCCTCAGAATTGGCGATAGTTTACAGAGACAAGTGTTCTCGCTCAGCGGCTGGCCACTCGGACTTGAGATGCCTAGCGCTGTATGGCCCGGCAAAAGAAATCACTCGACGGTGACGCTCTTGGCCAGGTTCCGAGGCTGGTCGATGTCCGTGCCCTTCATGTCGGCGATGTGGTAGGCGAGCAGCTGCAACGGGATGATGGTGAGCAGGGGCTGCAGGTAATCGGGCGCCGCAGGGATGGTCATCACGTGGTCGGCGAAGCGAGCGATCTTAAGATCTCCCTCGGTGGCGACGGCGAGCACCTTGCCTCCACGGGCCCGAACCTCTTCGAGATTGCTGAACACCTTCTCATAGGTCTCGCTCTTTGGGGCGATAACCACGACCGGCATGTTTTCGTCGATGAGCGCGATGGGTCCGTGCTTCATCTCTCCGGCGGCGTATCCCTCCGCGTGGATGTAGCTGATCTCTTTGAGCTTCAGGGCGCCCTCGAGGGCGATGGGGTAATTGACCCCACGGCCGAGGTAGAGGAAGGACCGAGCATGGATGAAGTGTTTGGCGATCTCTCGGACGGCGTCGCTCGCCTCGAGAAGCTTCTCGATCTGCGTCGGGATGGTTCGCAGGTCCTCGAGCAGCATTCTGGCGCGCGCCGGATCGAGGGTTCCCTTCCGCCGGCCCAGATAGACGGCCAGCAGCATCATGCTCGCCAGCTGTGTAGTGAACGCCTTGGTCGAAGCAACGCCGATCTCGGGGCCGGCGTGGGTGTAGAGCGTGCCGTCGGAGATGCGTGGGATGCTGGAGTCGACCACATTGCAGACGGCGAGGACATGGGCCCCGCGCGAATGGGCCATCTTCAGTGCGGCTAAAGTGTCCGCCGTCTCTCCAGACTGGCTGATGGGGACGAACAGGTCCCCGGCGCCGATGAGCGGATCGCGGTAGCGGAACTCGGAAGCGAGGTCGACCTCGACAGGGATACGGGCCAGCTGTTCGATGAGCGTCTTGCCAACCAGAGCGGCGTGGTAGCTGGTCCCGCAGGCTACGAGAACAACGCGCTTCAGGGCGTCGAGGATGGCCTTGGGCGGCTCGGCGCCGTCCAGCGCGATGTCCCCGCGGTCCAGCGAGATCCGGCCTCTAAGGGTGTCGACGAGCTTGTCGGGCTGCTCGAAGATCTCCTTGAGCATGAAGTGCTTGAAGCCCTGTTTCTCGGCGGAGATGGGGTCCCACAGGACGTGTTTTGTCGGCCGTTCGAAGGCGAGCCCGTCGGCGTCGAAGAGCTGGACCGACTGGGCCGTGAGAACGGCGGTTTCGCCGTCCTCGAGAAAAATAACGTCGCGGGTGTGGGCAAGAATGGCCGGGATGTCGCTCGCCGCAAAGGTCTCGCCGTTCCCGATGGCGACAACGAGAGGGCTCTGCTGACGCGCTGCGACGATTCGGTCTGGCTCGTCTTCGCTGATCACCACCAGTGCGTAGGAGCCCTCCATGCGTTTCGTCGCCAGGCGTACGGCCGTGTGGAGGTCGTGCCCGGATTGCACGGAGGCACCGATGAGGTGGGCCGCGATCTCGGTGTCGGTCTCTGAGCTGAAGTCGTGGCCTCGTGCGCTGAGCTCCTGTTTGAGGGCGACGTAGTTCTCGATGATGCCATTATGAACCAGCGAGATGCCGCCCCAGGTATGGGGATGTGCGTTTTGCTCGCTCGGACGCCCGTGGGTCGCCCAGCGGGTGTGGCCGATCCCCAAGCTCCCCAAGATGGGCTCCGCAGCGACCGACCGCCGCAGGTTGACGAGCTTTCCCTCGCAACGTCGCAGCTCGATGCGCTGGCCGTCCCAAATAGCGACTCCAGCGGAGTCATAGCCGCGGTACTCCAACTTCTGCAAGCCCTCGAGAAGGATCTCGGCGCACTCTTGCTCTCCAACATAGGCCATGATTCCGCACATGTTCCCTCTTCTATGGCTCGCCCTGTCCCGCGCGTGAACCGACAGTATGCCTCAACCGACTCTTGACCCGACAAATATTCCGCTGGCGCACCTGGTGGGCTCAGTGGTGCAACAATGCCCACCGCTCCGCGGCGGCGAGCTGCTCGAGAGTGTTCACGCCCATGACCTCGGCGGGATCGCTCACGGTCCAGGCGTGCACACCTCCCCGTTTGGCGGCGATGGCGATCAAATCGGTCAAATAGAACTCATCGGCGGAGTTGCCAGAGTCGACTTGGCCCAAATGCAATCGGAGGAAATCCGAGTGGATGAGGTACAGTCCGGCGTTGACCTCGTGGATCGCGAGCTGCTCGTCGGTGCATTCCTGGTGCTCGACGATGCTGACGGGAACGCCGTTCTCTCTGAGGACGCGGCCGTAGCCGGTGGGGTCGTCGACGCGCATCGAGATAAACGCGACGCCGTCTTGGATGGCGATGCTTTTCAGGGCCTCGAGGGAGCTGGCGCGAATATTGGGGACGTCGCCATAGAGGATGAAGACCCAGCCAGCGAAGTCTTCGAGGGCGCTTAGGCCGCAACGCACGGCGTCGGCGGTGCCGCGCTGCACGTCCTGCACGGCGAAGAGGAGCGTGGGGACCGTCGCGAAGTCCGACCGCAGCGAGTCCTCGACTCGCTCCCGACCGTAGCCCACCACCGTCACGACCGTCTCTAGCTCTGCGTCGAAGCACGCTCGCAAGACCCTAGCCACCATGGTCTCGCCGCAGACGGGATGAAGCACCTTGGGCAGGTCCGACTTCATGCGTGTGCCCTGTCCGGCGGCGAGCACTACGGCTGTGTATTTCTGTTGTTTATTCACGCTTTAGTCCCCCTGTGGAAGCACGGCGTCGCACTATCCTCCAATTCGTCGTGCGTTTCCAACGGCAAACGAACGAGAGTGGGCCGAGGTCAGCGGGACAGAGGGCTCAGGCGTGCTGCCACCAAGGGCTTTAGCAAGGCGGGGAGCTCACTGAGCGCTTCGACGTTCCAAGTGGCCTCGTCGCAGGGCGAGCCGAAAGCGACGGAGCGCAGGCCTGCTTCGTTGGCCCCAAACACGTCGGTGAAGGGGTTGTCTCCCACGTGGACGGCGAAGGCCGGGCCGACGCGGAGGGCTCGCAGGGTTGCGAGGAACATCTCGGCGTTTGGCTTGGAGATGCCGACCTCGTCGCTGAAGGTCAAACAGTCGAAGAACTCGAGCAGATGGTAGCGCTCCAGCAGTTTGCGCAGCATCTTGCCAGTCGAATAGGAGGTGTCCGAGATGACGGCGAGCTCGACGCCCATGTTTTTCAAGGATTGCAGCGCCTCTCGAGCGCCGGGATTGGGCTCTGGGGGAGCTTCCCACAGGCTCTCATCAAAGGCGCGGCAGACATCCGCGGTCAGCGCCGCACTCAGGGCAGGCAGCTCGAGTTGTTGGAGCATCCAGGCGACCCGCTCGGGGTTGCGCAGAGTGACCCACCGTTCGCGCCAGACTCGCTCCCATCGTGTGGCTTCGAGGCTCATGACCTCTTGGACCCGTTGGTGGTCGACGAGGGAGCCGTTGCGGTGCAGCGCGTGGGTCAACGCGTTGCTCCGCACTACGTCTCGTGCAGCACTACCCCGCTGGTGGCCCTCGATGAGGGTCGCCCAAAGGTCGAAGGTAACAGCCCGAATCGGGCCGTCAGCGCTTGCGATAGGTCGCGCTGGAGGTGCAAGTTTCGTGGACAATGACGGCGTCGAGATCCGGTAATGTTGCGGTAAGCCGCTCGAAAATCCAGTGAGCCAAGACCTCGCTGGTTGGGTTTTCGAGCCCTGGGATTTCGTTCAAGTAGTAGTGGTCGAGGGTGTCGTGGACGGGTTGCCAGGCCGCCCGGACATCCGCAAAATCCATCAACCAGCCCATCTTCTCGTCCATCTCACCGACCAGGACCAGCTCGATCTGATAGCTGTGGCCGTGCAGTCGGCGGCACTTGTGGCCGTCGTGAACGTTGGGAAGAAGGTGAGCCGCCTCAAAGCGAAACGTCTTGTTCAGTTCAATGATCACGTCGCGTTCCTGATTCGGTTCGCAGCGGCCCTTTGCCCAGAAAACACTCTGCCGTGGGCGCTCGCGGTCACGCTCGATCCTGGGAGGAAATTGAGCGTGTGCCCGACAATCCAACATTAGACCGAAGCTAACACCGACACGAGGAGTTTTCCAGCTTCATTGTATTTTTCAGCCCGCGTCTCACACGCCGCGGGTGTGTGGGTCCCAGATAAACTTTTGGATTTGCAGGTTCACTCGAACGGCTAGGTCAGCTTCCAAGACCCACTCGCACAGGAGTTTCGGATCCAACAGACCGAGGACTGGGGAGAAGTGAACCGGACAACGGTCCAAGAGGGAGCGCGAGCGCACCGCCTCGGCGGCCCAGTCGAAATCTGCGCGGTCGGCGAGGACGACCTTCAGCTCATCGCTCGGTCGAAGCGCCTCCAACTGCCAGAGGTTCTTGTCCGCTTCGCCGCTACCAGGGGCTTTGATGTCGACGATGCGACGCACGCTCACGGGGACTTCGCGAATGTCGACGCTGCCGCTCGTCTCGAGGAGCACCGTGTAGCCCAAGTCCAGGAGGGTCTGCATGAGAGACAGCACTGGCTTCTGCAACAGCGGTTCGCCGCCCGTGATCTCGACCAGTTTGCAGCTCGCCATTGAACGTAGGGTCTCGACGACCGAGGGGACATCGGTCCAATGGCCGTTGTCGAAGGCGTAGGAGGTGTCGCACCAGGAACAGCGCAGATTGCAGCCAGTGAGTCGCACGAACAGACAGGGCCAGCCGGCGTAAGTCGATTCTCCTTGAATGGAGTAAAAGATCTCCGAGACTCGGAGACGGTCTGTGTGCGGCGTGCTCACGGTTCGAGCTCTGCTTGCGGCCCAGTGACTGACGGTTCGGGGCCGAGTTGTTACGGCCTTCTACCACATCGCGTCAGGGCGGACCACGCAATATTTGCCGAGACCGCCTGACCACCGGAGCGCCGACGCCCAGCGAACCACCTTATCCACAGGGGAAGGGGCTGCTTGACGCCCTCGGGGGGTTTGGTTAGCGTGTCCGCTCGCGCGCGTCGCCCGTGTGCGATCATTATTAATGTTATCAATAGGTTGTGCCGAAGTTCGGCGCGGAATGGTCGTTCCTATGACGAACGAAAAGCCCCCCAAGTCCACCGACGCCATCGATCCCGTCGACCCAGCGGCCGCGAACCCCTCCGAGCGGCCTGAAGACGAGTCACCGAAGGTACAAGACGCAGACGGTTCTGACGTTGATGGCGCCGACGCCGACGAAGCCGACGAAGCCGAAGGAGCCGACGAAGCCGACGAAGACGACGAAGACGACGAAGACGACGAAGACGACGAAGACGACGAAGACGACGAAGACGACGAAGACGACAACGACGACGAAGCCGCTGAAGACGACGAAGACGACGAAGACGACGAAGCCGACGAAGCCGCTGAAGACGACGAAGACGACGAAGACGACAACGACGACGAAGCCGCTGAAGACGACGACGCGGACGAAGACGACGAAGACGACGCCAAGGCCTCGTTGAACGCCGCTGCCGACTCGGATTCCGCAGCAAAAGCGGGCCCTTCGCCGCCGCCCGCGGCGAGCCCGCGGAATTCACTTCCCGCAGACACCATCAAGCGCCAGGTGTTCACACGACTGCGGCGGCTCATGGGCCGCGCCGCGTTCGAGCTCAAAGACGGCGATCCGCCGAGCGGCACGACGGGGTCGACCAGCAAGGACTACGTCGGGTCGAACGGCGACCAGAACCTTCAGGATTGGGAAGAAGAGTGGGAGGCGCCGGTCACCCTCGACGATCCCCTAACCACAAAAGGCTATCCCAAAGCGACTTGGTTCCGATTCGATTCGGAGCGGCGCAAGAACTGGATCGGGCTGGGGATTGTTCTTCTGTTGTGCTCGCTGCTCTACATTCCGTTCGTCGGTTCGTTCGGGCTGTGGGATCCTTGGGAGACTCACTACGGCGAGGTCTCGAGGCACATGACCGAGACCCAAGACTGGATCAGTCCTTGGTGGGGGTCGCACTGGCACCGACCGGATGCCGGCGCAGAAGGAGCAGGTTTCTACTCGAAACCCATCCTCGTGCTGTGGTCCATGGCCATCGGGATGGAGATCTGGGGCTGGAACGAGTTCGCCATACGCATTGGTGTCGCGCTCATGGCGATCTTCGGCGTCGCCCTGACCTTCTTGATGGGAGCCAACGTTTGGAACCGCCGCGTGGGCTACTTCATGGCGACGGTGATGGCGACCTCGCCGTTCTATTTCTTCCTCTCTCGTCAGACCCAGACCGACATGCCGTTCGTGGCCATGATGCTGTGCGCGATGGCCTTCTTCATCATGGGGGCTTTCGGGCGCGATCGGCGCAAACCCGCCGACGCAGTACATTATGGCTTGGTCTTGGGGACGACTTTGGCGCTGATGCTGCCACAGTTGTATCTGATTGGTGTCGATCAAGGCTTCGATGAGACCCAACGCGCGGCGCGGCCAGGTTTGCGCGCCGTGTCTATGAACGACTTCAAGGGGCAGCGAGTCTTCGAAGACGTCGTGATGGTCAGCTCGCCGAAGCTCTCCCCTGCAGAGCGCGAAGGCCTCGCCGAGCTCTCCCCACAGGAGGCCGGCGCCCGCATCGAGGCGTCGCGCTCGAAGCTGCCGGACTTTCTCTTGGAGCTCGCCGCGCCCCTCTTCGTCACGGCTTTGGCGGTCTTGGGGATCTTCGCGCTGCTCTACCTAGGAATCAGGGGACGCCTCAAAGATCGGCTGTTGTCTCGGCGCTCCAATCGCTTCCCAGCGCTGCTGTTGATGGCCCTGGCGCTGCTCTCGCAGTTCATGGCCCTCGGCTTACAAGTCAAGCGCCTCTTCGACGCCTACGGGATGAACTGGGAGTCCAACTACGGCGCGGTCTTCAACCTCGTCAAGTTCAGCGGCGTCGCGCTCTCTTTGGTGCTGATCGGGAGCACGGTGTTGATGATCCAGCGCTTGAAGAAGCTCTGGGCCGCCGAGGATGGCAAGAAGGGCGATGCAGAGCTCAACCGCTCGATGAAGATTTTCGCGGGGTTGACTGGGTTGGCCACGCTGGTGCTGGTGCTCAGCCCGGTGTTCCTCGTGATGAAGGCCAAGGCGTTGGGCTTCGACGGGATGTCGTTCTGGGACGACGAGGCGTTTCCCCCGTTGCGATTCGTCAAGATCATCCTCAACAGCGTCTACGCGCCGATCCTGTTGGGGCTCTTCCTGGCACTGGCGGCGTGGTTGCTCCTCAGCGCCAAGAGCAAGTTCTGGGACGAGCGCAACTCGCTGGTTATCTGGTCGACATTCGTCCTGCTGCTGTCGGCAATCTTCCTTTGCGTCTCGGTGTTTTACATCCCGATCTCCATGGACGGGCAGCTCTCGACGTTCGGCCGCGTGGCCGGGCGCTTCGTCGGCGGCGTCTTCCAATGGGGCCCAGTACAGGTCGTCATCTACCTGCTCTGTTTTGCGATCATGGCCATCAGCTTGGTGGCCTCAAAGCGCAAGACGGTCGGGCAGATGAATTTTTTGGGGTTCTATATCTTTGCAGCGCTCGCCACCTTGGCGAAGGGTCTGTTGGGGTTCGCGCTGCCAGGCGCCATCATTCTCATCTACCTGATCTCGACCGTCGAGTGGCGGCGGCTGTCGGAGTTCGAGATTCCACGTGGGATCTTGACCTTCATCTGCGTCGGGTTCCCGTGGTACGCGGCGATGCTGATCCTGCACGAGAACGCTTACTTCCAGCGCTTCTTTGTCCATGACCACTTCAAGCGGCTGGCCAGCGGTGTTCACCAGATCGACTCTGGGACGTTCGAACACTTCGTGCGCTGGCTGGGCTATGGGCTCTTCCCCTGGGCTGCGCTGCTTCCCGCCGTGATCCTGCGCTTCGGGATGGGGCGTGGCGTGCTGCTGCGCGACGACAAGTCACGGGCCACGCTGATGCTCGGCATCTGGGCGGTCTTCGCCTTCGCCTTGTTCTCGTTGTCGAGCACCAAGTTCCACCACTACGCCTTCCCCATCGTGCCACCGCTCGCGGCGCTGGTCGGTCTGCTGCTCTGCGACATCTTCCAGGGCCAGATGAAACGCCTCGCTCCAGCCATGGTCATGGGCGTCGCATTCCTGGTCCTGATCGGTTGGGACGTCTCGAACGACCCGCAAGTCTGGAAGAACCTCTTCACCTACAAATACGACCGCGAGTGGATCGACCGCATTCCGGAGTTTACGGCGAACCTCTTCGGCCATCCCACCGTGGTGGGGGGCGCCGAGCTGCAGGCCGAGTTCCAGTCCTTCGCCATATGGGTAGGGGTGGCCTCATTTGTCGGCATTGTTTTGATCTGGTTCACCCGGCGCTGGCTTCGTCGCACCGGCGTCGTCGTGCTGGTCGGCGCCAGCATCGCGTTGACCGTCTGGGGTTTGAACGTCTACATGCCGGGCATCTCGCCCACTTGGAGCCAGAAAGGTGTGTGGATGTCCTACTGGGACACCTGCACACGAACCGAGGCCCCGCCCGACGCCGACCCGAAGAAGATCTGGTGCGAGGAGAGCTCCTTGGTCTACCGCGTGACTTGGCGCGGCGAGCACTACTACTCGCAGAACGAGGCGATCCCCATCGGCAGCGACGACGATCTGAAATACTTCGCGTCCGCGAATGGCGAAACGCCCTTCTACTTCATGGCCGACCGCGCTCGGTACTGCCTCGGCAGCGACATGTCTCCGAACTTCGGCGACGACTGCAAGGGCACTGGCAGCCTCGTCGGAGAGGTGCGCAAGTACTTCGGAGGCAGCAAGTTCGACCATGAGTTAGTGTGGGACGACAACCTCAAGTTCATCATGGTCAAGTTCTATCCCGCCGGGAAGCCTGGCGCCGAGGCCGAGGTCCCAGCGGAGAAAGGGGGGGCGCTCACGCCGAAGAAGAACCCGCTGAAGCGGCCTATTCCGGGCCGTGCAACTCCAGGGGAGGGTGTCATTGCGCCCAACGTCGATGGTGCGCTGCCGCCCGCGGCAGTGTCGCCCAAGGGGACTCGACGACCGGCGATGAGCAGGCCCGTCAAGCCCATCCCCAGCGAAGGGAGCTCATTCCCCAGCGAAGCGGCTCCACCTCCATGATCATCGAGTTTCTGGCCCACGCCGCGTTCCGCCTCGTCTCGAGTGCGGGAACGCGGCTCGTGTTGGATCCCTACGAATCCGGCGGCTTCAGTGGAAGAGTGGGCTTCAGGCCCATTGAAGGGCCTTGCGACGGCGTCGTCATCACCCACGATCACCTAGACCACTGCTTTACCGGCTCACTGACCCCGCCTTTCGAGGTGGTGCGCACCGCCGGTCGCGTGGTGGAGGTGGAGATCCGGTCGGTGTCTGCGTTTCACGACCAGGAGCAGGGGAGGCGATTCGGTGGGAGCATTGACATGAAGGTGTTGACGTTGGACGGCATGACCCTCTGTCATGCAGGTGATCTGGGACAACGTCTCACCCCATCTCAGCTCGAAGCGCTCGGCCCCATCGACGTGCTGCTCTTGCCTGTCGGCGGCTTCTACACCCTCGACGCCGAAGACGCTCATTTCGTGGCGCAACAGCTCAAGCCGCGAGTCGTGATCCCATGCCACTACAAGAGTCGCTCTTGTGGCTTCGACATCGCCCCGCGAGAGCCCTTCGTCGAGCGCTTCGAGCGAGTGCTCGCCGTGCCGGCGGGAGCTTACGACCTCGCGCTCGGGACACTCCCCGAGGCGCTGACCTGCGTGACCCTCGAGCCCAGTCTGGACTGAGCGAGCGCTTGCTCCCGACGCGCAGGTTAGAGGATAGTGCTGGCTTCGAAGAACCCGTGAGGCCAGGGTCCCGAACAGGGGGCGGCGAACCACTGCACTTGACGCCCACGAGATTGGCGTGGGCTGCGGCGACAACACTGGATGCGCGATGGAAAATGCCAAGGAGATCGTCGCTGATCTCAGCGTCCGCGCCAGGGTGCTCGAGGCGTCCTACGCCTTGGGACAGGCGGTTTCGCGGGAGTTGGACATGGAAACCCTCTGCGACCTTGTCGTAGAGCACCTGAGTCGCGTCTTTCACGCCGAGAGCCTGGCCCTGATGTTCTCCGACGACGAAGGCGCCGAGCTCTACGTGAAGCGGCTCCGCGGGCAGTCTGGAGAGCCTGGAGACACTCGCCTGAAGTCCAGTCGGGGCGCAGCGGGCACGGCCCTGGCCGAGCAGCGCTTGGTGTGCCTCCGGGAAGGGCATCCGGCCCTGCGCGACCCCACGTTGGTCGAGCCCTTTCACACGCCAGCCTCGGTCGTTGCAGTGCCCCTGACCGCGCCCGAGGGGACGCTCGCGCACCCGCTGCCCGAACCGCTGCCGCCGCCCATGGGCTCACGGGCCACCGCGGCTGTGCCCCTGGTCGCCAAGAGTAAGGTCAAAGGCGTGTTGGCGCTGACCTGGGCGGAGGGCGAGGCGCAGCCCTCGGACGAAGACCTCTACATGCTCGAGGTGCTCGCCGCACAGGCAGCGACGGCCATCGATAACGCCTGGCTCTACGCCGAGATCCAGAAGCTCAATGAGAGCCTGGAGCTCAAGGTTCGGGCACGCACCGCCGAGCTCGACGCCATCAACGCCGAGTTGGCCGCCACCATCGAGGAGCTCAAGCAGACCCAGACGCAGCTCGTCCAGAACGAGAAGATGGCCAGCCTCGGCCAGCTGACAGCGGGGATCGCGCACGAGATCAACAACCCGCTCGCCTACTCGATCAGCAACGTCGGGTTGGCCACCGCTCGACTCTCGACGCTCGAAGAGTTCGTCAATTTGATGCTGACCCTCGACGACCTGCGTGAGGTTGTGTCGCCGGCCGAACGCCTCGAGCGCTCTCAGACCTTCATTCGCGGTCTAGTCGGCGACGAGCGCTTTGCCGCCGACGTCGAGATGTTCGAGGCCGAGCTCATAGGGCTCAGCGTCAAGGACGCCGCGGACCACTGCGCACAGTTCCTCACCTACGTGCAAGTTTGCCTGAAGCGGGATTTGCAGCGTGACGAGCCGATGGCGGCGGTTCGCAACCTGCTTGAGCGCGGCTACCGTGGGCTGGAACGGGTCAAGGCCATCGTCCTCGATCTGCGCAGCTTCTCGCGCCTCGACGAGGCCCAGTACCAAAACGCAGACGTCGACAAGGGAATCACCAGCACGCTCTCCATTGTCGCGCACTTGGTCAAGGATCGGCAGGTCGCCATCGAGCACAACGCCGGGCTTGCGGACCCCTATCCCTGCTTCCCAGCGAAGCTCAATCAGGTCGTGCTCAACCTGCTGACCAACGCCATCCAGGCCTCCCCTCCGGGACGAAAGGTGACCATCACGACGTTCGAGACGACAAATGGACCGCGCATCGTGGTCAGCGACGAGGGGTGCGGCATCCCCCCCGAGAACCTGACCAAGATCTTCGACCCCTTCTTCACCACCAAGCCCGTGGGCCACGGCACCGGCCTGGGTCTGAGCATCAGCTACAAGATCATCGAAGAGCACAGAGGAAAAATCTGGGCCAAGAGCTCCTTAGAGGAAGGCACTACCTTCACCATCGAGCTGCCTCCGAGAGGCGCCGGGAGAAGAGAATGAGACGAACCGGAAACAAGACGATCGTGCCGTTCAAGGCCAAGATCGTCGAGCCCATTCGGCTGCTCCCTCGGGCGGAGCGCATCGAGCGGATCATCGCCGCTGGGTTGAACCTCTTTAACCTCGAATCGCGAGACGTCTACATCGACCTGCTCACCGACTCCGGCACCGGCGCCATGAGCGCGCAGCAACTGGGCGCGGCGATGATGGGCGACGAGTCGTATGCAGGCTCGCGCAGCTTCGAGCGCCTGGCGGAGAACTTCTCTCGCATCACCGGTCTACCCTACGTGATTCCTGCTCACCAAGGACGCGGCGCAGAGCGGGTCTTGAACTCGGTGCTGGTCAAGAAACACCAGATCGTACCGGGCAACTCGCACTTCGACACCACCAAAGCCCACATCGAGTTCTCGGGCGGCCGCTGCATCGACTGCACGATCCAAGCAGGCAAGAGCTCGCAGGAGCTGCACCCCTTCAAAGGGAATCTCGACCTCGTCGCGCTGCGTCAGGCCGTCGAAGAGTACGGTGCCAAGCATGTCGCCTACGTGCTCATCACGGTGACCTGCAACTCGGGCGGTGGTCAGCCCGTCTCGATGCAGAACATGCGAGAAGTGAGCGCCTATGCGCGCTCGCGTGGCATCGCCGTGTACTTGGACGTCGCCCGCTTCGCCGAGAACGCGTTCTTCATCAAGGAGCGAGAAGAGGGCTACGCCGACAAGAGCATCGCGGAGATCGTCTTCGAGATGTTTTCTTATGCGGACGGCTGCACGATGAGCGCGAAAAAGGACGGCATCGTGCCCATGGGCGGCCTGATCGGCGTGCGCGATCAGGGGCTCTTCGAGGCGTTGAAGACGCCGACCATTCTCTTCGAGGGGTTCTTCACCTACGGCGGCATGAGCGGGATGACCATGGAGGCACTGGCCACCGGTCTCGAAGAGGTGCTCGACGAGGACTACCTGAGATACCGCGTCGGACAGGTGGCCCAGCTGGGCGCTTGGTTGGAGGAGGAGGGCGTCCCGATCGTACGCCCAGTCGGTGGACACGCCGTGTTCATCGACGGACGGCTCTTCTTCCCAGACATCCCCGAAGACGAGTTCCCTGCGCAGGCCGTCTGCGTCGAGCTCTACAAAGAGGGCGGCGTGCGGGCTGTGGAGATCGGCTCGAACCTGATCGGCCGCAACCCGGACACCGGCGAGAACATTCGCCCAGCGATGGACCTTTGTCGGCTGACGATCCCACGGCGAGTGTACAGCTCCGAGCATCTCGAGCACGTCGTCGACGCCGCCAAGACGGTCCTCGACGGGCAGCACAGCCGCAGCCGTGGGCTCGCCTTCCTTAAAGAAGCCCAAGGCATTCGCCATTTTGCGTCCACGTTCCGAGAGCTCTAAGCGTCGACGGCAACGGGTCGCCGCCGCTTCAAATATTTGTCTCCCTTCAACAAGGTGGTCCTCATGTCCTGGAAGACGTTCAAAGAATCTGGCAAGTTGCCAGAGGGGAGCCCGCTCAAGAAGCTTGGCCTCCTGGTGGTCGATGACGAGAGCGAAATCATCGAGTCACTGGGCGAGATCTTCAAGCAGAGCTTCGACATCTTCTCGGCGGTGTCCGCGCGCGAAGGCTTGGAGCTCTTCAAAGAGCACGCCCCGAAGCTGATCCTCAGCGACCAGCGGATGCCCGAGATGAGCGGCTTGCAGCTCCTCGAGCGCATCAAGGCCATCAACCCAGACACCGTGCGGATCTTGGTCACTGGCTACAGCGACATCAACGTAGTGATTGACGGCCTCAACCGCGGGCTCTTGTGGAAGTACGTCACGAAACCCTGGGACAACGAGGAGCTGAAAGCCCTAGTCATGGAGGGCGCTCGAAACTACGTCAGGGAGCACGGCCTCGACGAGAGCGCGTTCCGCTTCTCGGGGTTCTTGGGCTTCTGATGGACTCCATCAACTCGGCGGTACGAGCGACTATCCCTGGCGGTTTTTTTCCGCCGATTTGCCCCCCTGGTTCTGCGGACTCGCGCAACTTCGACATCCTGCTCAAGCCACCCAACTCGCGGTGTCCACACGCGGTGCTCGTATCGAGATTCAGCAACTCAGCAATGCGGACGTCGCCGCCCAACCCGTCTTGACTGCTTCGAGCCCGGCATGAAACGCCGCTGCTTCTCATCGAGCAAGCTGAAGAAGAGCACTATCGCCGCCCTCAGTTCATCTGAAATGACGGCAGGCCGCTCTGGGGCTTGATGGTTTTGGGGTTGGTCGCGCTGCGACGGCTTCGAGCCTGAAGCCGAGAGCAAAAAGCAAAGGCCGCGCTCGAGCAAGCGCGGCCTTTGCTTTGTCGAAGAACAGAGTCGCAGGGCCTACTACTAGACCTGGGACATGGAAGGCTCACCGAACTTGCCGGGGAGGGTGCCCCAATTCGGCGTACGGAACCACGATTGGCGCGGTTGTTCCAGCCCGTCGCCGAATTGGGGCACCCTCCCCGATAGCAACGTTCTGGAATAGCCTTCCTTGTGACGCGACGTGGTAGGAAACTCTCGGGCGGCGCGACGCCGACCACGGTGCAGAGCACCAAGCTAGACCTTCCTGCGAGCCGGTCCTTCAGAGGACTTTGAGATACCAGGTTCGTTTTGGCTCGGCAAGGCTACACGCTCGCCGCGATGCTCATCGGAGGACTACGAATCGTCGCACACCCTCGGCTCGAGTCTTCCTGGCGATGAGCTCCAGCCACTGGGGAATACAGCGGTGGGCTGCTTGGGATAAGACGCAGCATATTTGGCGACGCGCTCTGCAGCTTCCTCGATGGCCACGCTTTCAAACGCAGCGAGGCCCTCCTCGATCAATCCAGCCGCCAGTAGAGGTCGCCGCCCGATCTATGCAATGCCGCCGGATTGGGCTAGGCTCCAAAGCCACGACATCAACTCTGTGGGCCATTTGCGGCCAGGTTCCCAGCGCTCGCCGTCCGAACGGTGACTGCCCAACACCTCTCCTGGCGCGCCAAGCTTCGAGACGAGCCTTTTCCCGATGAACACACGCCTCGAAAACACAGTGGTCCGGATCGCATTCGACGCCATGGGTGGATACAACGCTCCGCAAGCCGTGGTCAAAGCGGCGGCCAGAGCCAGCCTCGAGCACTCGTTTCACTGCGTCTTGGTCGGTGACGGTTCGCAGCTCGATCCCTTGTTGCAGAACGAGACCCACAACCCGGAGAAGCTCAGCATCCATCACGCCGCGGGTGTGATCTCGCTGGGCAGCCGTCCGGACCAGGCTCTCGGCGGCGTGGGGGACACTAGCATCGAGCGCGCCGCGGCCTTGCTCGGCAGCGACCAAGTGGATGCCTTGGTGACAGCGGGCAACGCCGGTGTGGCGACTTTGGCGATCAAGCGGCACGTGCCCATGCTGCAGGGGATTCGCCGCGCGGCCATCGCAGCGGTCATTCCCACACCGCGGCGCAGGGGGGCCAAGAAGGACCCCTTTTGCTTGTTGCTGGACGTGGGAGCGTCCGTTCACACCGAGGCCGAAGACCTGTCGTCCTTTGCAGTGATGGGAGCGGCCTACGCGCGCTGCATCAGCGAGAACCCGAGGCCAACTGTGGCGCTGCTCTCGGTGAGCCGCGAGGCGGATGTAGGCCCCGATTGGGTCGTGCGAGCGCATCGACTCCTGGCGGGGCGAGCGGTCGACGAGCACTTCGAGTTCATTGGAAACATAGAAGGGCACCAGCTCCTCAGCGGTGAGGCGGACGTGGTGGTGTGCGATGGGTTTACCGGCAACATCACGGTGCGGCTCCTCGAGGGCATGGCCGACGCGGCCGTCGACATTGCGAAGGCGGCCTACGAGAAGAAGCTCAGCTGGCGGTTAGGGTTGTCGATGTTGTCTGGCGGACTGGAGCAGCTGCGCCGGCTCACGGACTGGGAGCAATACGGCGGCGCGCCGCTCCTCGGCTTCCAGAAGCCCGTTCTCGTGACGCACTCGGGCAGCGGTGAGCGAGCGCTGGTGAACGCGGCCCGCGTCGCGGCTCGCGCTGTGCGTGAGGGCTTGGTCGCGCAGATCCAAGGGAAGCTGGGGTGAGGGCATGAAGCGAGACTCGAAACGCGTCGAGCATGTCTTCCGCTGGGACCTCGACAAGACCTACCTCGACACCGACTTCGACAAGGTCGCTGACCTGGTCAAGACCGCCTTCCAGAAGGCCGAGGAGAAGCGCACGATCCCTGGCGCTGGTGCGCTTCTGCGGGCGCTCCTCGCCGAAGTGCCCGAAACGCGTCGGGCCGTGTATTTTATCTCCGGTAGCCCTCGCCAGATGCGCAAAGTACTCGAGAAGAAGCTGGAGATCGATGGCATCCGGCCCGATGCCTTCGTTCTCAAGCCAAACCTACAAAACCTCCTGCTGCTTCGCTTTCGCGCGCTACGCGGACAATTGGGCTACAAGTTGCGCGCGCTGCTCGACCACCAGCCCGCAGAGCTCGACGGCGTCCCCGAGACCCTCTTCGGCGACGACGCCGAACAAGACGCCGTCATCTACTCCATCTACGCCGAGGTGCTCGCCGGGCGGATCCGTGGTGACCGGCTCTCGCGGTTGCTGCAGAGCGCCAACGTCTACAGCGGAGACGCCAAGGCGATTCTCGCTCGTGTGGAGGCCATGCCCCATCAGGACCGGGTGCGTCGGATCTTCATCAAGCTCGACCGCAAGAGCCCGCCCGGCCGATTCCGGCCTTACATGCCGCGCCTGGTGCCGGTCTACAACTACTTCCAGGCCGCGTTGGTCCTGTTCCAGGACTCTCTACTGACGGCCAACGACGTAGTCGCCATCTCGCTCGATATGATCGAGAACGACGGTTACAACCCGTTCGCGCTGACCAACAGCATGCAGGACGTCGTGCGGCGCGGGCATCTCGCCGCCGAAACCATCCAAAATATCGGCCGCAGCCTGCTCGCCGACTATGCGGTCGACGAGATCGCGCGGCGATTCTTAGACGAGTTCGCGGGGCGCATCGAGGCGTTGCACGGCTATCAAGCCGAGCTGCCCGAGCCTTCCCACGAAGAGGTCGACTACGTCAGCTTGCTAGAAGAGGAGCTGTCGGCGCGCAAGCGGCACAAGCAGCAGCAGAGGCTCGCCGATCGCCTCGGCAAGTCGGGCTTATTCTGAGGATTTGTCGCGCACGATCCGCACGCCGACCCAGTCCGGGCTGCCCAGGACCCCTGGGGCCTTCTTGTAGACAACGACTTCGACGGAGGTGACGAAGCGCAGCTCCAAGCAGCCGTCGGCAATCTCTTCGGCGAGCCGTTCGACGAGGAGGTGGCAGGGCCCCTGGCCGACGGCCATGATGACGCGGGCGAGGTCTTCGTAGTTGAGGGTGTCGCAGAACTGGTCGGTGTGGAAGGCGCGCACGTTCTCGACCCGAACCTTGACGTCGACCCGGAAGCGCCGTCCCTGCTCGCGCTCCCATTTCTCGACGCCGTGTCGGCCCACGAACTCGAGCCCGATGACATGAAGCTCGCTCACCGTCATGGTGCTATTCCTGCTCTCGTGAAGTGAAGTCACCGCCAGGCTTTGCCTTGACGACGACGGGCCCGAGTACCAGTAAGCGTGACAGTTGACAACTGGCTCGACGGGCAGGAGCTTAGCCGACGCATTTCGCGCTCCCATGCGCGATCGGCCAAGAGGAAACATGGCAAACTCAGAGAATCTGCTCGCTGCAGGGTTACTCAACGTCTGTAAGCAACTCCTGGGGCGTGTTCGCGTGCTCGAAGAGGTGGTCAAGAGCCACCCCGACTTGCTGGCGGAGTACCAAAAGAAGCAAAGGTTTCTGGCCGCCTTTGAAGAAGACGAGTACACCACCACCGTTGGTACGCTGAAAGAGTGGCTCAAGACGCTCGAGGAGCAGGAAGATCTGTTCTCCGAATGAACGCATTGGCCCACATTCCCTCGACAAGGGACAAGATCAGGACTGAGTTATTGTCTCGACTGAACTATCTCCGTATACTCCAGCCGTTCTCGCCTGGATTCTTGCGAGAGTAGGGACTCTTCATCTTCAAGTGGGTAGCAGTGAGGACCAACTTGTCCTCAGTATCGCGGAGGTTGCTCGTGCAAAGCGGATCGATTGTAAAACGTGTTATCGCCCCCATCGCTCTGTTGGCGGGTCTCTGCCTGCTCCAATTGACGATGAGCTCCTGTGACGACGCTGGCACCGCCGCTGGCTGCTCGATCGACAAGGACTGCCCGAATCGCGGGACGGTCTGCGGTGAAGCCGGCGAGTGCGTGACGGTTCAATGCTCGTCGCGCTCGGATTGCGGGCCAACCCAGACCTGCACGCCCGAGGGGACCTGCACGGCGAGCGAGTGCGTCTCGGACGAAGACTGCGCCTCCTTCGGCTCAGGGTTCGTCTGCAAGGCCCAGCTCTGCTCGGCCGGCACGACCTCCGGCTGCACCTCCGACACCGAGTGCACCCCCACTGGGCAGGTGTGCAACATCCTCAGTGGCCAGTGCGAGACCCCCTCCGGTTGCACCGCGGACAGCGAGTGCTCGGCCGACAAGTACTGCGCCGCCAGCGGTCAATGTCAGCCAGGATGCCGTGTCGACGGTTGCGAAGGTGGCTTGACCTGCGACCTCACCGATCGCACCTGCAAGGGCGCTGACTGCACCGCCTCGGAATGCGCGGCGCAAGGCATGGCGTGTGACCTCGACAGTGGGCAATGCGCCCCTCGCTCGGGCAAGGCGATCTGCGAGACCTGTACCCTCGGCACCGAAGAGTGTGGGGGTCCTGGTGACCGCTGCGCAGCGCTGGGCGGCACCTCGATTTGCACGTTCGCATGTGGAACCTCCGCCGATTGCCCCTCCGGTTTCGAGTGCCAACCCATCACGACCACCGCGAGCGGCTGCATCCCCCTGAGCCGTACGTGTGAGGGCTGCTTCGTCAGCGGCTGCAATACCAACGAAGTCTGCAACCCCGAGACCGCCGCTTGCGACGTCAAGACCGCCAACTGCGCCGCCTGTGAGAACTCCATCGAGTGCGGAAATACCGCGACCTGCACGGCCTACCAAGGTCTCAACCGCTGCTTGGAGAAGTGCGTCAACGGGACGTGCCCATCCGGCTCCACCTGCAACACCGGCAACGGCACCTGTGAGCCCGACACTGGTGCGTGCACCTCTTGCTCGCTGGTCGCCTCCACCTGCACCACGCAGGGCATGGTCCTCGACGAGGAAGCTTGCGCCTGTGTCACCTGTTTGGTGGACGGCGACTGCACAACTGGGCTCTGTGCACAGGGCGTGGGTCAGTGCGTCCCTGGAACCGGCGCATGCCTGTCCGATGCTGAGTGCACAACTGGACACTGCTTCGGCTACCTGGGCACCGAACGCTCCGGCGTCTGTGTGGAGTGCAACGAGAACGCACACTGCAACGGCGCGACCTGCAACAATCACACGTGCGCGGTCTGCTCCTGCCCGCCCCCGCAAACCTGCAACGCCTCTGGACAGTGCATCACTGGCGGCTCCTGCACGAGCGATGCCGAGTGTGAGAACAGCAAGGGAGCTGGCTGGATGTGTGACCCTGCAAGCTCCAAGTGCTACACGCCAGGCACTTGCGATCCAGGCGATCCGTCCATCGCGCCGTGTACGCCACCAACGACCTGCGGCGCCGGGATGCTCGGAAACTCCTGCCAAGGCTGCGACATGGTGGCCGGCGGGTGCCGGCCCGGTGAGACCTGCCTGTCCTTCGGCATCCCCGGCTTCGACCTGGGCTGCATCGGCGGGTTGGGCTTCTAGAACATAGGTTCGAACGGGCTTTCCGAAGTCCGAAACGCCCTCTCGAGAGAGAGGGCGTTTCCATTTGCTGGAGAGCCGCTCTACCTACGCGCCCACTCGAGGCTCAGCTCGCACGAGTCCTCGTCGCCGGACACCGAGAAGCGTTCGAGTTGATAACCAGCCAGCTCAATCAGGACCCGCTGCCCAAACACCTGCAGCAACTGCCACGACCGCAGGCCAAAAAACTCGGCGCCGCTCAACCGCAGAGTCGCACGCCGTTCGCTCACCTCGGCCTCGACAACGCCTCGGTCGTAGAGCCTCGAGAAGGACCGAGGCGCGTACCCCAATACCTTTGCGGGCCCGAGCTTGCGCAACAGCAACAGCGCCACTCGACCGCTTCCTCGCCGTGTGTCTTCGGCCAGAGCGGGGTACAGCGCTGACCAGCTGCCTGCGAAATGGCGCTCGACGATCAGCTCTGTCACGCGCAGCTGGGCGACGACCGGGATCCAGTCTCGCTTCGAGGGCGCGAGCATGAGACCTGCCGCGTCGGGACCGAGCGCCACGAGGAGGTCGGACGCGGCGTTGGGGCCGAATCGGCGGGTGAGGTTCTCTCCCCAGCTCGCCATCAACGTCCCATTGCAGTGGCCCAGCAGCGAGCCACGTCCTGCGGGTACGTCTCTGCGGCTCGAGACGAGCTCTTCGATGCTGTGAAAGGGGCCATACTTCATCGGTACCTGACGTGCCTCGCCATCACCTTGTCATTTGGGGCGGCAAACGCCAGTCTCCTCAGCGTCAAACCCTTGAGGGTCCCGACTTTTGCCGTCCACGATGGATGCGAACGGAGTCGATCGCTGCTTGAAACCAAGCTGGCTCGCTTCGAGCCCGCTTGGTTCCGAGTAGCGCGCGAAATCCGTTCGCCTCACCGATATCCTATGGTCAGAAAGGAACGCCAATGTCCAATATCGATGGCAGCACTCCCCTCTTTCCTTCGGACTGGCCCGGCCCCGGCGCTCTCGACCTGACCCTGCACGATCTGCCACACGACTCGGCGGCCACAGAGTGGTGGTACGTCAACTGTCACTTCGAGCTCGAAGGCGGGCGCTCCCTCTCGCTGTTTGCATCGTTCTTCAAGATTATTCGCCAGATTGACGAGCTCACCGGGGAGGTCACGTACGCCTACTCCGTGACGTGGGGGGTGAGTGACCCAGGTCGCAAGACCTACTTCGCCCAATCGTTGGTTGACAAAGCGAGCCCTGAGGTCGGACTGCAGAAGATCGCGCAGGATCAGGCCTCGAAAGACGGGCGCATGAACCGCGCCCTCAAGGAGATGCTCGAGCAAGGTCAGGTGCCACGCCCCGACCGCATGTTCAAAGGCGATGTCTTTGTGAATCCCCGGCGCCTCGAGCTCGACTTCGACGGACTGACGTTGTGCAAGAACGACGCAGGGGCCTATCGCCTGCATCTCTTCGACGGCGAGCGCAAGGTTGGCTGCGACCTGACGTTCCACCCCCGAAAGCCGCCGACCCGCCACGGCGACGACGGAGTGGTTCGAGGAAGCGCTGGCGAGCACATGTTCTACTACTTCATTCCTCGCTGTGAGCTGACTGGGACGGTCACGTTGGACGGGGTCCAGCGTCCGCTGGCCCACGGCCAAGGCTGGTACGACCACGAGTTCGGCGGGCACCTCAAGAGCCAGGAGGAAGCGCAGTCGCCCAAGAACTCTGCGGAGCTGCCGTCGGCCGGCGCGTTCCACAACGCGGCCTGGGACTGGACCGCCATCCAGTTCGAAGATGGCACGGACCTGAGCGCCTCCAGCATCATCCGTTGCGAAGACAACGTGCGCATCGCCAGTTGGGTGATTGTTGTCGGACCAGATGGCGCGCGCACTTTCTACGACGAGATGCAGCTCGAGCCCCTTGAATGGTGGACGAGCACCCGCACGTTCGCGTCCTACCCAGTCAAATGGCGGTTGCAAGTCCCGGCGGCCGGTCTCGACGTGACGATCACGGCGGCGTTCGAAGACCAGGAGTTCGTCACCGTCATCTCGGCGCCGGCCTTCTGGGAAGGGCGCTGCCTTGCAGAAGGAACCTGGAACGGTCGCACTGTGCGTGGGCTCTCGTTCATCGAGCGCAGCGGTTTCGAGGAGCTGCAAGACCTAGACGACTTCTTTACCGCCGTCGGCGTGCAGGTCCGCAAGTCGGTCGAGAGCATCATCCCATTCGAGCCGACCTTTGAGCAGGCCCGGGATCTCGTGGCCTCCAAGGAGCGCTCGCACTACATGGACGGGGTCGACATCCCGCAGCTGACGCGCACCCTCGTCGCGCCTGTGCGCGAGATCACCGATCGCGGCGGCAAGTCCTGGCGTTCCTATGCGGCGCTGGCCTGTTGCGACGTGGTGGGCGGCGACAGCCGGCAGTTCGTGCATTGGCTCGCCATGCCGGAGTTCATGCACGTGGGCTCCCTGATTATTGACGACATCCAGGACAAATCGACCGTTCGCCGCGGCGGGCCGACTTGCCACCTCGTGTACGGCGAGCCCTTGGCCATCAACGCCGGCACCGC
>Ga0100377_1000518_pt1 | contig 33015 bp, 23 predicted proteins | sample CryGeymeta201501_FD_83664 | JGI IMG/M metagenome (GOLD analysis project Ga0100377, IMG submission 83664) | Groundwater microbial communities from Crystal Geyser aquifers in Utah, USA - Crystal Geyser metaG 2015-01 | ecosystem: Environmental > Aquatic > Deep subsurface > Groundwater | place: USA...
CCGGAGCGAGGCCACCGGAGCGAGGCCACCGGAGCGAGGCCACCGGAGCGAGGCCACCGGAGCGAGGCCACCGGAGCGAGGCCACCGGAGCGAGGCCACCGCGCCCCTGCGGGTGGTGGTTAGAGCATGCTGTGTCGTCCCGCCTCTGCCACTCCCTGCGCCCCTGCCCGCCCGCTCCCCTGCCCCGCGGGCCGAGGTGAAGCCCGGCACGCTGGCCCTGGGCCGCTACCGCCTGGAGGAGGCCCTGCCGGCGGCCGAGGGGCAGCTGCGCTGGCGGGCCCGGGACGAGCGCACCGGGGAGGCCGTGGAGCTGGTCGGCCCCTCTCGCCAGCTCGCCCTGCGCCCCGGCGCCCAGGCGCGGTTCACGGCGGCGCAGGCGCGTCCCGCCGCGGCCCCCGCGGCGCTGCTGCCCACGGATCTCGCCGGCCAGGAGGAGGGCCGCCCCCTGGTCGCCCGCCCCCTCACCCAGGGCCCCCTGCCCGAGGGCCTGCGCCTGGACGCCGACCAGGTCCTGGCCGTGGCCGCCTGGTTGGGCCCCGCGGCGCTGGCCGCCGAGGCGGCCCTGGAGGGCGAGCTGGGCCCGGCCGACCTGGTCCTGGACACGCACGGCGCCGTGCGCCTGGCCCCGGCCGGCCTGGTCCCCTCCCCCACCGAGCTGCGACCACCCTTCCACCGGGCACCCGAGGTGGCCCGGGGCAGCCCGGTCGTGCCCGGCAGCGCCCTGTACGGGCTGGGCGTGACGCTGTACCGGGCCCTCACCGGCGCCTGGCCCGTGTCGGCGCGGACCCGGGCCGAGCTGCTGCAGGCCGGTCCACCGCGCCCGGCCTCGGCCCTGCTGCCAGGCCTGCCCCTCGCGGTCGACGCGCTGCTGGCGGCCCTGCTCTCGGCCGATCCCGACCAGCGCCGGGCGGCCCTGGCCCGCCTGCCAGCGGGCGCGGCCGTGGTGCTGCCCGCCGTGTCGGCTGCGCCCGCTCTTGCGGGGTCGCCCCTTCGGGCGGACTCGCGGTCGGCGGACTCGCGCTCGGCAGGCACCTCGAGCCCGCCGCTGCGCGCCGGTCGGGCCGCGTCGACGGCCGTGCGGACCACCCGCGATGCGCCGCCGCCCCCGTCCAGCCGGGTGGACCGGGTCCTGCCCCCCTGGGCGGTGCTCGTCGACGGTGCCGGGCTCACGGGCGCAGCCCGCGCGCGGGCCGGGGCGCTGCTGGACCGGCCGGCCGAGGTGGTCCAGGGCCTCCTGGACGCGGGCCTGCCCCTGCCGGTGGCCGAGGCCGCCACCCAGGCCCAGGCCGAGACCCAGGCCGCCCTCCTGGCCGGGCAGGGCCTGCCAGCCCGGGTCGCGCCCACCCACGGGGGCACCGGCAGCGCCCTGGGCAAGGGTCTGCTGGCCGCCCTGCTGCTGGCGGCGGCCACGACCAGCCTGGTCCTGGCCCCTGGCCTGGCTCCGCTGAGCCTGGTCCTGGCCGGCTCCCTGCTGCTCCTCGCCCTCGCCCTGGGCCTCACCGCCGGACAGGCCGCCGCCCGAGCGCGCGCCGCGGCCCAGGTGCGGCAGGCCCTGCACCACCTGGACCGCTCCTCCTCCCGCGCCGAGGATGCCCTCGACCGGGCCCGGGCCGAGCTGCGGGGCGCCCACCGCGCCGTGCTCCAGGCCGACCTGCCGCCGCCGGTGCGCCTGGACCTGGAAGAGGCCCTGGCCGACCTGGACCACCAGCTCGACCGGCTCCAGGCAGCCCCCGCTGATGCGACACGCGATCAGGCCATCGCGCAGACCGTCACGACGGTGCAGCGCCTCGCTGCGGACCTGGTGCCCGCTGCCCCGGGAGGGGCCGTGTCGACAGACCGAATCCAGGACCACGACAAGGACCTGGAGGCCCGCATCCGCCAGCGTGCTGCCGCCGCGCGGGCCGCCACGACCGAGCTGGGCGAACCCAAGCCCTGACGGGCTCAGCCGCCCTTCTTGCTCGTGCCCGTGTCGCCCGCCGTGCCCGTGTCGCCCGCCGTGCCCGTGTCGCCGCCGGTGTCCTTGCCCGTGCCGGTGTCAGCGCCCGTGTCGGTGTCGGTGTCGGTGTCCGTGTCGGTGTCCGTGTCGGTGTCCGTGTCGGTGTCCGTGTCGGTGTCCGTGTCGGTGTCCGTGTCGGTGTCGGTGTCGGTGTCCGTGTCGGTGTCGCCGCTGGCCCAGTCCACGGTGGGATCGGTGGTGGTCGAGCTGGGGTTGGTGGTCGTCTTGTCCGCGCAGGCCAGGAAGCCCGGGAGCAGCAGCAGGGGGAGCAGGAGCAGGGACCGGGGCGTGAACAGCGTCTGTGCCGACATGGGATCTCCTGGGGGCCGCGAAGGGGCGAAGCGCAGACACCTTTGCGGATCGCGGGGCATTGGTCAAGGGCGAGTGCGGCCAAGCCTGGACCAGCCCGCTCGTGAGCGGTACAAGTGCCAGAACGCGACGTCGTGCCCTGCGGCCCGGCGCTCCTGGATGGCCCCCGCATGAACATCCTCGGACTGTCCTGCTTCTACCATGACGCCGCCGCCTGCCTCCTCGTGGACGGCGTGCCCGTCGCTGCCGTCGATGAGCAGGCCTTCACCCGTAAGAAGCACGACCCGGACTTCCCGGTCAACGCCATCCGCTGGTGCCTGCGACATGCGGGGCTGCGCGCCGAGGACCTGGACGCGGTCGCCTTCTACGACAAGCCCATGGTGAAGTTCGAGCGCCTGCTGGTCAGCCACCTCTCGACCTTCCCCCGGAGCCTCCCGCAGTTCGTGCAGGGCATGCCGGGCTGGTTCGCCACCAAGCTGCGCCTGGACAAGCTGCTCAAGGACGAGCTCGACTACCGCGGCCCCATCTTCTACGGAAGCCACCACCTCTCCCACGCCGCCAGCGCCTTCTACGCCAGCGGCTGGCCAGAGGCGGCGGTGCTGACGGTGGACGGGGTCGGCGAGTGGTCGACGGCGAGCTGGGGCGTCGGACGCGACAACCAGATCGAGCTGCTGGGGGAGATCCGCTTCCCCCACAGCCTGGGCCTGCTCTACAGCGCCTTCACCTGGTACCTGGGCTTCAAGGTCAACAGCGCCGAGTACAAGGTCATGGGCCTGGCTCCTTATGGAGAGCCCCGGTACGTCGATCGGATCAAGCAGCTCATCCACATCGCGCCGGACGGCACCTTCCGCCTGGACATGCGCTACTTCAGCTTCGACTACGGCATGCGCATGTTCAACGCGCGCTTCGAGGAGGTCATGGGCGCGCCGACCCGACCCCTGGAGGCGCCGGAGCTGAGCCAGTTCCACAAGGACGTCGCCCGCTCCCTGCAAGAGGTCGTCAACGAGGTGATGGTCGCCCTGGCGACCAAGGTCCTGCGCGAGACCGGGCAGCAGCGGCTGTGCCTGGCCGGGGGCGTGGCGCTCAACTGCGTGGCCAACGGCGAGATCCTCCGCCAGGCCCCGGTCGAGGACATCTTCATCCAGCCCTCGGCCGGCGACGCGGGGGGGGCCATGGGCGCCGCGCTGTGGGCCTGGCACGATGTGCTGCGCCAGCCGCGGGTCTGGAAGCTAGACGACGTCTACCTGGGGCCCGGCTACTCCGACGCCGAGGTGCAAGAGGCGCTCGACGCCAGCGGCGCCGTCTACCGCCGCCTGGAGCGCCAGGAGCTGCTGGAGTCCACCGCCGAGCTCATCGACACCGCCCACGTCGTCGGCTGGTACCAGGGTCGGCTGGAGTGGGGTCCCCGGGCGCTAGGACACCGCAGCATCCTGGGCGACGCGCGGCACCCCGAGATGCGCACGATCATCAACATGAAGATCAAGATGCGCGAGGGCTTCCGCCCCTTCGCCCCCAGCGTCCTGGAGGAGCAGGTCGGCCGCTACTTCGAGCTGGACCGGCCGAGCCCCTACATGCTGCTCGTGGCCCAGGTCCGCGAGGATCACCAGGACCTGCCGGCCATCACCCACGTCGACAACTCGGCCCGGATCCAGACCATCAGCCGCGACCAGGACGAGCTGTACTACGACCTGATCGACGCCTTCCACCAGCGCACCGGCTGCGCGGTCATCATCAACACCAGCATGAACGTCCGCGGCGAGCCCATCGTGAACACACCGGACGACGCCTACCGCTGCTTCATGCGCACCGACATGGACGCCCTGGTCTGCGGTCCCTTCCTGATGATGAAGGCGGACCAGCCCCAGGTGGAGCTGCCCAGCGCCCAGGAGGAGTTCGGCCTGGACTGAGCCGGCCGACCGGGCGGGGCCAGTCCTGACGAGATCCCCACACCTCGCCCGACGCCAGCCCGCTACCCTCGCCCACCCGATGCTGCTGGCCCTGCTCCTTGCCCCCGCCGCCCACGCCGCCCAGGCCTTGTTGCTTCCGGGCGCACCCCTCGTCGCGGGCGAGCCGGGCACCGTGGAGCTGTGGGTGCCGGACCTGCCCCCGGGCGCCCGGGTCGTGGCCCACGCGCCCCAGGCCCGGGTCGGCCAGGTCAAGCGCCTGGACGACGGGCGCCTGCTGGTGCCCTTCACGCCCGCCGCCACCGCGGCCGGCGACCTGCCCCTGGAGCTGCGCCTGAGCGGTCCGGCGGGCAAGGAGCAGCAGACCGTGGCCGTGCCCGTGACCCGGGCCACCACCGGGGGGCTGTCGCTCCAGGCCTCGGTCGAGGAGCTGATCCTGGGGGATCGCGGCCCCGTGCAGGTGGACTCCCAGGCGGCCGGCAGCTCTCCGCAGCCCCTGGCCGAGCGGCACCTGCTGGTCCAGCCCTCCCTGGGGCGGCTGGACGCCCCCGCGCCCTCCGAGACCGGCTGGACCGTCCACTGGACCCCGCCCACCTCGCTGCCAGGGCCGGCCTGGGCCCTGCTGGCCGTCGCCGACGCATCGGCCCCCGGGGCCGTGCCCGGCTGGTTGGCCCTGCCCCTCACAGTGCCGACACCGGTCTCTTTCGACGTCAGCCCCGGCACCCGCTGCCAGCTGTTGGCCGGGCCACACCTGGTGGGCCCCAAGGTGGCCGACAGCCAGGGCCACATCGCCTTCACCGTGCCCCTGCACCCCTCGGTGGCCCGGGGGACCCTGTCCTGCGTGTTGGGCACCCGCGCCTTCGACCGGGCCGTGGGCCTGCCGGCCGGCCGCGACCCTTGGATCGGCTGGCTGCCCCTGCCCGAGCGGGTCCCGGCCGGGGCCACCATCCCCGTGCAGGCGGTGGTCGTGGAGTCCGACGGCAACCCCCGGGCGGCAGGCACCGCGCCCCGCCTGAGCGCCACCAGCGGCGCGGCCAGCAGCCTGCAGATCGTCGGGCCCGGGCTGGCCCGCGGCACCTGGACGGCGCCCCTGGAGCCCGGCCCGGTGGAGCTGCGGCTTGATCTGCTGGGGCAGCAGGCCCGCATCACGGTCCAGGTCGTGCCCGACCTGCCCGTGGTCAGCGTGGCCTTGGACCCCGCGGTCCTGGCGGCCGGGGAGCGGGACGCGCACCTGGTGATCAGCGGCGCCACCCCGGTGGCGGTCCAGATCGAGGGAGGCGCCTTGCGTGGACGCATCGCCAGCGGCGAGGGCGGGGCCACGGCCACGGCCCGCCTGGACCGGGCCGCGGCCTTCGCCACGGCGACGGTGCAGCCCAAGCTGTCGACGAGCGCCCTGGTCCCGGCCTGTGTGCTGGCCTGGGCCGACACGCCCACGCTGCCCGCCGGCAGCCGGCAGGACGTCGGCGTCACCCTGGCCGCCGTCGACGCCCTGGGCCTGCCCGTGCCCGGCGTGCTCCTCGCCTTGCAGGCCGAGGGGGGCACGGCCGCCGACAGCGTGCGCACCGACGGGCAGGGCCTGGCCCGGGTCCGCCTGCGCCCCAGCGCCGACGGCCTGGCCGTGCTGCGCGCCCGGACGGCCGGCCTGGAGGGTGACGCCACCGTCCTGGTCGGGCTGGCCCCGGGGCCCCTGTCCACCGCCCCCGGCAGCGGCTCCGATCGGGAGCGGCTCCTCCGGGAGCGGCTGCGGGCCGCCGTCCCGACCCTGGTCCTCGCCCCCGCCGGGACCGTCGCAGGACAGACCGCGGCCCCCGCCGTCCACAGCCCCCTCCCCTCGCCCGCCTCCGCCTCGGCCCAGGCCGCCCGCGACGCCGCCGGCCCCGCCCTGGCCCGCCAGGCCGTCATCGAGGGCCACCCCCCCAAGGTCCGCACGCCGCCCGAGGAGCGGGGCCCGGCCTGGGCGCAGCTCATCGCCTCGGTCGCCATGGTGCCGCACGCCTACACCGAGACGAGCACCGGCCTGTACGGCCTGCCGGCCCGGGTGCGGGCCGACCAGGGCAACCTCTTCGCCGCCCGACCCGCCGGCGCCCCCGGCCTGGACGTCCGCGTGCTGCTCTCGCCGCCCTCCTGGCCGGTGAGCGCCGACCTGCGCATGGCCGGCCGCTACGAGGGCTACGTCGTCAACGAGCGCGCCTTCACGCGTGTCGATCTGCAAGGCGCCGCCGGGGTCCGCATGCCCTTCGCCCGCGCCAGCCGCCTGCAGCCCTACGCCCTGGGACAAGCCGAGTACTTCCGGGTGCCCATCTTCTCCTACGACTCCTTCCGGGCCGAGAACCCCGACAAGGCCACCGGCGCCCGCATGAAGACCGGCGGCGTCCTGGGAGCCCGCCTGGGGGCCGGCGCGGAGCTGCGCCACGGTCGCCTGGGCCTGCAAGGGGAAGCCAGCGAGACCCTGTCGCCCTGGCCCGTCAACACCCGGGGCCAGCTCTCCGCCACCTTCGACCTGGGCGCGACGGTCTCCCTGCGCGCCGCTGCCGAGCTGTCCTTCCGCACCATGACCTTCGACCTCACGGCCGACCGGGCGCACATCTTCGACCAGCAGCACGCCCTGTCGCTCGGCCTCGTCGTGCGGCTGCGCTGAGGCGCCCTACTCGTCCTCGTCCATGATCTGCGCGCCCGTCGCCGGCCCGACCGGGCTCTCCCCCAGGTCCACCGGCGCGAGCTCGCCCAGGTTGCGGGGCGGCGTCCAGGCCCCGTCCCCGTCCACGTCCAGCCGCACGGGGTTGGCGAAGCCCAGGGGCACGTAGCCGGGCAGCACCCGGGCGTAGTCGCCCAACACGGCCAGGGCCTCGGCGCCCTCGGGGGCGGGCACGGCCAGGGGCCAGCCAGCCTCGACCATCACCCAGGCGTCCTTGTCGACGCTCAGGTCGAAGCGGAAGGTCTGGTCGAGCACCTCGCCGGCCTGTCGCGGGTGGGGGCTGACTCGGGCCTTCACGACGCCGTTGACCACCAGGCGGACATCGTCGACCGGCACCCACGAGGCCGCGCGCACGCGGGCCTGGATCTGGACCGTGCCGCCCGGCGTCGCCAGCAGCGCCCCCGAGCCGGCGCTGGCCTCGGCGCTCGTGGCGGTCAGCTCCACCACCGGCCCCGTGGTCACGCTGACCCGCCCCCCCACGATGGCGTCGACCACGCAGTCGGCGTCCAGCTCCTGGCCAAGGGCCGGCGCCGGGCACTCCAGCAGGTTGCTGGGGAAGCCCACCGGCTCGACCTGCAAGGCGTGGCTGTCGCTGTTGCCCGTGCCGGTCATGACGACGCCATCGCTGAGCAGGGCGAACCAGTCGGCGCGCACCACCAGGTAGCGGTTGAAGGAGAAACGGTTGACCACCTCCAGCGCGTCGAAGGACAGGGGCAGCGTGCCCTGGGCCGTGGCGTCGAGCATCCAGGCGTTGCGGCCCTGTCCCACGGGCAGGTCGCGGCGGAAGCCCAGGGCGTTGAACAGGCCGTGGGCGTTGGGCTCGAGCTTGCGGTCGGGGAAGAACTGGATGCCCCGCGGGTGGTTGAGCTGCAGCACGACCCGGTCCAGGCTGCCCTGGTAGGGGTGGGCCACCTGGCGCTTGCGCCAGCGCTCCAGGTGCACCGCGAGCTTGGGGGCCATCTTGGGCGGGCGGCGGGCAATGGTGCCCAGCTCCACGGGGAAGGCGTTCATGTGGCCGACGCCCACGCCCTTGTGGCTGCCCTGGATGCCGATCTTGGCCTCGCAGCCCGGCAGCACCCGGGCGCCGCCTGCGACCTGCTCGACCTGGGCCAGGGGCACGGACAGGTCGGAGATCTGGTTGTGGTCCGTGATCACCGCCAGGTCCAGGCCCGAGGCGGCGATGGCCTGCAGCCGCAGGCGATCCGGCACGAAGGCGTCGGTGCTGCGGACGGTATGGACGTGGAGATCGGCCTCGAGCATGCCCGGCGTGGATATCTCGGTCGGGATCACCACCGACAGCTCACGGACGGGGCGCAGCACCGTGCAGTCCACCGGCACGCTCACCAGGCCCTCGCGCACCCCCCGCCCGACGAGCAGGCGCAGCTTCTCGGCCGGCAGGCGCACGTGGCCCTCTCCGGCGATGGCAAAGACCGTGTTGAGCGGCGTGTCGTGGGGCCAGGGGTCCGTCTGTGGGCCGTCGGGGCCGCCCAGGTCGACCAGGCCGTCGGGACCGACCACCGTGATGTGGGCCGACAGGGGCGCGCCCTGGGGATCCCGGACGTGCAGCCGCAGCTCACAGGGCGGGGGCGCCACGGTGAAAGTGGCGCGGGCCTGCAGCTTCTCGCCGTCGGGGCGCACCGCCAGGAAGTGCAGGCTGTGGCTGCCCGGCTCCAGGTCGACCAGGGACAGGTCGGCGATGTAGTCCACGCCGCCGCCCAGCCACTCCTGGCGCTCGCGCGTGATGCCCAGGGGGTCGGTGTTGTCGTCTCCGTCCAGCCAGGTCTGGGCCTTGGCCATGGCCCAGCCCTCGGGCAGGCGGACGAGCAGCGGGATCCGCGGGCCGTCCTGCACCGAGCCCTCTGAGGGGCTGGTCAGGGAGATCGAAGGCGTGCAGCCGACCAGGCCCAGCCCCGCGATGAGGAACAGGAGAGGCATGGTTGCTCCACCGTGTCGGGCCCTGTGGAGAACAACCTACTCCGGCGCCAACCCGACGGCTGCGTCAGTCCAGCGCCTGCCAGGACACTGAGGGCACACCCGAGCCGGCGGGCGGCGGGTTGGCGCCCACCAGGTACAGCGCCCGCCGGTTGCGGGCCTCGTCCACGCCGTCCCCGGTCCGGACGACCGGCAGGCCCTCGCCGAAGCCGTAGAAGTAGATGGGCTTGTCGTAGCCGTGGGCCCGTAGCCAGGCCGCGATGGCACGCGCGCGGCGGCCCGAGAGCTCCCGGTTGTGGGCCGCGTCCCCGACGGTGTCCGTGCAGCCGGCGATGTAGAGCTTCACCGGGACCACGCTGCCGTACTTCTCCAACACGTCCTGCAGCTGCTCCAGGGTGTGCTTGAGCTTGTACTGCTCGCTGTCGGCGATGGTCGCCTGGTCGGTGTCGAAGAGCACGTCATCGTGCGGGATGTCGAGGAACCAGGGCGAGTAGGTGAAGCCCGACCAGGAGTCACCGCTGTGCAGGGTCACGTCGAGCAGGACGACGTCCTTGGCGTCCCCGACCCAGGGAATGGTCACGTCGCCAGGCCCCTGGTCCACCTCCACCTGGCGCTGGTCCAGCACGATCTTGCCCGCACCGTAGGCGGTGATGTCGGCCTGGTCGATGTGGGCGGTGGCCTGGACCACCAGGGTGCGCGCGTCGACGTCGGCCCGGGCGTCATCCAGCGAGACCGACAGGGGGGCCGCGTAGCTGTAGGTGATGGGCACCTCCAGTTCCTCGACGTAGCCGTCGGTGAAGACGGCGTGGATGGACGCGGTCGCCTGAGTCACCTTGGTGTCGCGGGTCCAGGCGTAGCGCTGCTGCTTGTCCCCCGGCAGGTTCGTCGGGTGGAACGCGAAGGTGCGGCCGCCAGCCTGGATCACGACGTCCATGCGCGCCACGACGCGGTTGGGCGTGACCAGGAGGGCCGGCTGCTCGCCCGGCTGGGGGTTGGGGACGTAGCCGAGCTCGAGGTCCGAGGCCTGCGCCCGGGGGGCGGCGAGGGCGAGCAGCAGGGCGGCGGGCGCGAACATGAGATCCTCCGAGGAGCCGATGGGGCCCGCCAGCACGGAGACATGGGCGGGCACGCCGGCACGCGGTCCCGGCACAGGGCCCTGAACCGCGCTCGGGCCGTGTATCCTCCGCCTTCCAGAGGTGAGCATGACACGACCGCACATGTCCCTGGGAGCCGCGCTGCTCCTCGGCCTGCTGGGCACCGCCTGCCAGGCCGACTCCTCCCTCGTGCCCACGCCGCCCGCCCCGGCTGAAGCCAGCGCCTTGCCGACGCCGGGCGCCCCGGCCGGCGCGACCACTCCCACCGACACCAACCCCAACGCTGCGAGCCCGGGCGCTGCGGCCGCGGCCTCGCCAGAGGTGCCGGCCTCGCCGGGCGCCGGGCCTGCCACGCCCGCGCCCGGCCTGCCCGACCTGAGCCAGGGCCTGGCCACCGGCTCCTGCGGCAACGGCCCCGGCAACGAGGGCGCCGACAGCTACTTCATCGGCGACTACAGCGTCTCGGGCAACCTGGTCCAGGGCACCGAGCGCTGGCTGCTGCACGCCAACTCCAAGCTCCAGGCCGCCAAGCTGTGGACCGGCGGGAGCGACTGCGAGGTCCGCTGGATGATGCGCGGCACCACCACCAGCCCCCTGCACTGCGGCGACTGCGACCTGGGCCTGCAGCTCACCGCCACCGTCGACCTGACCGGCAGCACCTGCCCCGAGGACATGGTCAAGCGCGAGAAGTCCTTCGAGGTGCGCTACGACGTGCGCCGCAGCCCCGACGGCGTCGCGTGGTTCTACTTCGCCAACAGCGGCAAGAGGCTCGGCCAGGGCTACCACCAGGGCGATCGCATGAGCTACCTCACCCAGCACCAGTGCAAGTGGTTCTGATGCGCACCCTGCCCCTCTCCCTGCAGGCGACGCTGACCCTGGCCCTGCCCGCGTGCAGCACGGGCTTCCACAGCATCGACTCCGGCAACCCCGGCGACGGCGGCGGGGGCGGCAGCGGGGACGGCGGCGGGCTGGCCACCGACCTGCCCCCCGTGGACCAGGGCCTCGACACCGGCGGCTGCGAGGAATTCTCCGGCAGCCCCCTGGCCGGCGCGGCCGCCTACTTCCTGGGCACCTACGTCCACACCGCGGACGGTTGGGAGGGTGAGGAGGAGCTCCGCGTCTTCGCCAACAGCACTTGGGCGGCCAACGGCGGCGCCGACTGCAGCGTCTTCTGGATCACCTCGGCCAGCGAGACCGACCCCGCGGGCTGCGGAAACTGCGACCTGGGCCTGGCCGTCGGCGCCTCCATCGACGTGGCGCGCACCACCTGCCCCAAGGACCTGAGCCAGGGCGAGGAGTCCTTCTCGACGACCTACGGCGTCGACCTCCAGGACAAGGGCACCCGCACCAACTGGTACTTCACGAGCACCGGAGAGGAGTTCGGCCAGGGCTACGCCCGGGGCACCCCGACGGCGCCCACGGCCATGAACTACGGCAGCGCCAAGACCTGCCAGTGGTACTGAGCGCTACAGCCGACCGGTGATGTCCATGATGTGCAGGCGCCGCCAGTCCGAGCCCTCGCTCGGCAGGGCGGTGAAGGCCAGGTACCAGCGCCCACCGGCCTCGACCACGGCCGGATCTCCGCAAGCGACCAGCCCCGTCTCCACCTCGACCGTGGACGAGCCATCGACCTTGGTGAAGAGGATCCGGTTGTCCTTGCCCGGGTCCGACAGGCCGTAGGCCACCCACTGGCCGTCCGGGCTGACGGCGGGTGCCGCCCGGTCGGGCAGGCGCGCGTCCTTGGCCAACACGAGCTTCTGGCCGGGCCCCGAGGTCACGACCAGGTCCCAGTGCTCGTCGCCACGCTCGTTGCTGAAGTAGACGACCTGGTCGCCCGCCCAGGTGGGTCGGGTCTGGTCGCCGTTGCCGCCGACCAGGGGGGTGCTCTTGCCGTCATCCAGCAGGAACAGGTCCTCGGTGCCGCGGTTCTTCCGGCTGTAGACCAGGTGGTCCCCGGTCCCGTAGTGGGGAGAGGACTCGGTGAAGGGCGAGGCCAGGGCGCTCGCCACCTGGTTGCTGCTGCGATCCCAGACGTAGATGTCGCCCAGGCCGGCCGCGTCGCTGGTGAAGGCGATGGCCCCGCCGTCCTTGCGGATGGTGGGCCAGGCCAGATCGCCCGCGATCTGGGCGGCGCTCAGCAGCTCCGTGGCACCCGAGCCGCCGGGGGCCCAGTCGTAGAGTCGGTTAATGCCGCCCTTGTTGCTGCCCTCGAAGATCAGCCGCCCCTGGGGGTGCCAGGTGGGCGCCACCGCGATGGCTCCCCCGCCGGCGAAGGAGGAGGACGAGCCCGGCAGCTTGACCTGCTGGGGCGCCCCCATGGCGTTGCCGTTCTGCACCTTCACGACGTAGAGGTCGATCTGGCCGCCGAAGGTGTTCATCTCGAAGGCGAGGTACTGGCCATCGGGAGACCATGCCGGGTTGGAGGCATGTCCTTGCCCGCTGATGCCGACCTCGGAGGCGTGAACCTGCGCCGTGAATGCGGCAGCCGCCAGGAAACCGAAGATCATCCATCCCTCCGAATGGGGGCGACGGTGAAGCCGAGCTGGCCCCACGGGTAGAAACGGGAGCCATCGGACAGCGCGCCGCCTTGCAGACCGACGCCGCCCTGCATGCGACCGAGATCCAGGAACAGGTAGGACACCGCCACGGACCCGCCGGTCGTGATGATGCTTCCCGTCATGGCCTGGTAGTCCAGGGCACTGCCGTCGGTCGCGGTGACGCTCGAGCAGTCCCCAGCGGCACAGTAGCCCCCCAGCCCGGTCGCGCGCGCCGAGCCGAAGCCCAACACCGGTCCCAGGGCTAGGTCCAGGCCACCCTTGCGCCAGGCGCCCGCCAGCCAGCCGTAGCCCAGGTGCATGCCCGCGCTGCTGAGCTGGTACGAAGGATCGGCGGCCACGTCTGGCTTGCTGCCAAACATGCCGTGGTAGCCGACCTCGATCAGCCCCCCGAAGCCGCTCTCGAAGCCGAGCTGGAGGCCCACGCCGGCCCGGGCACCCGCACCGGCGAAGGCGTCGGGCTGGAGCTCACCCTGCTGGAAGGCCGGCTGGCCCGCCGAGGTGAAGGCTGCGCCCACGTCGACGCGGGGGCCGACGAAGGCGACGCCCTTGGCCCGCTGCACGCCATCGGCCTGGGTCAGACTCAGGGTGACCGGTCCGCCGTCGTGGGTCAGGGAGAAGTGCTTGGGACCGACGGCGTACTCGCCATAGGGCAGCAGGCCCCGGTAGGCGCGGCTCTCCGTCAGCGCGCCCTGGGCCTGGGTGATGGCGTTGCGCTGGTCGGCGGCGAAGGGCATCTCGGCCGAGCTCAGGGCGAAGGCGCCCACGAATTTGGGCTCGACCGTGATGTTCACGGTGCCGAAGGCGGCCTCAATCGCGGCGATGCGCTGGGCCACCTCGTCGGTGGTGCGGAACTTCGTGCTGCGCTCCAGGCGGTCGTAGGCCGCCGAGATGTCGCCCAGGGCCGTGGCCGCGTCGGCGCCCATCAGGTGGTCGTCGTAATTGAGGACCACGCCGCGGGCCTCGAGGTCCAGAAGCTTGACGTAGGCCTCATCGACGCCGCGCCAGGCGCTGCGCCGGCTCAGGCGCTTCATGTCCTCGGTCAGGCGGACATGCTCGGCCTCGTCTTCGGCCGAGCCCGCATGGGCCGGCGGCGCGGAGAGGACCGCGAGGAAGGACAAGAGGGCCAAGCTCGTCAGGAAACGACGCATTGCAGGCTCCGGGTCAGGACGCAGCGGGCGAGAGGACGGATGCGGGAGAGGCGGCGGAGGGGTCGGCAGACGGGGCAGCAGCGGAAGGCGCGGCGGCGGGCACGGTGGCGGGCACGGTGGCGGGCACGGTGGCTCCCGTCCTTGCGTAGCAGGCGACGCGGTGGCGTGCCGCCGGATCACCGAGCGGAAGCAGCTGGGGCACGTGGGCCGCGCAGGTCGCGGCCAGCTCGCCCTGGCACAAGGAGCAGTCCGTGCGGAAGGGACAACCCGAGTCGGCCAGCGGCCCCCTGGGCACCGGCGCCGACCACGGATCGAAGAGGATCCGGGCGTAGGGGTGTGCAGGCTCGGCCACGGACAGGTCAACCTCCTCGATGACGCGTCCGGCCAGCATGGCCAGCACCCGGTGGCACCAGCCCCGAGCCTCCGTCATGTCGTGGGTGACGAGGATACACCCCGCGCCCGGGGGGAGGTTGCCGATCAGCGCCTCCAGCACGCTCTCGCGACGATCCGGGTCCAGCCCGCTGGTCGGCTCGTCGGCCACCACCAGGCGCGGCTCCAGGGCCAGGACCCGGGCCAGGGTCACCCGGCGCTGCTCGCCGCCGGACATCTCGCGGGGCAGGGCGTGGAAGCGGGCTCCCAGGCCCAGCCGGTCCAGCATCGAGGACGCGCGCTCCCGGGCCTCGCGGCGCTCCAGGCCCCCCAGGACCTTCAGCGTCTCCTCGACGTGCTCCAGGGCAGTCTGCTGGGGGTCCAGGGCGCCCATCGCGTCCTGGGGCACGTACTGGTAGTGGATCCGCTGCGGCCGTCGCTTGCCCTCCGGCCGGTGGTCCCAGCGCCGGCCCTCGAGCAGCACCTCGCCCGAGGTCGGCTCCTCCAGGCCCAAGACGATGCGGGACAGGGTCGTCTTGCCCGAGCCGGACTGCCCCACCAGGGCCACGACCTCGCCAGGAGCCACAGCCAGGTCCACGCCGCGCACGGCCGGCACCTCCCGGGTCGGGCTCCAGGGCCACGGGCCGCTGCAGTGGAAGGTCTTGACCAGGTTGCGCACCTCGGCCACCGGCGTGAGCCCCACCTGCACCGGGCGGCTGTCGCGGATCTCAGTCATCGATCGGAGCCCCCGGCGGCGGACCCGGCAGCCGGACGATGTCGTCGGCGATCCGGTCGACCGTGCCCTGGTGGTGGCTGATGAGCAGCAGCCCCGCGCCATGGGTCTCGCAGACCGTGACCAGCAGCTCCACGACGCTGCGCCGCAGGACCGGATCCAGGCCGGTCTCGGGCTCGTCGGCGATGACCAGGCGCGGCTGGGGGGCGATGGCAATGGCCAGGGCGGCCCGCTGGGCCATGCCGCCGGACAGCTCGCCGGGCAGGGCCCGGGCGACGTCGCTGCCCAGGCCCACCTCGTCGAGCAGGCTGCGGATCTCGGCCGCCAGACTGTCGGGCGCATGGCTACGCCGGGCGATGGCCAGCGCGAGCTGGCGGCCGATGGTCCGGGCCGGGTTCAGGGCCGAGGACGCGGCCTGCGGCGAGTAGGTGACGTAGGCGCCGCGCAGGTGGCGCGTCTGGTCCAGCAGGCGCCGCTGGGCCCGGGGGCCACCGCCAGCCACGCCTGCGAACCAGTTGGTGTCCCCCAGGGCCGGGTAGCGCAGGCTGCCCCGCTCCAGGCCGGGGGCCACGTCGAGCACGCCCATGCAGGCCCGGGCGGTCAAGGACTTGCCAGCGCCGCTGGGGCCCACCAGGGCCGTCACCCGGCGGGCCTGGACCACGACGTCCACGCCCTCGATGAGCAGGCGATCAGGCGCGCGGATCGTGAGATCCTCGACCACGACCAGGGGGGCGGTAGGGCTGCTCATCCCCTCACCTCGCCCGCGCGGCGACGCCCAGGCTCAGGGCCAGGACGGCGATGGTGCCGATGAGGCAAAGCCCCAGCACCAGGGCGTGGAGGGTCGGGACGTCCAGGACCAGGGCCGGGTAGCCCAGGTTCAGCAGGTCGGCCCAGCTCACCAGGCTGTCGGCGTGGGTGAAGCTCGGCTGCTCCTCGGCCACCGCCAGGTAGGACAGGGCGATCTCCAGGAAGACCACCTGCATCATGACCTCGGCCCCCTGGCGCACCACCACGGGCCGCAGGTTCAGGGCCACGACATGCCAGCCGAAGATGCGACTGCCGCTGTAGCCGTGGGCCCGCAGGGCCTCGACGAAGCGCGCCCCGCCCAGCCGCTGGGCCACCGAGGCCGCCTCGTCCATGGCCCCCGGCGCCGCCAGGACGGCCCACACCAGGGCCAGGGGCATCAGGCCCCGGGCGTCCTTGGGCAGCACCAGGGCGACCACCAAGACGACGAGCATCCGGGGCAGGGCGCCCACGACCTCGCCCAGGGCCTGGATCAAGGTGTTGGCGGTGCCCGAGGCCACGCAGGCCAGCAGACCCCCGGCGACGCCGAAGGCCATGACCATCAGGCCCGCCACCAGCGCCGGCAGGGCGATGACGCGGGTCCCCTGCTGGGCGTACTCCAGCAGGGGTCGCCCGCGGGCGTCGGCGCCGAAGGGGAACAGGTCCAAAGGTCCGGCGTAGGCGCGGTCCATGACCGGAACCGCCAGGTGCTCGGGCGCCGTCAGGGCCAGCCCGGCGAGCAGCAGGATGGCGACCAGGGCGATGCCCAGCGCGACCCAGCGGGCCGACCGCCCGCTCACGCCCGCTCCAGGCGGCCGACGGCGGGTGCCCGGCGCACATGCCAGGCGACAGCGATCTCGACCAGGGCCTGGGTCACGAGCAGCAAGCTGGACAGCATGGCGAAGCCGCTGGCCGCCGCCAGGACCACGCCGAAGTCCTGCAGCAGGGTGCCGCCCCACAGCAGATCACCGATGCCGTCGATGCGCAGCACGGCCTCGACCACGACGGCGCCCGACAGCAGGTGCAGGACCCGGGCGCGCAGCTGCCCCGCCAGGGCCGAGGCGACATTGGGCAGCGTGTTGGTCAGGCGCCGCTCGCCGCGCAGGACGGCGATGCCGACGTAGCGCTGCTGGTTCTCGGTCAGGAAGACGGCCCGGGTGCCGGTGATGGCGCCGGACAGCGCCCCGTCGGCCAGGCCCAGCACCAGGGCCCCGGCCAGCAGCCGCACCCAGCTCGCCTGGCCGGCGAAGGAGGCCGCGCCGTAGGTCAGCTCGACGCCCGCGGCCGCGACCAGCGACAGCACCAGGGCGGGCACCAGGCCCACCACCTGCAGGACCGGGTCCGCCTTGCGCGGCAGCCAACCATTCGCCGCAAGGGCGCTGCCCAGCGACAGGGGCACCAGGGCCAGGGCGATGAGGACCAGGCTGTTGGGCACGGCGGTCTGCAGCAGCTCGGCCACGGGCACGCCCTGCTGCAGGCGCCAGGAGTTGCCGAAGTCGCCGTGGATGGCGCCGCTCAGCCAACCCCAGAAGAAGGCCATGGGCCCGGCGTCCAGGTTCCAGCGGGCGGCCAGCACGGCCGTCCCCCCGCAGGACTCCGGCGGGCAGATGATGCTCGCCGGGTCACCGGGCAGCGCCCAGATGAGCGCCGTGATGATGGCCGGCACCAGCAGCGGCAACGCGAGCGCTGCCACCAACCGGACCACCGGACGGAGCCACCATCGACTCACACGCCTCCCTGAAGGTCACGCATGCCACCCTGCATCCAGGGCGGCCGCGGCCTAGCGCCCGTACTTCCAGGCGTCGATCTCGGTGAAGTAGTAGTACGGCGTGATGATGTTGCCGCGCACCTCGGTGCGCCACGCGCTCTTCGTGTCGAGCTTCCACAGGAACAGGTAGGGCAGGTCCTCGGCGAGCTGCTGGTGCAGCTTGTGGTACGCGTCCCGGGCGGCGGTGTCGGTGGTCGCCTTGTCGTACTGGGCCAGGGTCGCGTCCACGTCCGTGTTCTTGTAGTTGAAGATGTTGAGCTTGCCCTCATTGCCGCCGCGGCTGTGGAAGAGGTGGTTGACGTCCTCGTACAGGCCAAAGGACCACTTGCCGATGAGCAGGTCGTAGTCGGTGGCCTGGCCGGTCAGGACCTGGCGCTTCCACTCGTCCGCGCTGATCTTGAACTCCTGGCGGTCGAAGCCGATGGCGCCGAGCTGGTTGCCCACCTGGGAGAGCAGGTCGGGCGCCTCGTTGTTCAGCGGGGTCAGCATGCCGATGCGCAGGCTGATTGGCGCGTTGTTGTAGGACCAGCGCCCGCCGACCTGCTTGAGGCCGGCGGTCTCGAAGAGGGTCTTGGCCTGGGCCTTGTCCGAGCGGTCGACCGTCGGCACCGCGCGGTTGTAGTAGGGGCTGGACTGGACGAAGGGCCCCGAGATGAACTCGCAGGGGCTGTTCTCCTCGCCCGGCTTCACGCCGATGGTCAGCTCCCGCAGGCTGGTGCGGTCGATGGCCAGGTTGAAGCCCTTGCGGACCCGCTGGTCGGCCAGGGCACCCTTGTTGGTATTGACGGCGATGAACCACCACGACCGCAGGTCGTAGGACTTCAGCGCGACCTCGTCGTTGCTCGACAGGTCCGGGCGGTAGGGCGGCGGCACCGCGATGATGCCCTGCACGCCGTTGTTGATGATGGTCTTGACCTGCACCAGGGGATCGCCGGCGTCCTGGAGCTGGAGCTGGGCGATCTGGGGCGTGTGGTGCACATTGGCGAAGGCATCGAACAGCGCGCCACGGCGCCCGCGGCTGCCCTTCATGGGGCCGGTGCCGATGGGGCGGGCCGAGAACTCCAGGTCCGGCGAGATGGCCGTGCTCTCGAAGGAGGCCTGGGGCAGCAGGGCGAAGCCCAGGCGCTCCCGCGGGTTGTGGAAGACCCGGTTGAACTTGACCGTGGCGACCTGCGGACCCGCGGTCTCGCAGCCGGTCAGGAACTGGCGGTACTCCTCGGCGACGGGGCTGGGCGTGTCCTTGTCCAGCATGGCGTCGACGGTGAAGCACAGGTCCTTGGAGGTCAGGGCCTTGCCGTCGTGCCACTTGATGCCGGAGACGAGCGTGATCTTCACGCCCTTTCCGCCGTCCACCAGCTCCCACTTCTCGACCACCCGGCTCTTCAGCTCGTTGGTGACCGCATCGTGGTACCACAGCCGGTCAAAGACCAGCTCCTGGCTTCGATAGTCCACCATCGCCGAGGCGTACAGCGGGTTCATCGAGGTGGGCAGGCTCTCCTCGAAGTAGGCGAGCGTCGAACCGGTGCCGAGCGCAGCCACGCCGAGCGCCAGTGCGGCGAGGGAGGCGTCTCGAAGGGCCATGGGGCGATCTCCTCGGTGAGCAGGTCGTGCGGAGAGAGGCAGCGGAGAGAGGCAGCGGAGAGCAGCCCTTGCGGGCAGCGCGACCTTCAGTGCACCGGTGCCGTCGGAGCGGCGTTCCGGCTCATGCGGATGTTGAGAGAGTCGAGAGCATAGCGGGCCGCGAGGATCGCGGGGTAACGCTGGGAGAGCCTGTGCACGAGCTCCTGGGCCCGCAGCGCGTTCTTGTTGCCGGCATCCCACGCGGCCACCGAGGCCAGGAAGACCGGGTCGGCCGCCGAATCCACCGAGCGATCCAGCGCGTTGATGCGCAGGACGCCCGCGTCACGGTACTGGCCATTGGCGTCGGCCACGACCATGGCAGCGCGCAGCGCGCCCACGGCGGCCAGCCGGGCGAAGGGCTCGTGGAAGGCGTCCTGGCCCCCGCCCTTGGTGGCCATGGCGGCCTCGACCTGCTGCCCCAGCCAGGCGGCCTGGTCGAGCATGCGGTCGGGGACGACCTGCCCATCGGTGATCGCCGGGGCGACGGCCGCGGCCAGGGGGCTGCGGTCCTTCCAGGCGTCCACGGCGACAACGCCGTCCGTGGTGGCCTGGGCCAGGAAGCCCAGGTCCTCGGGCACCAGGTAGTAGCTCCCGAACAGCCAGTCGTCGAACACCGGGGCCGAGGCGGCGGCCAACGCAGGAGCCGGCTCCACCGGCAGGCGCCAGGGAGCCAGGTACTCGTCCATGATGGCCGCGTCGGCGGGGTCGACCTGGCGCGCGGCGGCCTCATGCCAGCGGGCGAGCAGGTACAGCGAGCTGGGATCGGCCAGCTCGACCTGGCGCGCCTCGGCCGAGCGCTCGACCAGCAGGTAGTGGGGCAGCTGCCCCACCTCGGGGTCGGTGCCGGGCTTCACCTCGCCGAGGGTGCCCGGGATGTGGGTCAGGAGCGCGTCGGGTGGCCAGGCGGCGCCCGCCGCGATCCAGGCCCGCCAGTCACCCGCCGAGGCCTGCAGCGCCGGCGTGCCTGTGGTCCCCAGGGTGCCCAGGGCGAGCTTGCCTTCGTCCAGCTTGCCTTCCATGATCGCGCCCACGGCGACCAGGTAGTCGACCCCCAGCGGGTCCTCGTCCACCCGGGCCTCACCGAAGGTGAAGCGCCCGCTGCGAGCGCCGATCAGTGCGGCCTGGCGGTACAAGGCGGCCAGCTCCAGGTGGGTGCGGGCCAAGCCCCGGCCGTCGCCCGGGTCGACGGCGAAGGCCTGGAGCGCTGCGTGGTGGTCGTGCTGGAACAGGTGCGCCCAGCCGGGGTGGGCCTCGAAGCCGGCCCGCGCCTGGTCTTCAGCCATGCGGACCTGCCAGGCCTGTGCCACCAGCGCGGGGGCCACGGCCTGGGTCGCCGGAGGTGCCTCGGCGCTGACCTGCTCGCCGCCGCCGGAGCAGGCCAGGGGCCCGCCCGACAGCGTCGCGGCCAGCAGGAGCCCGGCCGACGGCCAGCGCGGGAGGACGGCTCTCGTCAGGCGCGCGCTCATCCGCCGCAGAACTCCCGGTTTCCGGCTGCCGACACGCACAGCGCCATGGCCGCCGAGGTGTCCTGGCTGGAGGCCTTCGCGTAGTCCAGCCACTCCCGCGCATAGTCCTTGGTCTGACCACGGAAGCGCTCAGAGGAAGCCTCATTCTCGTCGGAGCGATCCTCGACCAGCTTGGCCTCGGCGGACTCCCAGAGCTTGTTCGCGGCCTGGGCGCGGATCTTGTAGAGCCCGTACACGTTCTTGGTGTAGGCGGCGCCCTGCCACTGCTGCTTGTTCTCCAGGGCGTAGTCGGCCCAGCGGATGACCCCGGTGGCCCGGCTGGCGCCGCCCCGCGACAGGTGCAGCGCGTACTTGAAGCACAGGTTGGGATCGCTGCGGTCGATGGTCTCCAGGTGCCGCTTCATGAGCTGCTCCCAGGCGACCTGGTCCCGGCGCGCTTCCGCGTCGGCGATGAGCACGCGGCTGATCTTGTCCTTGGTGGTCTGCGTGGACGTAGCAGACAGGCTGCCTTCCAGGCACTGCCGCACACCCGCCCCGAGCTGGCCCATCATGGCGGGCACCTCGAGGGCGACGAGGTCGTCGCAGGTGGCAGGCCCGGCGGGGGGACTGGCCGGCGGCGGGGTCGTGCCCATGGCGACGGCGTCACCGCCCGCGGTGGTCTTGGCGGCGGCGGCCTTGGCGGCGGCCTCCTTCGCGGCGGCCTCCTTGGCGGCAGCGTCCCGGGCGGCCGCGTCGGCGGTGGCCTTGGCGGCAGCGTCGGCGGCAGCCTTGCGGGCCGACTCCTCGGCAGCACGCTGGGCGGCCTCGGCCTCGGCGCGCTTGCGGGCCTCGGCCTCGGCGGCCTTGCGGGCCTGATCAGCGGCCGCGGCCTGCGTGGCGGCCGTCTTGCGGGCGTCCTCGGCGGCCTTGCGGGCCTCGTCCGCCTGGCGCTGGGCCTCGACCCGGGCCGAAGCGTCCGCGGAGGCAGCCTTGGCGGCGGCATCCCGCGCGGCCTTCTCGGCCTGATCGGCGGCCTTGCGAGAGGCCTCCTCTGCTGCGTGGCGCGAGGCCTGCTCGCGCTGGGCGGCGGCCTCGGCCTCGCGGGCCTGGCGGGCGCCCTCCTCGGCCTGGCGCGTCGTCGCCTCGCGGGCCTGGGCGGCGGCCTCTTCCTGGGCCCGGGCGGCAGCGTCAGCCTGGGCGCCCTGGGTGTCGGCCTCGGCAACGGGCGCCGTGCGAGTGGTCTTCGATCCGTCCTTGACGCCCTCTCCCGTGTAGGGAGAGACCCCCACGAAGGGCGACAGCGCCGGCAAGGGATCGAAGTCGAAGAAGCCCAGGCGCATGTCCGAGGGGTGGGGGCGTCCCGCATCGTCGAGCACCATGCCCGGGCTCATGGGCTTGCCGTCTACGATGCAGCCCGACCAGCCGTCCTGGCAAGGCAGGCCCGGGAAGGCAGGGCGGAACGCGCTCCAGCCTTCAGCGGCCAGGGCGACGCCTGCAGTCCCCAGCAGGGCCAGGAGGGCGAGGCGGGAGGGGAGGCGGAGGGTCCTCATTCGCAGTCACCTTGCGGCACACAGCCGCGGGAAGTCTCAGTTGGCCGGACCGGTGTTGCCCGTCTCGCGCGGCTTGTCGCGGCCGAACTGCAGCAGAGGCTCATCGACCTCCTGCTCCTCCAGGGCGAGGGCAGGAAGCCGCACTTCAACGTTGTTCTTCCGCTTTCGGATGTCGTACTGGATGATCTGCGTGAGGAAGCCGGGGGCCGAGACCTCGAGCTGGATGCTCATGCCCGGCGTGAAGACCAGCTCACTGCCGTCGGGCAGGTAGAGCTTGGTCTCTTCCCAGGAGCCGGTCAGCGAGTTGACCCGGTGCCGGTCGGCCTCCTCGGGCTGGCGGATGACCGCCGTCGGGATCGGCTCCCCCTGGGTGTCGAGCACGGTGACCTTCACCGGCACCCCGTCCTCGGACTTGGACTTCCCTGCCAGGGCCGGCCCGCTCACGAGCAGCCCCAGCACCACCATCACCGTCGACCATGCGCGCATGCCCTCAGCCTCCTGCCGCGAGGAACTGGCCCAGGGCGCCACCGGGCGCCGACTCCTTCGCGGCAGCGGAGTCCCCGGTCTCGAGCAGCGCGCGGGCCGCTGCGTTCGAGATGTAGGGACCCGCGAGCTTTCGGGCGGCTTCCGGGTCCTGCTCGGCGATCAGGTAGGCCGCCGTGGCCCGGGCGTCGGCCAGGCCGTCCTCAGGCGCGGTGCCCTCCAGGCCGTCCAGGGTGCGCAGGCAATTCTTGGCGTCGCCGTCGGCGCAGGAGATGATCCCCAGCGTCGCGACCTTGCGCCACTGCTGCCCCTCGGGGGCGAAGATGAGGCCGTCGAGCAGGGTGCGCGCGACCTGGGTCTCGTGCACGCTCGCGGCGCGGCCGGCCCAGACCAGGATCTGCTCGTCGCGCTTGCCGTAGGAGTCCGGCAGGTTGAGGACCAGCTCCTCCACCGAGCGCACGGCCACCTTGCGGGTGCCCAGGGCCCACAGGGCCTGCGCCTCGGACAGGCCGGCCACCAGCGGGTCCTCGTTGCCCAGCAGGTCCAGGTACTCCTGGGAGACCGCGGCGACGCCGCCGCCGGCAGCCAGGGCGTCCTTGAGCAGGCCCTGGGCCTCCTCGCGCTCACCATCGGCCAGCGCCACCTCGGCGGCCAGCAGCTTGCCCTGGGGCAGGCCCGACTCCAGGCCGAAGGACTTGACGTGCTCCAGGTCCCCCGCCTGCAGCGCCACCAGGCAGCGCCGCAGCTTGATCGCGGGCACCTGTTCGCCAGCGTCCTTCTCGGCGTCGGCCAGGAACTTGTCGGCAGCGTCGGTGTTGCCGCGCTGCAGGGCCATGAAGGCGGCCCCCGTCGCGACGTCGACCTGGCTGGGCCAGCTCTTGGCGGCGCCAGCGTAGTCGTCGTCCGCGCCCGGGAGGTCGCCGGCCTTGAGCTTCTGCTCGGCGGCGGCGGCGGCGTCCTTGGCCTTGCCATCCCCGAGCAGGAAGCAGCCCGACAGGGTGGCCACCAGGAGCGGCCCTGGAAGGAGGGGGATCATGCGGTCCTCGGTTCGACCGGGGTATCAGAGCGGAGCAGAGCGCTCCGTAGCCTCGACAGGCGCGTGGGTCACGAGCGTTAAACCACAGCCGGACGAGCAGGCGCAAGGCATTGCCCGTCACGGGCCTGCCCGCAAGGGCCACTGCGGTCACGCAGCGTCCTTCCCGGTGGCCTTCCCGGTGGCGCGATGGATGGCCGGCGCCTGTGTGGCCCTTGCGTGCTATCGTCCCGCGCGCCCCGGCTTCCGCGTTTGGGGTTTCGCGGGGCCAGACCGGTCCCGCCGTGGAGGGGCGAGGCCCGCATGACCGAGCCCGTGCAGCGAGACGACCAGAAGCTCCACATCACGCTGCTCCAGGAGCGGGCAGCGGGGACCTTCTCGCGCGTCTACCTGGCGGAGGCACGCGGCGGCGGTGGCCTGTCTCGCATCGTCGCCGTCAAGGTCATCAAGGAGCAGTGGTCGGAGTCCCACGAGATCCTGACCCGCACCCGCGACGAGGCCCGCCTGCTGGCCCGCCTGCAGCACCGCAACATCCTGCGGGTAGAGGCGCTGGCAGAGGTCGACGGCCAGCCCGCCATCGTCATGGAGTTCGTCGACGGCATCGACCTGCAGCAGCTCATCGAGCACCTCAGCGGAGAGGGCCGCCGGATCCCGCGGCGCGCGGTCTACAAGATCATGGCGGACGCCGTCAGCGCCATCGCTGCCGCCTGGGAAGAGGTCCCGCTCAACGGCACGGGCCCCCTGTGCGTGGTCCACCGCGACCTCAAGCCCAGCAACATCATGGTCAGCAAGCAGGGCGAGGTGAAGGTCCTCGACTTCGGCACCGCCCGCTTCGACTTCACCGAGCGGCAGGCGCGCACCGGTGCCCTGCGCTTCGGCAGCCTCAAGTACATGTCCCCCGAGCGGCGCCAGGGCGACCGGGGCGAGCACCCCTCCGACGTCTACGCGCTGGGGCTCGTACTCATCGAGATGCTGCGCGGCGAGCTGCTGCCCGTCCTCCCCCTGGAGACCGACGAGCACGACGACTTCCTGCTGGGCCTCACCTCGCGCCTCACCGACCTGGGCCTGCCCGACGCCCGCTGGGACGACGCCCTGCGCCAGACCCTGCAGGGCATGGTGGCGGCCGACCCAGCCCGGCGCCTGCACGCCAGCCAGCTCGCCCCCCTGTTCCGGGCCTTCGCGGACAGCGCCACGGGCGAGTCCCTGGACGCCTTCTGCGCCGGCACCGTCGCGTCCATCGCCCGCGGTGTCTACGGCGGCCGACCGGGCGGCGACCTGTCGGGCTCCCGGGTCTTCGTGGCCATGAGCACCTCCAGCGACCTGCCGGTGCCCCAGCAGGCGCCCGGGCCCGCCCCTACCCCCAGCCCCATCCCCGAGGATCCCGCCTGGGGCGATGGGGACCAGCCGACCCAGGTCTCGGTCTCGATCACCCACGAGGACCGGCCGACCCAGTTCGGCGACGCCCTGGAGCACGAGCCGCCGACCCTGGTCGACGACATGCAGCCCGAGCTGCGGGCCGAGCCCCACCGGCCCGAGCGCAGCGAGCCCCTGCCGGTCACGGCAGCGCCGGCATCGGGCGCCTACCCAGAGGCGGACAGCGTCACCCGGCAGAGCCCGGCCATGTCCCTGCCCCCGCACGCGGTCCAGGCCCAGCCGCTCATCCGGCAGGCCCCGATCCAGCAGGCCCCGATCCGGCAGGCCCCGATCCGGCAGGCCCCGCCGGCCGCGGGCGGACGCAGCAACCTGATGGTCGGCCTGCTCGCGGGTCTCCTGGTCTTCCTGATCGGCGGGCTGCTCCTGATCCTGGTCAGCGCCGCAGGCGGGGCCTGGTGGTTCTACAGCCACGGCGGCGCGGCGCCCTCCACCCCCGCGCCGACCGCTGCCGCCCCCGCTGCGGCTCCGGCCGCGGTCCCCGACGCCGCCCTGGCCGCGGCCGCCGAGGGTGCGGGCACCGTCACGATCCAGGTCGACGACGACATGCTGCAGTGGACGGCCATCGAGGACGAGCAGGGCAGCCGGCTGTTCAAGGGCAGCCCGGGCGGCTCGGCGACCCTCAGCCCGGGCGACTACCGCCTGCTGGCCAAGGTCCGGTCCCGCTCCACCGTCGGCGCGCCTCTGCACGTGGGCGGCGACGTGGCGCTGCGCTGTGAGAGCGCCGACAAGGGAGAGGTCCACTGTGCCGTCGAGGGGGCGGCCCCGCTGGTCCTGGCGCCCTGACGGCGACGCCGGTCGCCGCTGCCCCGAGCGATCGGGTTCGCGGCTACAAGAGGTCCATGGCCCGCGTGGACACCTGCAAGCCCACGCCCAGTTCGGTCGCCGTCGCGCCGCCCGAGACGCGCCAGCCGGTGTCCAGATCGCCGCGCAGGGCCCAGGGCTCGGTGCCATACAGGGCATAGGTGGAAGCCGTCGGCGTGTAGAAGCGCGGTGTCAGCGACTTGACCACCACGCCACCTACAGCCAGCACCAGGCCGTCGTGGGTCGCCAGCCGCAGGCCCGGCGTGGCCAGCAGCTCCCAGTAGGGGAGGAAGCCGTAGTCGAACATCTCGGCCGAGGTCAGGCCAGCCGCGGCGCGCACGTCGAGAGCGAAGTAGCTGCCGCGCCGCCATTGCAGGGCGACGGCGGGTCCAATGACCGGCCACAGCGAGCCGGGAATGCCCCGGTCTTCCGTGCGGCAGCTGGTGTCCATGTAGGAGCGGCAGGCATCGCCCAGGGCATACAGGCGATCCATGCCCAGCCGGACACCCCAGGAGTGGTCACCGCCGAAGGTGTGGACCAGCTCCAAGCGCACGGGTGGCTCGTAGTGCAGCCGGTCGGCGGCCCGGGCGGGCGCGGCGAGCAGGCTCCCCACAAGGCACAAAAAGACCATCGCGACCCTCGCAGGAGCGCGCCCGTGCACCCTGGAGGGTAGCACGGAGCACCCTGCGCCTGGCCACCGGCCGATCAGGCGGTCGGCTGGCTGCCCTCGGCCTCGCCCTGCTCGCCCTTCTCGGCGGCGATCTGGCGGCGCACCTCGTCCATGTCGAGCGCCTTGACCTGGCCGATCAGGTCCTCGAGCGCGGCGGCGGGGAGCGCACCGGCCTGGGAGAAGATGCCGATCTGGTCGCGGAAGACCATCAGGGTCGGGATGGACCGGACCTGGAAGTACTGGGCGAGCGCCTGCTGGGCTTCGGTGTCGACCTTGCCGAAGACCGCGTCGGGGTGCTTCTCGGAGGCCGCCGCGACGGTCGAGCCGAAGCTGCGGCAGGGGCCGCACCAAGCCGCCCAGAAGTCGAGCAGGACGATGGAGTTGCTGCTGACGATCTGCTCGAAGTTCTCGACAGTGATGGTGATGGTGGCCATGATAGACTCCCGTGAAGGTGGGCAGGTGGCGGAACACCACTCACCCGATAGAGCCACCTGGACCCCCAGAGTGTGTCACCGGTCGCAGCCGTCGAGGAAGCTCGCGACGTGCGCCACCAGGGTCTCCTGGTCTCCGACGCCGCGGGAGTAGTCCCGCCACCCCCCCCAGCTGCGGTCGAATACGACCCGGGTGGCGTCGTCCCGGAAGGCCACGGTCACCAGCCCCTGCAGGCGGAAGGCGGGCCGCACGGCGCCGTCCAGCAGCGTGAGCAGCGGCACGGTCTGGAAGATCGGCACGGTGGCGACGCCCGCCATCAAGGAGGCATCGGGGTCCTCGGGCGCGGCCGCTGACCCGGCGGCTCCCTCGTCCCGCTTGCCGTCAAAGCGCACCCCGAAGGCCTCGGCCACGTCGTTGACGTCCTCCGTGTACGAGTAGAGCGTATCCGAGTGCTCGGCGCCCACCAGCAGCCCACCGCCGGCCTTGACGAAGGCGACGATGCGCTCGACCTCCTCATCCTCCAGGGGCGTGTCCTCATCCCGATCGGTGCCCATCAGCCACAGCTGTGTGCGGTCGTCCAGCATGGCGTCGCTGAGCGGACCGGCCGTGGCACGCTCGGCGATCTCGATGTCCCAGCCCGAAAAGGCCGGGTCGTCGGGCAGGCCGTCGAAGATACCCAGGTAGTTGTCGCGATCCGAGCGGGCCTCTGTGGAGTACACCAGGATGTGGCCACATTCTGCGGGCAGGCCGGTGTCGCCTTCATCATCCGCAGCACCGTCCGCAGCACCGTCCGGGGTCCCAGCCCCCCCGGTGTCGCCCGGGCTGGCGCCACCATCCCCGGTCTGTCCCCCGCCGTTGCTTTGCACCCCCCCCGTGAGCGTGTAGTCGGTGCAGGCCAGGGAGCTGGTCAGCGAGAGCAGGACAGTCAGCGGAGCGAGCAAAGCGCGACCTCCATTGGCGGCGACAGGGGAGCCACGCGGACGCAGTGGCGCAAGGGCAGGCCTCTTGGGGGAAGGTACCATAGAGGGCTCCCCGTCGCCACGGCCCGAGCCGCCCGCCCGTGCATGCGTCCGCGCTGCTGGCATCGAAGCACCGGCCGCCAGCGGGCACGAACTTCGCCCCGGCGGTGGTCTATGCTGTCCCCTTCGCTCCCCCTCGCCGCGGCGGATGAACCTTGCCCCATCGCAGCTTCCCCCTCACCTCGCTCGCGCTGGCCCTGCTCGCCGGCTGCCAGGGCGGCGGCAAGGGCCCCGGCGGCACGGTCGGCGACGGCGGGGCCGACGGCGGCGGCGCCATGGACAGCGGCAGCGTCACGGATGGCGGAACCCCGACGGATGGCGGTGGGACCGTCGTCGATGACACCGCGTCCGACGGGGGCACCGAGACGGTCCCTGGCCTGGCGGATCCCTGGCAGCGGCAAGAGACGGCCGCCCCGGGCTCCGTCACCTTCAGCGAGCTGAGCTACCACCCGGCGGCCGACGCGGATGTCGAGTGGATCGAGCTGTACAACCCCATGGTCCTCGACATGGACCTGTCGGGCTGGTCCCTGCAAGGTGGGGTGGACTACGCCTTCCCCGAGGGGACCATCGTGCCGCCCGGCGGCTACCTGGTGGTGGCGACCGATCCGGCCGGGCTGCAAGACCTGACCGGCTTCGCCGAGGCCCTGGGTCCCTTGGACGGCAGCCTGTCCAACAGCGGCGAGCGCCTCGACCTGTTCAACAACGGCGGCCGGCTCATCGACACGGTCGGCTACGGCGACGACGACCCCTGGCCGGTCGGAGCCGACGGCTCGGGCTTCACCCTGGCCAAGATCCAGCCCGACGCGGCCAGCGACCACGCCGAGAACTGGACCGTCAGCGCCGAGCAGGGGGGCACGCCAGGCACTGCCAACCTGCTCGATCCCCTGCTGCCGCCGACCACCCTGGTCCTGGTGCCGCAAGACGCCACCTGGAGCTATGACCTGTCAGGCGCCTACCCCGCCGCCGACTGGGCCGATCCCGCCTATGACGACAGCGCCTGGGCCAGCGGCCAGGCCCCCTTCTTCGCCGGGGCGGCCACGGACACCATCCTGGCGATGGCCTGGGTCACAGCGGACAACGAGTTCGCGTTGTACCTGGGCCAGGCCGATGGCAGTGACCTGCGGCTGGTCGGCTGGGACACCGACGGGAGCTGGACCACGGTCGAGGGCTTCGACCTGGAGCTCAGCCCGGACGACCACCTGTTCCTGGCTGCCTGGGAGCTGACCGGAGACTCCACCAGCCCCCAGATGGTCATCGGCGAGGTGGACCTGCCGGAAGACACTGTGGGGACCAACGCCGACGACTTTCAGTGGGTGCTGGGGCCCACCGGCGCCAACCCCGGCGCCCTGCCCGCCTCCGATCCCCCCACCGAGGCCGCGCTCACCGCCCTCATCGAGGACGCCGACGCCACCGGGTCCTGGGACCTGCCGGCGGTGCAGGCCAGCCGCGGCTCCTCGCCCTGGGGCAGCTCGGTGGGTGGCTCGTTCAGCGACGCCGCGCTGTTCATCTGGGCCGACACCTTCGACAGCGACTCGATCACCAACGACGAAGACACCTACGCCCTCTTCCGGTCCATCGATCCCGTGGTGGCCCCCCGCGGGGACACCGAGCTCTCCGCGATCCCCACCACGGCCACCTTCCGCACCACCTTCTCCTTCGACGCCGACCCCGCCGCGACCACGCTGCACCTGGACTGCAGCCTGGACGACGGGGCGGTGGTGTTCCTCAACGGGGTCGAGGTGCTGCGGGCCAACCTGCCCGATGGCGCCGTGGACGCCGCGACCCTGGCCTCGACCGCGGTCGACGGTCCCACGGCGGTCGCCGCCGACATCTCCGCCGACATCTCCGCCGACAGCTCCGCCGACATCTCCGCCGACATCTCCGCCGACATCTCCGCCGACATCTCCGCCGACGTCTCCGCCGACACCTCCGCGCATGTGTTGCTGCGCGGCACCAACGTGCTGGCCGCCGAGCTGCACCAGGCGGCACGCAAGGACCTGGACCTGGCCTTCGGGTGCACGCTGAGCGCCGAGATCCAGCCCGAAGCCCACGAGCGCACCATCGTGCTCAACGAGCTCGCCCCCGGCGGGGACGCGCCCTCCTGGGTGGAGCTGCTGGATGTCGCTGCCAGCACCCAGGACACCACCGGCCTGGTCCTGGCCTCCTCCGCCGGCGAGGAGGCGCTGCTCGGGGGTGGCACCCTGGCCCCCGGCGAGCTGCGGACGGTGGACGACATCGGGTGGTCCCCCGCGGCCGGCGACGTGTTGTACCTGTTCTCCGCCGACCGCAGCACCCTGCTCGACGCGGTGCGGGTCGCGGACGTGGTCCGGGCCCGCGACGCCGACGGCGGCCCCTGGCGTGTGCCCGTCGAGGCCACCCCCGGTGCGGCCAACGCCATCACGCTGCACGACGACATCGTCATCAACGAGATCCAGTACCACCGGGACTCCCAGGAGTGGATCGAGCTGGTCAACCGGGGCGAGACCGAGGTGGACCTGGGCGGCTGGCAGCTCGTCGACGCCGTCGCTTTCCGCTTCCCCGCCGGCACGGTCCTGGGACCCGGCGGGTACCTGGTGCTCACCGGCGACGCCGAGGCCCTGCGCGCCGAGCACCCGGACATCAGCGTCGTGGGTGACTACTCGGGCCACCTGGGCAATGACGGGGACCGGATCCTGCTGCTGGATGCCGCGGGCAACCCGGCGGACGAGGTGCGCTACACCAACGGCGGGCGCTGGCCGGGGGCGGCGGATGGCGGCGGCTCGAGCCTGGAGCTGCGCGACCCCTGGGCCGACAACGCCGCGCCGGAGGCCTGGGCAGCCAGCGACGAGAGCGGGCGGGTGACCTGGCAGACGGTGAGCTACCGCGGCGTGGCCCAGCCAAGCGCGGTGGGGCCCGATGGGGCCTGGGAGGAGCTGGACCTGGGGCTGCTGGACGCCGGAGAGGTGCTGATCGACGACCTGAGCGTCATCCAGGATCCCGACACGGACCCGGTGCAGCTCGTACAGAACGGCGGCTTCGACGACACCGATACAGACGGCGCACCCGCGCACTGGCGCCTGCTGGGCGATCACCGCCACAGCGAGGTCGTGCCCGACCCCGACGCCCCCAGCAACAAGGTGCTGCGGCTGGTGGCCACGGGGGCCACCGAGCACATGCACAACCACGTCGAGACCACCCTGGCGCTGCCCGTCCGCGAGACGGAGTACGAGATCTCCTACCGGGCCCGCTGGGTCTCGGGCAGCGACCAGCTCAACACCCGCCTGTACTTCAACCGCCTGCCCCACACCGCGCTCTTGGACCAGCCCGCGCTGTCGGGTACGCCCGGCGCACCCAACTCGACCCGGGTGGACAACCTCGGCCCGACCATGGCGAAGCTGCGCCAGGACGTGGCCGTGCCCGCCGCCGACGAGCCGGTGCTCGTCTCGATCGACGTGGATGATCCGGACGGCGTGGCCGCGGTGACCCTGTGGTCTTCGGTCGACGGGGGCCCCTTCCAAGACGTGGCCATGACCGAGGGCGCGGCGGGCACCTGGTCGGCCGCGCTGACGGGCCAGGCCGCCGGGTCCATCGTGCAGATCTACGTCGAGGCCCAGGACGGGCGCGGCGCCACCGCCACCTTCCCGGCCAAGGGCCCCGACTCCCGCGCCCTGTACGCCGTCGACGACGGCCAGGCGGCGACCAACGGCCTGCACAACCTCCGCATCCTCATGACGCCAGCCGACTCCGACTGGCTGCACAGCGACATCAACATGATGAGCAACGACGCCGTCGGCGCCACCGTGGTCTACGACGAGTCGGAGATCTTCTACGACGTGGGCGTGCGGCTGAAGGGCAGCGAGCGCGGCCGGCCGACCCAGCAGCGCCTGGGCTACGGCCTGGAGTTCCACCCCGACCAGCCCTTTCGAGGCAGCCACGGGAGCGTGCTCATCGACCGCTCAGAGGGCGTCATCTTTGGCCAGCGCGAGGTCCTGATGAACCTCGTGATGACCCACGCCGGCTCGGTCTTCGGCGAGTACAACGACCTGATCCAGCTCATTGCCCCCCGCTCCGAGTACACCGGCTCGGCGGAGCTTCAGCTCGACCGGTTCAGCAACCTCGTCCTGGCCTCGCAGTTCGCCGACGGGGACAACGGCACCCGCTTCAAGTACGAGCTCGTCTACTACCCGACGACGACCGACGACGGCACGGCGGAGGGCGACAAGCTGCCCCAGCCCGACAGCGTCATCGGCACCTCGCTCACCGATCTCGGCGACGACAAGGAAGCCTACCGCTGGAGCTTCCTCATCCAGAGCAACCTGCGGCAGGACGACTACGACGGCATCATCGACCTGTGTCAGACCTTTGGCTGGTCGGGCACGGACCTGCCGGTCGAGGCGGACGCCGTCATCGACGTGGACGAGTGGCTGCGGGCCTTCGCCTTCGCGACGCTGAGCGGCGCCACGGACAACTACGGTACGGTCGGCAGCCAGCACAATGCACAGTTTTACCTCCGCCCCGAAGACGGCCGGATGTTGTACTTCCCCCACGACCTGGACTACATCGGCAGCTCCACGCAGGCGGTGGTGGGCAACTCCGATCTGTCGCGGCTCATCGCGGATCCCAGCAACCGCAGGGCCTACTACGGTCACCTGCAGGACATCATCTCGCGGGCCTACAACCCCGACTACCTCGCACCCTGGTGCGAGCAGCTCGGCGCCCTGCTGCCGGGGCAGGACTTCGACTCCCACTGCCAGTTCGTCGCCACCCGGGCCACCTGGGTGCTCGACGACTCCACCGACTCCGTGACGGCGGCCTACCCGCAGGTGGACTTCCAGATCACGACGGGCGGAGGGGCCGACTTCTCCGTCAGCTCGCCCGAGGTCACCTTGCAGGGCGAGGGCTGGGTGGATGTTCACCAGATCACGCGGGAACGTGCGACCGAGCCCCTGGATCTGTCCTGGGTCAGCACCTCGACCTGGCAGGTGACGCTGCCACTCGACGCGGGCGCCAACGAGCTGAGCCTGGTGGCGACCGACCTGCACGGCGAGGTCGTCGGCAGCGACTCCATCGTCGTGACCTTCGACAAGGGCGCGTAGCGCGCCATGGCGGGCCATGGCGGGCCACGCCGGCCCCGCAGCCCCGCAGCCCCGCAGCCCCGCAGCCCCGCAGCCCCGCAGCCCCGCCGCCCCGCCGCCCCGCGGCCCCGCAGCCCCCCCGCCCCGCCGCCCCCCAGCCCCCCAGGCGCGTCGCGGCCGCACGG
>Ga0100377_1000520_pt1 | contig 32965 bp, 23 predicted proteins | sample CryGeymeta201501_FD_83664 | JGI IMG/M metagenome (GOLD analysis project Ga0100377, IMG submission 83664) | Groundwater microbial communities from Crystal Geyser aquifers in Utah, USA - Crystal Geyser metaG 2015-01 | ecosystem: Environmental > Aquatic > Deep subsurface > Groundwater | place: USA...
AGATGCTCCAATTATTAGAATTACTGGGGCAGATGTTCCTATGAGCTTCTCTCCACCATTAATAGAAGCATACTTGCCCAATGTTGATAAAATCATTAAAGCAGTAAAACAGGTAATGTATAAATAAGAAAGGGACAGGAGACAAGGGAAGGGGAAAGGGGGATAGGGGACAAGGGATAGGGAAAGTGAAATGGCATGTGAGTTAGGATTTTCCCTCTAAAAATAGGGGTTAGGGGTGTGTAAAAATTAGAAATGGAAAGAGAAAATGTGAAATAAGAAAGATGAAATATGATGGGACAAGGAAAAGAAAAAAAACTTTACGTCTCTGCGAGAAATCCCAATAGCAAGAAGTCCAAAGTCGGAAGTAACGTCAAGCTTCGACCTTCCTCCGTCAGCTGACGGATTCGGTCTCCTGACTTCCTGTTTTTAACGACTAATATGAAATTATTCATTAATCATTATTCATTATACATTAAAATCTCTACTTTTGCCGTCCTAAAAAAACAAAATAGTACAACAAAATAAATAACAGTATGGGTTCAATAATGATTTACTTACCAATTTTAATGGCTTTTATCGGTCTAATTTTTATGGCTGCTAAAAGAGCATGGGTATTAAAACAAGATGCTGGTGATGGTAAAATGAAAGAGATTTCTGACCACATTTATGAAGGTGCATTGGCATTTTTAAAAGCAGAATATCGGTTACTTGCCATTTTTGTAATTGGAGCAAGTATTGTTTTAGCAGGAATTTCTTTTATTGTTCCTACTACTCACATATTAATAGTAGTAGCTTTTATTTTCGGTGCATTCTTTTCTGCTTTAGCTGGAAACATGGGAATGAAAATAGCAACCAAAACCAATGTAAGAACTACTCAAGCTGCACGTACTAGTTTACCACAAGCTCTAAAAGTTTCTTTTGGTGGTGGAACTGTAATGGGATTAGGTGTTGCTGGTCTAGCAGTTTTAGGTTTAACAGGTTTCTTTATCTTATTATTCAACTTTTTCATGAAAGGTGTCTGGACTTCAACCGAAGACATGACCATTGTGTTGGAAACTTTAGCAGGATTTTCATTAGGTGCTGAATCTATTGCATTATTTGCTCGTGTTGGTGGTGGTATTTATACCAAAGCTGCCGATGTTGGTGCTGATTTAGTAGGTAAAGTTGAAGCAGGTATTCCTGAAGATGATCCTCGTAATCCGGCTACAATTGCCGATAATGTAGGCGATAATGTGGGCGATGTTGCAGGTATGGGTGCCGATTTATTTGGTTCTTATGTTGCTACAGTTTTAGCTGCAATGGTTTTAGGAAACTATGTAATTAAAGACATGGGCGGAGCTATTTCAGATATTTTTGGAGGAATAGGACCTATCTTATTACCAATGGCAATTGCTGGTTTTGGAATTTTGTTTTCCATCATTGGAACCATGTTGGTTAAACTAACCAATAAAGAAGCAAAAGAAAAACAAGTCCAAAATGCGTTGAACAAAGGAAATTGGGCTTCTATTATATTAACAGCCATTGCTTGTTTTGTGTTGGTGAAATATATGTTGCCACCAACTATGAAAATGAACTTTTTTGGTGAAGGAATAATAGAAATATCTTCATTAAGAGTATTTTACGCAACCATAGTAGGTTTAGCTGTAGGAGGAGTAATTTCATCTATAACTGAATATTACACTGGTTTAGGCACTAGACCTGTTTTACGAATTGTTGAAAAATCAAGTACTGGAGCTGGAACTAACGTAATTGCTGGATTAGCAACTGGTATGATTTCTACTTTTCCTACTGTATTAATATTTGCAGCTGCAATTTGGGCTTCTTATTCTTTTGCAGGATTTTATGGTGTTGCTTTAGCTGCTTCTGCCATGATGGCAACAACAGCCATGCAATTGGCTATCGATGCTTTTGGACCAATTTCTGATAATGCTGGTGGAATTGCTGAAATGAGTGAATTGCCCAAAGAAGTAAGAACTCGTACTGATATTTTAGATTCTGTAGGTAATACAACTGCTGCTACTGGCAAAGGTTTTGCCATTGCTTCTGCTGCTTTAACCTCTTTGGCATTATTTGCTGCTTATGTTACGTTTACTGGAATTGATGGAATTAATATTTTTAAAGCACCAGTTTTAGCTATGTTATTTGTTGGTGGTATGATTCCAGTAGTTTTCTCTGCATTAGCAATGAACTCTGTCGGTAAAGCTGCCATGGATATGGTGTATGAAGTACGTCGTCAGTTTAAAGAAATTCCTGGCATTATGGAGGGTACTGGAAAACCTGAATATGGTAAATGTGTCGAAATATCTACTAAAGCAGCATTAAGAGAGATGATGTTACCAGGTATTTTAACCATCGGTTTTCCTATATTAGTAGTAACATTACCTATGTTATTGGGATATGATAACAAATTAATTGCTGAAATGCTAGGTGGTTATATGGCTGGAGTTACCGTTTCTGGAGTACTTTGGGCAATTTTTCAAAACAATGCTGGTGGTGCTTGGGACAATGCAAAAAAATCGTTTGAAGCTGGTGTTATGATTAATGGTGAAATGACTTATAAAGGCTCTGATGCTCATAAAGCTGCTGTAACAGGTGATACTGTTGGTGATCCTTTTAAAGATACTTCTGGTCCTTCTATGAACATTTTAATTAAATTGACTTGTTTAATTGGTTTAGTGATTGCACCTATATTAGGTGGTCACACTACTGATGCTGCTACAAAAGAAACTGAAACTATTGCTGAAAATGTAATTATTGAAGAAACTCCTGCTACTCCTAGTATAGATGAGTTAACAGGAGAATGGGTGTTGGATGAATCACATTCTTATGTAGAGTTTTCCATTCGTCACTTATTGGCAACATCTAAAGGAAGTTTCCAAAAAGTTAGTGGATTTGTAAACTTCTCAGATACTACAACTAAAATGAATATCACCATTGATGTAAATTCTGTTTATACAGGTAATGAAAAAAGAGATAATCATTTAAAAGGGGAGGAGATGTTTAATTTGGCAAAATACCCAACGATAACTTTTGTAGCCAATCAGGTTATTAAAACAGTTGATGGATATTTGGCTAAAGGAAAACTTACAATAATGGAAACTACTAAAGACGTTGAAATTCCTTTCAATTATTTTGGAAAACAAGATACTCCTTGGGGTTTTCCATCAGCAGCATTTGCTGGTGGAATAATTATTAATAAAAATGATTTCGGCTTAACTTATGGTGGTGGAATATTAGGAGAAGATGTGAAAATGGAGTTTGCAGTAGAGCTAAACCCTAAGAAAGCAGAGTAAGATGTTGTTGTTAATAAAAAAAAAATGTTAATAAAATGTTATTTTTTAGATAGAATAGCTGGGTAATTTTTATTTCATTTGCTTTGTATTATTAATAATAACCTAAGTTTGACTTATAAACAATGATGTTAATAAGTTTTAACAATTGTTAATATTATATAAAAAAACTTGCGAGATATAAAAAAAATGTAGTAAGTTTGTTGCGAACTAAATATTTTATAAATAAATAATTAATTAAAGTTTAACTAAAACAATTTGTAATGAAGAAAAAAGTATTATTTGTAGCTTCTTTATTTGTAGCTACCGCAATTTTTGCACAAGACGGTTTAACGTCAAAAAAAGGTGAAGCATACTTACCAGAAGCTGGTGATTGGTCTATCGGCTTTAATGCTAGTGCTCTAACCTATTATGCTGGTAATTTATTTAATGGTAACGTATCAAACACAGCTTTAACTTCTGGTAGCTGGATGAATGGTTCAGTTGACCAAGAAATTAGATTTAAAATGTTCAAAGATGAAAAAACTGCTTATAGATTAAGAGCTAGAATTGGTATGAGCTCTAGTGGTGGTGACCTTTTAGGTAAATATGACCAAGACGCTAATGATTCTACAGAAATCCAAGATTACGTTGTTAATACAAAAAATTCAAATGGATTTACTGTAATTTTAGGAGCTGGTATTGAAAAAAGAAGAGGTAACACTAGAATTCAAGGATATTATGGTGGTGAAATTTTCTTCGGTTTATTAGGTGGTACTGACACTAAAACTGATGATGGAAGAATTCTTTCTGATGACTGGTTTCAACCTGTAGGTGCAGATCCTTATGATTATGCTGGTACTTTTTCAGGTAATGTAAGAACTACAGAAGTTAAAACTGGAAGTGGATTTACCCTTGGATTACAAGGATTTATTGGTGTAGAATGGTTTTTTGCTCCAAAAGTATCTTTAGGTGCTGAGTACACTTGGGGTCTAGGAATGTCTTCTGTTGGAGAAGGTGAAACTACTACTGAGTACTGGGGTCTAACTGACGTTGAAATTGCTACATTTTCTACAGCACCAAATCACGTAGTAACAGAAACAAATAAAACTGGTAAAACAGGTACTTTTTCTTTTGATACTGGACACAATGCTATGTTAAATCTTAACTTCCACTTCTAAGAAGTAGAATTAAAATAATAATTCAAAAGCCCCGACATTAACTGTCGGGGCTTTTTTTGTAAAACCTAAACCTAACAGGTTTCTAAAACCTGTTAGGTTTTCTTTGATAGCATTTTTTGTCAACAAAAAAAGTGTAGTGTAAAATACAGAAAATAATTTTAAAGTTGTCAGATATTGGGATGGTAAAGTTGTTAAAAACAACGATAATATGGCTCACTCGGCACAGCCGAGCGAGGTTTACCCCAGTATATAGAGTTATTTCCACATCATCCACTACCATCATTGTGAGTGGAACGCAGTGTGGTGAAGCACCACGAATTAATACATTAATTTACAATAAAAACTGTCCTTCGATTAGACAGATTACTTCATCTCCTACGCTCAATTCCAACGCTTGGGCTTCGCAATGACGTATTTTAAATTCCTTTGTCATCAAAATCAAGGAATGACGATGTTCTTTAAAGGTGTCGGGGGAAGTGATGAATTATAAATCTTTCATTTTCCTTCAAATAATCCATAAACTTGGGCATCAATAGATTGAATAATCTTGCCTAAATCTTCAGCATTTTCCGAAAAATTATTGGTATCAACATCTACGATTAATATTTTTCCTTGGTCATAAGTTGATATCCAAGCTTCATATCGTTCATTCAAACACTTTAAATAATCTATTCGAATACTTTCTTCATAATCTCTACCTCTTTTTTGTATTTGATTGACTAAAGTAGGAACGGAAGCTCTCAAATAAATTAAGATATCTGGAGGTTGAATAAAAGTTTCTTGCAATTTAAACAAAGAAAAATAAGTTTCGAAATCGCGAGTAGTCATTAACCCCATCGAATGTAGGTTGGGTGCAAAAATGTAAGCATCCTCATATAAAGTTCTATCTTGGATTACATTTTTTTTATTTTTTCTAATCTCCTGGATTTTACTAATTCTACTGGTCATGTAGTAAATTTGGAGATTAAATGACCAGCGTTGCATATCATTATAAAAATCATTTAAAAAAGGATTTTCATCCACATCTTCAAAATGGGCATCCCATTTGTAATGTTTTGCTAATAATGTTGTTAAAGTTGTCTTTCCAGACCCTATATTTCCAGCTACTGCGATTAACATATATAATTTTTAAAAAGAAATTAAAAATACAAAAAAATGTGTTCAATTCTGCTTAGTATTCAATTTTGTCAATAAATAGTTGCTTATTTTTATCAACAATGTAAATTAAGTTATTTTCAACACGAACTGAAACCGTTGAATTGTATTTCTTTGGTTGATATTTTGTTTTTTTTAAAGTAAAAAAATCGTAGGTTTCAACTTCTCCATTTAAATTAGAATAAATGATAAATTTATCTTTTACTTGAAAACTAGATAACTCGTATAATGGTATTGTTTTAAGATAGGAACCATAACTATCGAATACCAAAATTCCATTTTTCGGATCATTTAAATAGAGCATATTGTTATATTCTATTAAATAATTTGGTTGGATGTTTTCAGCTAATAAATTAGATAAATTTCCTGAGGAATTAGTGGTTATTAATTCTTGATTTTTTCGAATTAACTCAAAGCGAATTGGGTCGTAATACCATGTTCCGTCATTATATGACCTACAAACTAATGTAGTTTCATATAGTTCAAGTGTCGTTAAATCAATTACTTCACTTGATGGGGATAAGGTATTGTCTAATATTAATATTTTGGTAAATTCTTTAAAATAAACAAGAATTTTTTGTGGATTGCTCACATCAACATTGGAAATAATTCCTAACATATTATTGCTAAAAGAATACTCCAATTTTCCATCTGTTGCATACTTATTAATTGTAGTATTACTTATTTCATAATAATAGCCCAACTGGTCTGTCGTTATTGTAGTTCCAGTAAATGCTACTGATTTTACCTGAGCAAATGTAGGTAAGAAGAGTAATGTCGTTAAAAAAAGCAATAATTGTTTCATGACAAGCATTTTTTCAAGCTAAAATTATACCATTTGCATCAATTCATCAACATAAATAGTGTCATTTGATAAACGAGGAATTTTATGCTGTCCTCCCAATTGATTTTTATTTTTCATCCATTTATAAAATGTGCCAGAAGTTAATTGAGTTATTTCAGGTTTTGAAAGTATCATGTTGTTAAATCTTTTCGCTTCATAATCAGAATTCAATTGTTTCAACTCGTTGTCTAATAGGGTAGAAAAGTAATCAATATTTTGTGGTGATTTTTTAAATTCAATCAACCATTGATGTTTTCCAGTTGATTTGTCTATGAAAAATTGTGGAGCGACCGTAAACTCTTCTACAACAGCATCTGTTACCATACAAGCTTTAGAAAGTGCATTTTCGGCATTTTCAATAATTAACTCTTCACCAAACGCATTAATATAATGTTTTATTCTGCCTGTAACTTTAATTCTAAAAGGACTTAACGAAGTAAATTCTATGGTGTCGCCAATTACATATCTCCATAAACCTGCATTGGTAGAAATAACGATGGCATAGTTCTTTTTAAGTTGAACATCGGCTAATGTAATTGTTTTTGGAGAGGGTTGGTCTATTTCATTTTTTTCAATAAACTCATAAAAGATTCCATAATCCAACATGAGTAACATTTCTTCTACTCTACTTTGATCTTGTAATCCAAAAAATCCTTCAGAAGCATTGTAATTTTCATAATAGTTCATTTGTTTACCTGGTATAATCTTTTTAAACTGCTCTTTATAAGGCGAGAAATTAACTCCTCCATGTAAGTACAACTCTAAGTTTGGCCATACTTCTAATAAATTACTTTTCCCATTAATTTCTAAAATTCGATTTAATAAAAATAGAGTCCAGGAAGGTACTCCAGAGATATTAGACACATCTTCATGAATTGTAGCTTGAGCCATTTTTTCAATTTTTTCTTCCCAATTATTCATTATTGCAATAGCTAATTCGGGAACCCTTCGTTGTTCCACCCACATCGGAAAATTTTTCATAATGATGGCTGATAAATCACCATAATAAGAGTTGTTACTAAATGAGTTAATTTCACTACTTCCACCAACTACCAACACTTTTCCTAGTATTAATTTTGTTTCTGGATGATTGTTATGATAAATTGCTAGAAGGTCTTTTCCTCCTTTATAATGACAATCTACTAACGATTCTTTACTTACTGGAATAAATTTGCTTTTACCTGTTGTAGTTCCAGAAGATTTTGCGAACCATTTGATATCCGATGGCCAAAGTATATTTTGCTCTCCTTGTTTAATTCTTAGTATCTGATTTTGTAAACTTTCATAGCTTTGCAAAGGAACTCGATTGATGAATTCATCATAACTTTTAATAGATTGGTAATCATATTTTTTTCCCCACTCTGTATTTTTTGCAGTAATTAATAAATTATTAAACAATTCCTGTTGCACATCAATAGGATATTTCATAAAAAGCTCCATTTGATGAATCCTTTTTTTAATAATCCACGAAAACACAGAATTAATTAACTCCACTTTATTAATTTTACGATTCTACTAACTTAATCAAATATATGCAATTTACCGGTCAAATTAGAAAAATGTACGCAAAATTAGGTGTTGAAGTTGAATATCACCTACCCATTGGAGATGATTTAATTGCTATGAATCAGTTTGTTGGAAAAGAAATTTCTTTGGCATTTCAGCATCAAATCATTTGTATTAAATGTGGCAGGGAAACTGTAAAATCATTTAATCAAGGTTTTTGCTATTCGTGTTTTAGAGATGCTCCTGAGGCAGCAGATTGGTTTATACATCCCGAAAAATCTAAAGCACATTTAGGTATTGAGGATAGAAATTTATCTTATGAAGAAGAAGTTCAACTGACTCCTCATTTGGTGTATTTATCGTTAACAAGTGATGTTAAGGTCGGGGTAACTCGAGATACACAAATACCAACTCGGTGGATAGACCAAGGTGCTGTGAAAGCAATAAAATTGGCAATTACGCCCAATCGTTATCTGGCAGGTATGATTGAAGTTAGTCTAAAAAACTATATGGCAGACAAAACCAACTGGAGAAACATGTTAATGAACATTTACCCAACTATTGATTTAATTGAAAAGAAAAATGAAACCAAAGCTTTATTAGCATCAGAATACCATCAATATTTTGTAGAACAAAATGAAGTGCTTGAAATCAATTTCCCAGTAATCAATTACCCAGTAAAAGTGAAAAGTATTGGTTTTGATGAAGTTCCTGAATATACAGGGAAATTAGTGGGAATAAAAGGTCAATACTTATTGTTTGCCAACGGAATTGTGTTAAATATTAGGAAACATGGTGGATATGTGATAACTTTATCTTATTAAAGTTTATTTTATGAAAGAGTCATGAGCAAAATGCTCACCAACAACGATGAATATTCTATCCCGAGTACTCGGGATGACCGATTTACTAAAATAAAATACACCTATGAAAAATATTTTTTTATTCTGCACATTGCTTTTCTTTTGTTTCTTTGCTCAGGCTCAGGCTCAAGATTACGGTTATATTAATGGTGTTGAACTTGCTAATATGCCAATGCCTATTTCCAATAATGCAGTTGTTGGTGTTTGGGCAAATGATACTGCGTATGTGTTTTCATTTGGAGGCATAGATAGCACCAAAATTTGGTCAGGCATTACGCTAAAATCTTTTCGATACAATACTACCACTGATTTATGGGATACCATTCTTCCTTTGCCAGATACATTAGGAAAGATAGCTTCTGCAGCTAGTTATGTGGATAGTATAATTTATATTATTGGCGGATACCATGTACTCTCCAATGGTAACGAAATTTCATCGAATAAAGTGCATCGATATCAACCAAGTACCAACAGTTATCTTTCGGATGGAGTCAACCTTCCAATTCCTGTTGATGATCAAGTACAAGTAGTTTGGAACGATAGTTTAATTTATATAATTACTGGGTGGAGTAACACTGGTAATATTCCTGATGTGCAAATTTACGACCCAGCAAATGATAACTGGTTAGTTGGCACTCCTGTTCCTAATAACAATACCTATAAAGCCTTTGGAGCATCAGGACTCATTATTGGTAATACCATTTATTATCACGGTGGTGCAAGTACAGGAATTAATTTTCCTGGACAAAATACCTTAAGAATCGGACAAATTAACCCCTTAAATCCTAGTCAAATTACTTGGTCTTCTCAAAGTACAAGTTATGTTTCTTATCGTGCGGCAGCTATTTATGATTATTGGATGAATAAACCAGTTTTTGTTGGCGGTTCGGAAATTACTTATAATTATGATGGCATCGCATATAACGGTAGCGGTGGTGTTCCTCCAAAAGGATTTAGCCTAGGATTTGATGCTTATTCTCCTAATGATTTAGGACCAACTTTTCAACAATATGTGGGGTTTGACACCATACTTCCAATCGATTTAAGAGGCATCGCTTTCCCTTTTTCGTATGGGAACTATATCGCTGGAGGGATGTTGTACAACCAAGAAGTGAGTAATAAAACTTATAAGATTTTTTATGATCATGCTGAGTCTGTGAATGAATTGACAAACGATAATCTTTTTAAACTTTTTCCTAATCCAGTTACCAACCAATTAACAATTGTTTTTAAAGAAATTGAAAAAAGAACAATCCGATTAATTGATGTTTTGGGTAAAAAAGTTTTAGAAGATAAAAATAGTGATGTAACGATAAAAGTAAATGTGTCGCAATTTTCAAAAGGAATTTACTTATTAAAAGTAGAAACTGATAAGGAAAACTCTTCACAAAAAATTATTATTCAATAAAAGAGGAGCTTTAAGCTCCTCTTCTAAATTTTAGTAGTTAAAAGTTTATTAATTTTTTCCATTAGTCATTCCAGAATCTAATTCAAAACTTACTTGTTGCCCTTCTAATTTTTTAGCTTCGGTTTCTACAAAAGTATCTTTCCAGATAATAGTCATGTTAGCGAATTGCATATCCGCAACTTTTCCTGGAATATGAAAAACTGCTTTAAATTTCACCTCCTCTCCTTTTCTTACCATCTCAATTTGATCATCTTTATTGTCATTGGCATATTCTCTTCCTGAGTCATCTACTTTGATAACCAATTTAGAAGGATTTATTAACCCAATTTTATTTCCTAAATAAGTACATTCAAATTGTAGAACAGCTTCTTGAGTTTTTAAAGAACTTTTAGTAAGGTTAACTTTAAAAAGATCAGTATTTACTGCATTTTTACTAGCAGGAATAGGAAAATCTTCCATTTTACTAACGTCTCCTGTTAACGGCACAATAGAGATGCCATCAACTTTTAGATTAAATTTATCTACATGAAATTGCTCTCCGCCATTTGCTTCAAGCACTTTACTTTTGCTGCTATTGGGTTTAATAAAAAACTCTTTGGGTTGGTCAGAGAAACTTCCAAAATCAAATTCAAATTTAGAATCGCCTCTTTCGAAGAGTAAAAAATCGTTGGTTTTATTGGTTATTTTCAGTGCCAACTTACAAAATACAGTTCGTGACACCACATCAGAAAAATTTAAAACATATTCTGTTGTGGCTACATCGGTTATATTTTTATAATAATTGGTATGTTTCGGATTTACTTTTTGAGCCGAAGTAGTTATTGTTAATAGTAACAAAGACACTAATAATGTGTTAATTTTTTTCATAGTTATTATTTTAATTTTTTTTATTCAATTTTCAACTATTATGCCAAAATAGCATCATTTAAAATACCTAAAATCATGTTCATTTTTAATTGTTAAGAGCGATTCGTAGATTAAACTGATGACGTTATCCACATCTTCTTTGTGAACCATTTCTACAGTAGTGTGCATGTATCTTAACGGTAAAGATATTAATGCCGAAGCCACTCCACCAGTGGCATAAGCAAAAGCATCGGTATCTGTTCCTGTAGCTCTTGAAGCTGCAGCTCGTTGGAAGGATATTTTGTTTTTTTCGGCAGCTTTAATTATTAATTTTAGAAGATTATTATGCACCGCTGGTCCATAAGTTAATACCGGTCCTTTTCCTGCATAATTATCTCCTTGCTCAATTTTACTAATCATTGGAGTTTGCGTGTCGTGGCAAACATCAGTAACAATGGCTACATTTGGCTTAATATTTTGAACCATCATTTCAGCACCTCTTAATCCAACTTCTTCTTGAACAGAATTAATAATGTATAATCCAAAAGGTAATTTCACTTTGTTTTCTTTTAACAAACGAGCTACTTCAGCAATCATAAATCCTCCAATTCTATTATCTAAAGCTCTTCCAACATAATACCTGTTATTTAAAATCATAAATTCATCTTCATAAGTTACCACGCAACCCACATGAACGCCTAATTTTTCTACTTCAACTTTAGTGATGCATCCACAATCTAAAAAGATATTTTCCAATTTTGGAGTTTCTTCTTTACCTGCAGTGCGAGTATGGATAGCAGGCCATCCGAAAACTGCTTTTACAATGCCTTTATCGGTATGAATGTTTACTCTTTTTGAAGGAGCAATTTGATGATCTGAACCACCATTTCTTCTTAAATAGATGAAACCTGTGTCTGAAATGTAATGTACAAACCACGAAATTTCATCTGCATGAGCTTCAATAACTACTTTATATTTTGCCTTGGGATTTATAATGGCTGCAACAGAACCGTAAGTGTCTATAATATGTTCATCAACATAAGGTTTAATGTAAGCTAACCACATTTTTTGACCTTCCGACTCAAATCCAGTTGGTGCAGCATTATTAATGTAGTTTTCTAAAAATTGTAGTGATTTAGCAGTAATTTTTGATTTTTTTGCCATGTCTTTATATTTATTTATAAACCAATAAAAAACGAAATTAAGAATTTGAAATTTTCTAATCGAAAAAGTAACTTATATATTTTATGAAAAGATTACTTTTGAATCAGATGAATATTGATGAAAAATACATTCATATTTGCTTAGAATTAGCAAAAAAAGGAATTGGAAATGTTGCTCCTAATCCAATAGTTGGTTGTGTAATTGTTTACGAAAATAAAATTATTGGAGAAGGTTATCATCAAAAATATGGTGAAAACCACGCTGAAGTGAATGCAATTAATTCTGTAAAAAATAAAGATTTATTGAAAGAAAGTACTCTTTATGTGAATTTAGAACCTTGTACTCATTTCGGAAAAACCCCTCCCTGTTCTAATTTGATTATTGAAAAAAAAATTCCAAAAGTTGTTGTAGGTTGTATAGATTCTTATGCCGAAGTTGCTGGAAAAGGAATACTAAAAATGAGAGATGCAGGAATTGAAGTGGTGGTGGGTGTGTTAGAAAAAGAATCGCTCGATTTGAATAAACGATTTTTTACGTTTCATCATAAAAAAAGACCATACCTAATTTTAAAATGGGCTGAAACCAAAGATGGATTTATTGATGTGGACAGAACCGTCATTGCGAACCATAAGGAACGAAATGGGAAGCAATCTTTTAAATCAACAGATTGCTTATCTTCGTTGTACTCCGTTCGTAATGAAGTTGATAATTGGATTACATCATCATTAAGTAAAAAATTAGTTCATCAATGGAGAAGTGAAGAACAAGCAATACTAGTTGGAACGAATACAGCTTTAAACGATAATCCACAATTAAATGTAAGAGAAATTGTTGGAAAGAACCCTTTAAGAATTGTTTTAGATTTGAATTTAAGGTTGCCTAAAAACTTGAATTTGTTTGACCATTCTGTACCAACTTTAGTAATCAACTTACTGAAACAGGAAAAAAACAACAATTTAGAATTGGTGAAAATTGAAAATGAAAAAGATATCATTTCCCAACTCCTTGAAGTTTTGTATCAAAAAGAAATTCAATCAGTAATTATCGAAGGTGGTGCTCAATTGCTCAACGCTTTTATTACTAAAAATTTATGGGATGAAGCTAGAGTGTTTATTGGTGATAAGTATTTTAAGAATGGTTTAAAAGCTCCAAACATCAACCGAAAACCCATGAAAACTGAGCAAGTTGAAACAGATGTACTAAACACTTATTTTAATGATTGATATTCTTTTAACCATTGTTGCCTTTAATACCCTAATTGTCGTTTTTAAACTATTTGACAAATTTGGTGTTGACAATTTACAAGCATTAATTATCAATTACTTTGTAGCTGGATTTTGTGGTTTATATTTTTCTGATCAAGAATTTTCTATTACTTATATTTTAAATGCCCCTTGGATTTATCACGCAGCATTAGTTGGAGTTTTGTTTATTATAACTTTTAATTTATATGCAATTGGAACACAAAAAGTAGGAATTGCAGTAACTACTGTTGCTAATAAGTTGTCGCTTTTAATTCCTGTTGGTTTTGCTTTGATTTTATACCCCAACGAACAACTTTCCTATCTAAAAATAATAGGTTTTATAATGGCTATTGTTGGCATTTACCTTTCCTCCACCAAAAAGAGAAAACTATCTTTTGATAAAAAATACTTAGTACTAATTATTTTAGTTTTTATTGGTCAAGGTTTTGCCGACACGATTTTTAATCATGCACAAAAAACAGTAGTAAATGATGATGAAAAAGGATTGTTTTTTATGTGTTTAATGTTTATCGCAGGAATTAGTGGTATTTTAATATTAATCGGAAAATCAATAAAGCAAAAACCAAAATTTGAAATTAAAAACAGTATTGGTGGAATTGTTCTAGGGTTACCCAACTTTGCTTCATTAATTTTCTTTTTTAATGCATTAGAAAGTTCTGGTCTTTCTGCTTCCCAAGTTTTTCCAGTGGTAAGCATGGGCATTGTTACAGTTTCTGCATTGGTAGGATTAGTTCTTTTTAAAGAAAAATTAACTCTCTTAAATTGGATTGGGTTGGGCTTTGCAGTATTGGCTATATTTTTTATCACTTTTCTTTGATTGGTAAACAATTTTTTCACTTTTTGCAACTTTTAATCGTAATTATTCGTCTTTAAAAAACTTATTATAATCACCTTTGATTAGATGTTGTTGTGGTTGGGTTTTTTATAATTATTATTAACTAAGTAACAATTATTGCCATGCGAAAACTAATTTCTTTTATTCTTTTACTCCTCCTTAACTTTTCTATTTCTGCCCAAAATTGGGTAAACTCTGCAGGCGGTAATTTTAATGACGAATCTTATGATGTTGAGGTAGATGCTGCTGGAAATATTTACACAACTGGTTACACCACAGCAGCTTCTGTTTTTGGACCTTCCATCAATTTAACAACCAATGGTTATAGTGATGTTTATGTTTCTAAAAGTAGTGCCAATGGTAATTTTTTATGGGTAAAGGTTTTTGGTGGACTTTTAGCAGATAGAGGATATGATATTGAAGTTGATGCATCAGGAAACATTTATGTAACAGGAACTTTTAATGGAACAGCTACGTTTGGAAGTGTTACGCTCACAGCTAACAATAATTCACAAGACATCTTTGTGCTTAAATTAGACAATTTAGGTAATGTGATTTGGGTTAAGTCGGAAGGAGGTCCAGAAGGTGATACTGGATATGGAATTACTTTCGATAATTCTGGAAATGTTATTGTTACTGGTCAATTTAAGGGAACTGCTCAAATAGGATTAAATACGTTTTCTAGTGCAATTGATCCTATTTCGGGATTACCAGCTTACGATATTTTTGTTTCAAAATACGATGCCAATGGAATTGATTTGTGGTCGATACAAGGTACTGCAAAATATGACGATAGGGGATTAGCCTTAAAAACAGACCAAAATAACAACATTTATATAACTGGTCAGTTTTCTGACACGCTTACCATTGCAGGTTCTACACACAACAATACTATTTTTAATGCTGGAATGTTGTTAAAATTAGATTCCATGGGTAATGAAGTTTGGTTTAAAAGAATGGGAGCTGTCCAGACGTTTGTATATGACCTTGATATAGATAACCTAGGTAATATTTACATTACTGGCGATTTTATGGGACAAATGATTATTATTGGAGCAAGTGGAAATAATTATTTGAATGGAAACTATACTTATCGAATATTTATCATCAAATTCGATTCACAAGGAGAACTATTATGGATGCGTGAAGACGATTCTAATTCACAAGTATCTTCAAAAGCAATAACATTAGATGCTAATCAAGACCCATACATTTCAGGTACTTTTAAATGTGTTTTTGATGAATATGCCGATTCTTTGGGTTCAGGTTTATTTAATTCGGTTGGTTACAATGATATTTTTATCACCAAGTACAACAACTCTGGAACTCAACAATGGATGAAACAGTATGGTGGACCATTGGATGATTATTGTTCAGGAATTGCCATTTCACAAATTAACAATCCAATTATTGCAGGAGGTTACACCGAGTATTTTAATTATCCAGTGGGTTTTAGTTTTTCGCTTTTCTCAGGAATAAATAATTATTTCCCTCCTTATTCTTGGAATCCTTGGTGTTTCAACAATAATTACATGTATCTGAATGCCGTTGGTGCAAAAGATATTTTTATAGCAAAACCAGTCGATTTATTAATTCCACATTATTACTATTATGAGGATGTTGCATGTTATGATTCTAATTTACCTTGCATAGAATCTCTTTGTCCTGATTCATTGGTTTTTTGTGGCGGTGGTCAAGTAGCTGATTTTACACACACAGCAGGAAATGGTTACTACGATGAGGATTATAACGCCAATCCAACCAATTACCAGCATGGTCCTTATTTTGATTTCTTGTGGAATAATGGTGATACAACTTACTATACAAATACCCCAACTACTGGAGATTACTGGGCAAACACAAAACGTATTGATAATTGCACCATTACTAATGATACTGTTTTTGTTACTATCAACCCTATTCCACAAATGCCTTTGTTAACGGACGACCATGGATTTAATACACTTTCTTCTTACTATAATGATATGCATTTGTGTTTTCCAGATACTGTTACTACTTGGTTTAATTATTTAGATACAAATTACCAATTTAGTTATACTATTCCAAATGGCACGATTTATACAGATTCTTTACCTCATCAAATATTTGAAGCTGGAACTTACAATGTGGAGGTAGTTGATAGTAATAATTGTTTAAGTGGACAAGATTTTATTTTACAATATGATTATCCCGAAGTAAAAGATACTATAGTTCCTTACATCATACAATTAAATGATACTGTTTGTTTAGGAGAACAAATATGCTACATCATTGCAGATTCTATTACAAACCCAAATGCCAATTTAACTCCTTATTGTGATTCAAATATTTATTATCCAAATATAGGATGTTTAGGTTTTTGTTTTACACCATTAGTTACAGGGTGGTATCCAGTAAACCATACTATTATTTTAGGATACATTAATTTATGTGGATTAGATACCACACATTATTATGTTGAGGATTCCCTTTATGTGGTAGTTTTACCCATTCCTACTATGAACCTAAATTTAAGTGGAGATGGCTTACTTTGTCCAGGAGATACGGTAAATATTTGGACAGATACAGTTGTGTCTGGATTTACTTGGAGTGGACCAGGGATTTTAATCGTTTCAGCAAATGGTGATTCGATATTTGCCAACCAACAAGGAACTTATAGCTATGGTGGAATTTTGACTGACTCGATTACTGGATGCACAAATGTAATCAATAAGTATTATAATCTTACGGTAAAACCTAGTCCAACGATAATGAGCAATGTACCTGATAATATTATCTGTCCAGGAGACTCCCTTTTATTAACATGTATGCAATCCGGCATAGCATATAATTGGATTGGACCACAAGGTAATTTAATAGGAACTAACCAAACCATTTGGGTAAATGTTCCTGGATTTTATCATTGTGTATTAACCGATTACGATGGATGTGAACTGACTTCCAATACTATCGAATTAAAAGAATACAATACACCGTATTTATTAGTTGAACCAGGAACTGAGCTTTGTCATACAGGTGCAATTGTATTGACTGCGGTTTATAGTGGGTTACCAACATTTCAATGGTTACCTCCAATCAATTCAACGAGCCCTTCAGTTACCGTAAATCAACCCGGAACCTATTACTTAGAAGTAACCCAATGTGGTTTTACTGTTACCGATAGTGTAACTATTACTTCTGCGAATGTTGTGGCTACTATTACGCCTTTAACCGATACCATTATTTGTCCGGGAGATACTGCTATTTTAATGGCAAATTCTGGCATGGGAGGTTACGAGTGGGGACCTCAAACTTTTTTTGGACAAATTCTTCAAACAACTGATTCTGGAGATTATTATGTAACGGTTACTGAAGCTTCAACTGGTTGTACAGCAATTTCTGATACTGTACATATTGGATTTTATCCTGGCGGAACCAATCCAAGTGTTCAGAATATTACAATCTGTGCAGGTGATACGGCTACTTTAACGAATTTGAATACTGGATTAACAACCAACTGGTATGGAAACGCTTTAGCATCAACACCATTTTTTATTGGTGACAGTGTAACTCTTATTAATTTAACCAATGATACTACTATTTATGTTGAGAATTTTGATTCTAATTGTACGAGTAATCGAGTTCCTGTAACTATTGCCATCAGTCAAGCTTCTTTTATTCCCATCATTAACGGAAATAATAGTGTGTGTTCGGGTGATTCCATTTGGCTTTCTACACCAACTATTCCTAATGGTATTTACAATTGGAATGGACCCAATGGATTTACATCCACTCAAAATCCATTAATCATTATGAATGTTGATACAACTGATGCAGGAGTTTATACCTTATCGGTTTCAGATAATTACTGTGCGAGTGCTGATACTTCAGTAACCATTACTATTTTGCCTTTACCTCAAATTACCATTAATTCTGCCGATACTATTTGGAAATGTTTAACTGACACCATTACCATTTCTGCATCAGGTAACTATCAAAATATTACCTGGAACAATGGTTCAATCTTCGATTCCACGCTGGTGTTTTATACAGGAATCTACTTTGCCCAAGTAGTTGGAATAAATGGTTGTTCTACCTTGTCGGATACAGTATATGTTCTTAATTACACCGTTCAACAACCACAACTATCCGATACCACCATTTGTTTTGGAGATAGTGTTGAATTAGCTGCACTCAATAATTCTATGTTAAACTGGTATGATAGTAATTTAACATTAATAACTGTTGACTCAGTCTTCCAAACTCCTGCATTATTTAATGATGTTTCTTACTTCACACTTTTTATTGATAGTAATGGGTGTGAAAGCCCATTACAGCTAATTACTGTTTATGTTACTCCAGCAAATGGTTCTCCTACAATTATTGGAGATACAGTTGTTTGTGAAGGACAACCTTTGTATTTATCTACAACACCTATTTTAGGTGCAACTTACCAATGGAGTAATTTTTCGGGAGTGTTAAGTACCTCTGTAAATTATTCCAATCCTTCCGTTTTATTATCTGACAGTGGTTGGTATCAGTTAATTGTTGGAAATGTGGCGTGTATCAATACCCAAGCGAGTATTAATATTACTATTCATCCAATTCCTGCAACACCTACTATTTTAGGCGATTCGATTTATTGTGAAAATGATACCTTATTATTGTTTACACCCGATACCAATGGCACGGTTTATTGGATGGATGCCCAATTTAACTCCTATTTTCAAGATAGCTTAACTCTTCCATTTATTTCTCCTTCTAATTCGGGTAATTATTATTTATCTATTGAAGATAGTAATGGCTGTTTATCTTTAGCCGATACTATACAAATTACCGTATTGGCAGCACCATCTACACCAACTATTTATGCAAATAGTTCATATTGTACAGGCGATAGTATCAATATTTCAACCGATTCTATTGTTGGTTTAACTTACCAATGGAATGGACCAGATTCGTTAATTAGTTCGAACGACAGTAATTTAATAGTAAATGCAACAACTAGTAATTCTGGTATCTATTATTTAACAGTAGTTGATTCAAACGGCTGTTCATCTGATAATTATCAATTGATAAAAGTTTATGATTATCCGATTGTTAATTTAGGAAATGATACGATAATTTGTATCGACTCGCTTCCTAACTTTGTGTTAGAAGTGGATAGTTCTTATAGCTTTTATACTTGGCAAGATGGTAGCACTAATCCATATTATGATGTAATGATTCCTGGATTGTATTTTGTTGTTGCTGAAATTGGTGGTGGTTGCACTACAACAGATTCCATCTTTGTTCAAACTGATAGTTGTATCATCAATTCAATTGCTAATGTTTTCACTCCAAATGGTGATGGTATCAATGATTTTTTTATCATTAAAAATTTAGAATATTATCCGAATAGTAAGTTAGTAGTTTTTAACCGTTGGGGAAGAATAGTTTTTGAAGATAACAATTACCGAAACAATTGGGATGGTGGTAATCAATCATCAGGCACCTATTATTATGTGTTTTATCCGAACGATTCCTCAGAAAATGCGAAACCGTTTAAAGGATTTATTAGCTTAATCAGGTAGATAAAATGTGATTATTTTTCTGGAGCTGGAAGTTGCACTAAATCAAACGAATTTTCTTTGATAAAGGTAGTTCCTTTTCCCAAAGGCAATTCAACTTTTTCTGCTAACGGTTGATATCCTGATGCATTAATTGTAATGGAATAAGTATGACCTCCAGCTAAAGTAATGAAATAATTACCAGATTCGTTAGAAACAGTTTTTCCAGCAATTGCTCCAGTTTCATTTTTAAATTCAATGTTGGCTTCCACTTTATTTTCACCATTGGTAATAACTCCTTTTAAAATAGAAAGGTTGGTGGTAACACCATCAGCCAAAATAGGATATTCCGATAAATCAATTTTATAAATATCACGTTCACCAAGACCTTCTCCCTTAACAGCAGAATAGTATGCTGTTTTTCCATCTAAACTTAAAATAAAATGTACATCATCATCAATGGTATTAATTGGATAACCTAAATTTTCTGGTTTCGACCAAGAACCATCATCTTGTAATTTAGACATAAAAATATCTAATCCACCAATCGACAAATGTCCTTTTGAACTAAAAAATAAAGTTTTTCCATCGGGGTGAATAAAAACAGAAATCTCATCATCTGGTGTATTAATAATAGGTCCTAAATTTTTTGGTTCACTCCAAGTAGTCCTAGTTAATCGTTCAGAAACATAAATATCTCCTTTACCTTGAGCATCGCTTTTTTTACCTTCTCGTTCGCTCACAAAATAGAGTTTATTGCCATCGGCAGAAAGACAAGCAGAACTCTCAAAATAAGAAGTGTTGATGGGTTTTTCTAATGGAACTGGTAAGCCCCAAGATCCAGAACTTAGTGATTTTTTAGAAACAAAAATATCGCCAATATAAGCTCCACCATCGTTTCTGTAAATATAAATACTATTTCCATCTGGAGAAATGCTTAAACAGGCATCATGACCTTCGGTATTCAAATTCCCTTCTATTGGTCTAGCTTTCCCCCATGAGTTATCAATAGAGTCCCAAATAGAAATATAAATGTCTTCAAAATATTTAAAATCACCTGCTTTATCCACTTCGCCACCTTTGGTATCCGATCTTCTGGAAGTAAAAATCATTGTTCTTCCATCTGCAGAAATAGAAGGAGCATAATCTCCACCTCTTGAATTAATTGCATTACCTAAATTTTCTATTTTAGCTTTTACAGGACTTGCCATCATCTTTTTAGCATAATCTAGTTGAGATATTCTGTTGGTGATTTGATGAAATTTTCTGTCTTTTTGAGATGCTATGGAATTGTATTTATTATAGGCTTCTAATGATTCGTCCAACTGATTATTTCGATGATAGGCTTGTGCTAAACTAAAATATAAATCTTTATCAACTTTGTCGTTTATTCGTTGGGCATTTTGAAAATATTCAACGGCTAAATCGAAATTATCCAACCGATAATGACATTCTCCAATTCTGTAATTTACCATAGCATCATTGGTGTAATCTTTCAATAATTCTCTATAAATATTTAAAGATTCTCTCACATTTCCATTGGTTAAAAATTGGTGCCGAGCATCTTGCATTTTATACTTATATTCTATTTTTCCAGTTTTTTTAACATCATCTTGACCAAAAACAGCAATGCTAAAGATATTGAAGATGATAAGTAGTAGTAATAAGTATTTTTTCATTTTTTTTATTTTAAAGCCAAAGAAATAGAACTAAAACCATTTATTGGTGAGCAAATATTATTGTTGAATTCAAACAAAAATAAGTAATAAGAATTGGATAAAAAATATTATTTTCAACAGTTACTAAAAATCGAAAGATGTTTTTTCTTTCTCTTCTATATAGTTAAGAAATTTGGTTAATGCTTGTTGTTTATTTTTGTTGAATGGATAGGAAATCTTATTACTTAAATAATCATAAAGTTGCTTTTGATTGACGTTATTGTCTTTATAATCAGTAACCACTTCTTTAATATTGTCTATTCCTTTTTTTAACGCACTATTAAAATTTGTTATAAATTCTGGTGTTAATTTTTTATTAGCTACCCAACATGCAAAAACAAAAGGTAAATCGGTATGTTTTTTCCATTCCTCTGCTAAATCATATTGATAGTTAAATACTTTAGGAAGATTAAAAGTTCGGTCTCCAATGATAACTCCTGCAATGGCATTGTCAATTTTATTTTCATAACCTGTTGCTGCTTTTAACCATTTCGGATTTATTTTCCAATATTCTTTGGCTAATAGTTGAACTAAATTGATGGATGTTTTGGATTGATAATCTAAATAAATGGCTTTTATTTCATTTAATGGAACATCACTATAAAGCATCACTGAAGCAACTTTTCCTTCTGCACCTATACAATAATCCGAAATAATATGATATTCTTTTAATTGAGGAAGAATAGCAACTGGAACTAAACCTAAATCAACTTCATTTGCTAATAATTTTTTTGCACAAACAGAAGGTATATCAACAGATAACTCTATTTCGTTGATAACATTCGAATGATAAATTCCAAAAAGAAAAGGTAATGTATTAAGATAAGATACCGCCGAAACTCTAACCTTCAATTTTTTTTGCATACGAATTATTTGACAAATCTACTACTTTATGAGTTGCAACTGTTGCTGCAATCACAGAAATAATTGCTACAAAACCAGCCAATGTTGTTCCACAAAAAGGAATTAATAAAAAGAAAGAGAATATCAATCCGTTGGCAATTACCATTCCTTTGTTGGCTCTCATAAATTGAACACTTTGTTTTACAGTTAACCTTCTTCTTTCGTTGTTATAATCGATAAATGAAAAGCCATAAAAATAGGACGAAATAAAAAATAGCAATATAGAGCCTATAATTCCTCCAATAAACGGTATAAATAATCCTAAAGCAAAAATGGTAATCATATAAAACAATTCTATCAATAAATTTCTAAGCGCCAATATTATTCCTCGAACAACATCACGCATCATTTGGTCTCCATTAAATTTGTATTTATTTCCTGTCAAAATTTCTTCCGTTTTTTCTGATAAAAATGCAAATACAGGAGAAAGACAAATAATAACAATGTACCCACCAAAATAAGCAAACACAAAAAAGAAAATAAACTTCATTAATACCCAAACTATTCCACTTGCAATACCCGACAAATACGCCGAAAGTGGAGCGATGTACTCAGCACCATAAAACGAGTCCTTTTCTATCTTCAATAAATCTTGTAACCAATTTTCGATGTAATCGCTTAAAGAGCCTATTCCCAACCAACCCAAAATTAAAAATAACACGTTTAAGAGTATTGGAAATATCATGTACCAAATTAACCCTTTGGTAAAAAGCAATTCTACTGCTTTACCATAAGCACTAAACCCAACTCCAAAACCTTTAAAATTGCTCATAATTAATATTAATTTCTGTTTTCAAATATACTAAAGAAGAATATGCCATTAACTTTCTTCTTTATCTTTTATTCCCTATAAATTGATATTTTTGTAGCTTAATTTGATGAACCATGGAATTAACAGAATTAACTGCAATATCACCCATCGATGGAAGATACCGAAAAGTTACTCAAAATTTAGATAATTATTTCTCTGAATATGCACTCATTCAATATCGAGTTCGGGTAGAAATAGAATATTTTATTGCTTTATGCGAACTCCCTTTGCCTCAACTCAAAAATTTTGATTCTATTTTATACGATTCTATCCGAAATATCTACAAAAACTTTACGAGAGAAGATGCTTTGGCAATTAAAGAAATAGAAAAAACCACCAACCATGATGTGAAAGCTGTTGAGTATTTTATTAAAGATAAGTTTACAGCATTAGGCATTAATGAACAAAAAGAGTTTGTCCATTTCGGATTAACCTCCCAAGACATTAATAATACTTCGATTCCTTTGTCCATTAAAGAAGCTTTAACTGATATTTATTATCCATTGTTAACTGATGTTTTACATATTTTAAAAGAAAAAGCGATAGCTTGGGCAACCATACCCATGTTGGCAAAAACACATGGACAACCAGCATCACCAACAATTTTAGGAAAAGAATTGTATGTTTTTGTTGAAAGGGTTGAGAAACAATTAGCACAAGTAAAGAGTATTCCATTCTCTGCAAAATTTGGTGGAGCAACAGGTAACTTAAATGCACATCATGTTGCTTATCCAAAAATTAATTGGGTTGAATTTGCCAATAGCTATGTTAATAATGGTTTAGGGTTAAACCGTTCTCAAACCACCACTCAAATAGAACACTATGACAATTTAGCGGCTTTGTTTGATGGATTAAAGAGAATCAACACTATTTTAATTGATTTAGACAGAGACATTTGGGCTTATGTTTCGATGGAATATTTTAAACAACAAATTAAAGTTGGCGAAATTGGTTCTTCTGCAATGCCACATAAAGTTAATCCCATCGATTTTGAAAACTCAGAAGGAAACTTAGGAATTGCTAATGCTATTTTTGAACATCTTTCAGCAAAACTCCCAATATCTCGTTTACAAAGAGATTTAACTGATTCTACGGTTTTAAGAAATGTGGGTGTGCCCATTGGACATACGGTTTTAGCAATAACTTCTTTAGTAAAAGGGTTGAATAAATTAATTATTAATGAAGAAAAAATAAAAGCCGATTTAGCGAATAACTGGGCAGTTGTGGCTGAAGCAATTCAGACAATATTAAGAAGAGAAGGGTTTCCAAACCCTTATGAAGCTTTGAAAGAATTAACACGAACCAACGAAAAAATTACTTCGGCTTCAATCACAAAATTTATTGATGGATTAGATGTTAATGAAGCTATAAAAACAGAATTAAAACAAATCTCTCCTTTTAATTTTACTGGAGTTAAGTTGTTCTAAATGAAGAGTTTTGCCAAAATATTAAAATACGCAGGAGGATATAAACTATATGCTTTTATAAATATTTTTTGTAATATTTTATCTGTTGTTTTTGAGTTATTGTCAGTAATGCTTTTCATTCCTTTTTTGAATATACTTTTTAACCAAGAATCTGTACCAATAACCACTAAACCACATTTTTCTTTCACAAAAGATTACATCGAAGCTTATTACAATTACTCGTTAGGTCAGATGGTAGCAGAAAACGATAAAGTTGCTGCACTGCTTTTTGTTTGTGTTTTGGTTGGTATCTTGTTCTTTCTTAAAAATGTGTTTAGGTATTTGGCTTTGTATTACATTTCTGTTCTTCGCACTGGAGTGGTGAGGGATTTGAGAAAAAAAATTCATCAAAAAACATTGGTTTTACCACTTTCTTATTACTCCGAACAACGCAAAGGCGACATCATGTCACGAATGACTGCTGATGTTCAGGAAGTAGAATGGTCTATTTTGAATTCATTAGAACTCATGTTTAGAGAGCCTATTGCTGTGATATTATCAGTAGTTGTATTAGTGGTAATGAATGCCCAATTAACATTATTTGCAATGATATTGCTTCCAGTAAGTGGTTTAATTATCGGACAACTAGGAAAAAGTTTAAAACGTTCTTCCACCAAAGTACAAGATATGATGGGTATGATTTTATCTAATATCGAAGAAACATTAGGAGGATTAAGAATAATAAAAGCTTTTAATGCTGAAGAACAAGTTGGTAAAAAGTTTGATGAAATTAACGATGCCCATACTCAACTAACGCTAAAAATGGCTCGGAAAAGAGATTCTGCATCTCCATTGAGTGAGTTTTTAGGCACCACGGTTATGGTAACCTTAGCTTATTATGGCGGAAGTTTAGTCTTAGCTGGAGACTCTGATTTTTCGGGTGGTGAATTTTTTGGATACATTGTCGTTTTTGCACGATTATTAACTCCTGTTAAATCATTTTCTACTGCTTATGCAATTGTTTTAAAAGGAGCTGCTTCGGCAGATCGAATAGAAGAAGTATTAAGTGCAAAAAATAACATTATTGATTCTTTAAATCCTAAAGAAATAAAGGAGTTTGCAAATGAAATTATCTATAAAGACGTGCAATTTTCTTATGAAAATACTCCTGTTTTAGACCATATCAACATCACCATAAAAAAAGGAAAAACCATTGCTTTAGTGGGAGAATCTGGAGGTGGAAAATCTACTTTTGCTGATTTACTACCTCGTTTTTATGACTTAGAAAAAGGTGAAATTTTAATCGATGGAATCAACATTAAAGAATTAACGATAAAAAACTTAAGAAGTTTAATGGGAATTGTTACACAAGAATCCATTTTGTTTAATGATACCATTTTTAACAACATTGCTCTTGGTACCGAAAAAGCAACTAAAGAGCAAGTTATCGAAGCGGCAAAAATAGCCAATGCCCATCATTTTATCATGGATATGGAAAATGGGTATGAAACTAGTATTGGAGATAGAGGAAGTAAATTATCTGGCGGACAACGACAACGATTAAGCATTGCAAGAGCTGTGTTAAAAAATCCTCCTATCTTAATTTTAGACGAAGCCACTTCTGCTTTAGATACTGAATCAGAAAAATTAGTACAAGATGCGTTGCTTAAATTAATGGAAAACAGAACTTCCATTGTTATTGCTCATCGGTTATCTACCATTCAACATGCTGACGAAATTTTGGTGATACAAAAAGGGAAAATTGTAGAGCGTGGTACACATAATGAATTACTCAAACTATCAGGTGTTTATAAAAAACTTTCTGATTTACAATCCTTTTCGAAGTAAATTAATTTTTTTTCCTATCTTTAAAACTTGTAAACAAGAAATTACTATGAAAAAATTACTAGCTTTAAGTTGCCTATTTTTTTTAATCTTATTAGTAAACTCATGCGGAAATGAAGATCCAATTGAGGAAGTAGTTGTAGAAAAAACTTTTGTAGATGATGGAAGTGGTGAAGTAACTGCTGCTGATACTAGTTCAACAGGCGTATATCAAGAAGAAGTTAATGAACATGAAAAAACTTCTTTACAAGATGCCATGAAACAAACCAACTCCGAAGAAATGGTTGGAGAAAATGGAATATCCTTTTGCGATTGTATTAAAAAACAAAAAGAATTATCTGATTTAATGTTGGCAACTGAAGATGATGCAGTGTTTGATAAAGCTATGGCAGATTTAGAAGCTTTAAAAAATGGAGATTGTAAATTTGTATTTTCAGGTAAACAAAATACCATTGACGAGAAAAAGGCACACGAAAGAAAGGTTAAAAATTGCTTAGGAAAGTAAGAATAAACTCTTTTTGAAAATAGTTTTGAAACACTTATCTTTTATCTACTCGTTTAAATAAGCTATAGAGAATTTCTTTTTTTAAACATCATGGTTTTTTAGCCCATTCATCCATCGAATTTTCAATAATATCTAGAGGCATACAACCATCTTTTAAAAATTCGTCATGAAAAGCCGCTAGGTTAAATTTACTACCCAATAATTTGCTGTATTTTTCTCTTAACTCCCAAATTTTTAAAGCTCCAGTTTTATAACTTAATGCTTGTGCGGGATAAACCATATAACGTTCTATCTCTGCTATTGCCCCTTCTTCACTAATGGACTCATTTTCCATCATATAGGCAATGGCTTCCTCTCTAGTCATTTTACCAGTGTGCATTGCAACGTCAACAACAAGCCTTATCGCTCTTAGAATTTCATCACCTAATGCACCCATTTGTTGGTAAGGATCGGAGTACAATCCCAATTCTTTCCCTAAGCTTTCACAATACAAGGCATAACCTTCACCATAAGCTCCATACCACAAAAATCTTCGAAAAATAGGTAATGCTAAATTTTCTGATTGAATACTACTTTGATAATGATGACCAGGTATTGCCTCGTGTAAAAAGGTACTTTCCATACCACCAGTAACATTGTATTTCGTTGCCTCTACAATCGGAATGTAATAAATGCCTGGACGAGAACCATCAGGTAACCCTGGATAATATTCCGCACTAGCACTTGCCGCACGAAAAGCTTCTGTTTGTCGTATCTCAAATTTAGTTTTTGGAGTAAGCGTAAACATTTTTTTAAGATTGGGTTCAATTTTAGTTTGAATATTTCTAGTGGCAGTCAATATTTCATCGGCTGTTTTAAAAGGCATAAATTGTGTGTCTGTTTTCATAAAATTGAAAAATGAATTCAAATCACCTTTAAACCCAACCTGATTTTTTATTTCTTCCATTTCATTTCTAATGCGTTTTACTTCCGATAGTCCAGTTTGATAAATCTCTTCTGGTGTTTTATTTGTGGTAGTCCAGTATTCAACTAAATAAGTATATAATTTATCGCCATTAGGTAATTCATTGATGCCTGTTGTGTTTCTCGCTTTTGGAAAATATTCCGATTCTAAAAAATTGCTCAATTTTTTATAAGTTGGTACCATGATGTTGTTAATCATATCAATGTATGCAATCGTTAATCTTTTTTTATCTGCTTCTGGAAAGGTTTTAGGCATCAACTGTATTGGAGTGTAAAATAAGCTTTTGTTGGCATCAGTGGTAATGATGTCATTCATTTGAGGAATCATTTTTAGGACAACAGCCTTTGGAAGCACATAATTAATTGCTATTCCTTTTTTAAAATAAACGATTGCACTATCTGCCCAAGCCGAAAAAGCAGTTGCTCGTTGCAACCAATCATCATAATCCTTAACGGTTTTAAAAGGTTGGTTGCCAGTGCCCGATCCCATTTGTCCCATAGCGATGGGAACTCCATTAAACTGGTCAAAAGGCATATAGGTAATGTCATTTTTATCCGGACTTCCTAAAAAATTTACTTGTAAACCTTTTAGTGCCATATCCATTTGATACTTAAAGATGTTATAACTCTTTTTATCATTATTCTCTAATGTGGTCGGATTAAATGTATTGATGGAATCATTATAACGAGAAAAAAAATCTTTGAGCTTTGCACGGTAACTATCGGTGAAGTCGGCAGGCAATAAGTTGTTGTAACGGATATCACCATTTGCAGTTGCTTCTAGTGGAAACAGTTTCATGCGTTCGTTATAATAATTAGCTAACAGGCTAGCTAGAGCTTCATTTGGTGCTTCAGACTGTATGGTTGGATTTGAATTACAACTTATAACAGCAATAATGAAAAGCAGATAAATTATTTTTCTCATAAATTTTAGATTTTTTTCATTTAAGGTGGGTTCTAAAAATTGATTTCTTTCAAAAAACAAAGATAATAAATAAGATGCAAGGCATATTTTTTTGGAATAACCTTAGCTATTGCAAAAAAATATAACGCAGTTGGATTGTTTGTTATATTTGCTCCCATTGTGTTTTCATAGTTTTTCATATACTGCTTCATCGGTCATCTGACGGAATCCAGATAGTGTTTCAAAAATTTTCATCGTCTCTAAAAAATTATGAAAATTTTGATACGAATCAATTTTTAGAACCCACCTTAAGATAGTTTACTTACTGTTTAATAAATTCATAAGTTCATCCATTTTTGGAGAAAGGATAATCTCTGTTCTTCTATTTTTTGCCCTTCCTTCTGGAGTGGAGTTGGTAGCTTTCGGAAAAAATTCTCCTTTACCAGAAGCAGTAACTCTGGTTGAAGAAACTTTATAATCTTGTGAAAGCAAACGAACTATAGATGTTGCACGAACAACACTTAAATCCCAATTGTCTTTAAAAAGAGCAGTTTTTATAGGAATACTATCGGTGTGCCCCTCTACCAAAATATCAATGTCGGCATTTTTGTTCAACACATCAGCCAATACTTGTAGGGCTTCAACACCTTTACTTTCTACAGCAACACTACCCGATTTAAAAAGCAGTTTATCAGACATCGAAACATAAACTTTTCCGTTTTTTATTTCTACAGATAACTCTTCCGAATTAAAACCTAACAATGCATTTCTTAAAATATCGTTCAAACGGTTGGTTATCGAATCTTTTCTAGTAATAATTTGTTGCATTTCTTTTAAAGCTTTTTCACGGTCTGCCAATAATTTTTCTTTTTGCGTTAATTCATTCGATTTTTCTTTTAACGTTTTGTTGTATTGGTCAGATTGAGAGCTGCTTTCGCTCAATAAACCGTTGTATTTTTCATTTAATGTTTGATGTTGGTTTTGTAAAGTTGTTAAATCGGAATTCAACTTCATTTTTTCTGTACTTAATTTTGCATTTTCAACTTCTTTTCCTGCCAAATTAGTGCAAAGTTCATCACGTTCTTTTACCAAGTTTTTTAATTTTTTACTTCCAATTATCTTTTTGTTAGGTATAGGCTCCCCACATTTGTAGGTAGGAACACAAGAACTTAAAAAGATAACAATAGAAATTAATATTAATTTAATGATACTTTTCATCACAGTTTGTTTTTAGTAAATTTTACGTAAAAATAGAATCTAATTAAATAGCTCTTTTGACGGTTGTATTTTTTTATCAACAAAGAAATAATCTTAAATTCGCACTTAGAAAAAAAATAAAACATGTTTGATAGTTTATCTGATAAATTAGAAAGAGCTTTTAAAATATTAAAAGGTCAAGGGCAAGTAACAGAAATTAATGTAGCCGAAACAGTTAAGGAAATTCGTAAGGCATTACTCGATGCCGATGTTAGCTATAAAGTGGCGAAACAATTTACCGATAGTATAAAAGAAAAAGCTATTGGAGCTAATGTGTTGAATTCAATTTCTCCTAACCAATTGATGGTAAAAATTACTCACGATGAGTTGGTTGGATTGATGGGAGGAGGAATGGTAGATATTAACACCAAAGGAAATCCTACGGTTATTTTAATTGCTGGTTTACAAGGTTCTGGAAAAACTACTTTTTCTGGAAAATTAGCCTTACACTTAAAAAATAAAAAAGGTAAAAATCCATTGTTGGTGGCTGGTGATGTGTATCGTCCTGCAGCCATCGACCAATTGCATATTTTAGGCGAACAAATTGGGGTTAATGTTTGGTCGGATAAAGAAAACAAAAGTCCCGTTGACATTGCTAAAAAAGCCATAGCCGAAGCAAAGTTAAAAGGAAATAATGTGGTAATTATCGATACAGCTGGTCGTTTAGCAATTGATGATGAGATGATGAAAGAGATTGAAGCTGTTAAAAAAGCAGTTTCTCCTCAAGAAATATTGTTTGTAGTTGATGCTATGACTGGGCAGGATGCTGTAAATACTGCCAAAACATTTAATGAAAGATTGGATTTTGATGGTGTTGTTTTGACAAAATTAGATGGTGATACTAGAGGTGGGGCTGCCCTTTCCATTCGTTCGGTGGTTGACAAACCCATTAAATTTGTTGGTACTGGTGAAAAAATGGAAGCATTGGATATTTTCTATCCAGAACGTATGGCAGACCGAATTTTGGGAATGGGCGACGTGGTAAGTTTAGTGGAGCGTGCCCAAGAACAATATGATGAAGAAGCAGCAAGAAAATTACAAAAGAAGATTGCTAAAAATCAGTTTGATTTTAATGATTTTATGAATCAAATTGGTCAGATAAAAAAGATGGGGAATGTGAAGGATTTGATGGGAATGATTCCTGGAGTAGGTAAAGCGATGAAAAATATGGACATAGATGACGATGCTTTTAAAGGTATTGAAGCTATCATTAAATCGATGACCCCAAAAGAGCGTGCCGACCCAAAATTGATGAACGGAAGCAGAAGAAAAAGAATTGCTGATGGAAGCGGAACATCAATACAAGAAGTGAATAAATTGATGAAACAATTTGACCAAACAAGCAAAATGATGCACATGATGGGCGATAAAAAGAAAATGGCTCAACTGATGAAAAGTATGCCGAAACAAAGATAGTTTACAGTTTTTCAATCTTCAGTTCTCAGTCAACAACAAACCAGCAACTAGAAACCATGAAAATAATTAGCGGAATAGAAGTCTCCAACAAAATTAAAGAAGACATTGCTTCAGAAGTGGAAGCAATAAAGCGAAGAGGAGAAAAAATTCCTCATTTAGCTGCAGTTTTAGTTGGAAGCGATGGAGCAAGTCAAACTTATGTAAATGCAAAAGTGAAAGCTTGTGAATTGGTTGGTTTTGGATCTTCATTGGTTAGATTGCCTGAAGCAATTTCAGAAGAAACATTACTTAAAGAAATTGAACGATTAAACAACAATGATAATATCGATGGGTTTATAGTACAATTGCCTTTACCCAAACATATTGATGAGCAAAAAATTACAGAAGCTATTGCTCCTGCAAAAGATGTAGATGGATTTCATCCGATGAGTTTAGGTAAGATGTTGTTAGATATCCCAAGTTTTTTACCTGCAACTCCTTATGGAATTATAGAAATGTTAAGGTATTATCAAATTCCTACAGAAGGCAAACATTGTGTGGTTTTAGGAAGAAGTCATATCGTAGGTTCTCCGATGAGTGTGTTGATGGCTCGAAATACCTATCCTGGAAATTGTACAGTTACTATTACACATAGCAAAACAAAAAACTTGGCAGCAATTACTTTACAGGCAGATATTTTAATTGTTGCCATTGGTAAACCCGAATTCGTTACTGCAGATATGGTTAAAGATGGTGCAACGGTTATTGACGTGGGTATTCACCGAATTGAAGATACCACCAAAAAATCGGGTTACCGTTTAATTGGTGATGTAAAATTTGATGAGGTTGCTCCAAAATGTGCCTATATTTCGCCTGTTCCTGGTGGTGTAGGACCAATGACCATTGCTAGTTTATTGAAAAATACGTTGTTGGCGGTTCAATTGAAAAAATAACTATTTCTTTAAACTTTCAATTTCTTTCTCCAATTTATCAATTTTAGCATGTAAATCGGCTAAAGCATTGAGAATAATAATGTGCGTTTTTTTAGCATCAATACCAACAGGTCCGTCGCTTTCAATTAGTTTTCCAATTTGGTTGTAAGTTTTTTCGTCTAAGTTGTAGTTCATTTTTTTTTGTTTTTAATGTAAGTGTTTTTCACTTTCCTAAATTAAGGAATAATCTTCATTTTAACGTTCATTGCGAGCGAAACGCAGTGTAGCGAAGCAATCTGTCTAATCGAAGGACAGATTGTTTCAGCTCCCTATCACAAGCCAACGCTTGGGCTTCGCAATGAACTGTGTTAAAAACCAAATTTAGTTAAGATTAATTTCAAAATTTAATTTTGTTTCATTGTAATTTTCAAGTTTAGTACCAATTGCAAAAACTTGTTTAAT
>Ga0100377_1000523_pt1 | contig 32852 bp, 27 predicted proteins | sample CryGeymeta201501_FD_83664 | JGI IMG/M metagenome (GOLD analysis project Ga0100377, IMG submission 83664) | Groundwater microbial communities from Crystal Geyser aquifers in Utah, USA - Crystal Geyser metaG 2015-01 | ecosystem: Environmental > Aquatic > Deep subsurface > Groundwater | place: USA...
CGGGGGTGGTGGCGGGGGCGACGTCGATGCGGAGGCAGTGCATGCCGGCGACGGCGGGTTGGCGTTGGGCGTCGAGGGGTCGGTGGGGGGAGGGCGTGGGGGCGGGGAGGAGCTCGGGGGTGTCGGCCCCCAAGAACACGGTCACCACCGAAGCCTCTCGCTGGAGCCACCGACACCCCTGTTTGCTCGTCGCCCGCCCGTTGCCGTATAGTCCGAGCGTGGACGTTGTTGCCCCAAGACCGAACAACCTGCGGACGTCAGACAGAGCGGCATGACAGACCCTACCCCCCCACTCGAGGACGACGTCGATCACCGGATCGTAGCCTACGAGGTGGTGTTCGAGACGAGGCAGGGCACCCCTGATGAGTGGTTCGCGTGCCTTGACGGGTTTCACCACCAGGCACTCGACCGCGCGATCGTTCGGCATGATCGCCCGTGGTTTGTCCAGCTGGCCGTGGTCGATGTCGAGAGCGACATGAAGCAGAGCTTCACCCTCAGGGCGGACGCGCGCCCGTCCGATGGCGCGACCTTGATAGCGTGGACCCTTGCGCTTGCCACGCTCGGGCCCGACGATAAGATCGCCTCGGAGGTGGAGGCGCAGAGCCGTCGTCTGGGCGGTCGCGCTGGATTTCTTCGGCAGCTCGCTGAACGCTGGCCGCCGCAGGCCGACCGCAAGCTCAAGGTGGCGACGGGCGTCGTCTTTGCGGTGGATGCGGGTCGATGGCGCGCCCCGCTCGGGGAGGCGGCGACGGTGATCGGACGGCCAGGGCAGGGGCGTCTTCGGCAAGTCCTGACCGCCTGGTCGGTCGAGGACGAAGACGCACCGGTTCAGTGGTTTCAGCAGACCTACCCCGATGAAGAGGGGTTGTGGCTCTTGACGTCAGGGACGGAGGCTGTCTTCGACCTTGACTCACTCGACCTCGAAGGGAGCATGGAGCAGCTATGGCTCGACCTCACGAACTACCTGGCAGAGGTCTGAGCGGCAGGGGGCCCAGAGGGGGACCGTCGTTGCAAGCCTTCACGGCTGGTGTCAGCTGCGCCCCCACCGAGTCGCCAGTGCCCACACCGCGTGGCGACATCCGAATGGTGTTCTCAGCACCGGGAAGCCGTCTGGCGACAGGCGGGCTCTCGACCTCTGCCGGGATTCACCTCCGAGCGGCTCTCGACCGACCGGGCCGCGGTGGCGTCGACACGGTTGCCGCCAATCTCCTGCTCCAGGACCACGGCGGAGACCCGGTCGACGCGGTTGGCCGATACGTCGCCCCTGAGCGCCAGCTCGCCGCCATTCAGCGTGCGCTGCAGCTCGTGCAGGAACCGCAGTCCCCCACGCCGCCTGCACGGACACCTGTGCGCGGACAGGCCGCGCCGCTCCCTGCGTGGCTCACGGGTCGGGTGCAGTGGATCGCCGATCGCAGCGCGCTGACTGAGTTCCTGAGGGCTCACACCCACGTCCTGCCGCTGCTCAAGGAGGGGATCGGTCGAGTCGACGCCATATTCGGACCAGCCGAGCTCACGCTCGAGCTGCGAGACGACGCGGATGAGCCTCCGTGCGCCTGGCTCTTCGTCCACGTCGACGACGTCGACGACGCTTTCACCAAGATGCGGGCGTTCGATGCAGACTGGTGGCTGGACGTTCTCCCGGAGACGCAGGGCAACCTGGCGGTTCACGTCAGGTTCAGCTGATGTATGACTGGAGCGGCTTCATCGAGCTCGCCGAGCAGCTCGTCAAGGAGCATCCGTCCGATGAGACGATGCTCCGGACCGCGGTCAGCCGCGCCTACTACGGCGGCTTCAACCTCGCCCGGCGCTACGTCGAAGGGCCTTTGGGGACGCCCATCTCGAAGACCGGCAACGCACACGGTGAGGTGATTCGAGCGCTCACCGGCAGCCAATCGAGCGTCAATGAACGATCTGCGGGCAACGTGCTTCGCCAGCTGAGAGACGACAGGCGCAAGGTCGACTATGACGATCGCGTTGCGGAGCTGTACCGAACGGCGAACTACGCTTTGAGAAACGCGCGCCTCGTGCGAGACCGCCTTGTGCCTGTCAGACCAGCTCCAGGGTCGACCTGAGCTGACCCGATCGTCGCCACCGACTGCATGCGCCGCCGGGGCTGTATGCCCGCTTCTCGCTGCGAGTTCCCTCCGCACGCGGGCGCCTGCCCGAGCGCCTCATCCTCCCCGTCAGCGACTCCGCCCACCACGGTCGGCAAAGGAAGCCCAGACCCCGGCCGCATCGACCTCGAAGGGCTGCAAGGGCACCGAGGGCTCGGCGCGAAGGTCCAGGCTGAGCGGTGGCAGGGCATGAATCGGGTTGCGTGGCGCGTTGGTTGAGATGTAAGGTCGGGTGTAAGGTGACAGTCTGAGGAGGTCAGGATGAAAAGACGGTGTCGCTACATGCCGCTCTCACAGCAGCCGCTCGTGCTGGTGCTTTGCCAGGTTCGGTTCAGCCCGGTGAGGCAGATGGCGACGTACATCCCGGCGATCCAGGAGAAGTTCCGGCGCGATGGCTTCCCGATCGAGCGCGCCGGCAAGGTGCAGGTGCTGGTCGTCTCGCAGGGGGGCGTTCAGGCGGTCGAGCAAGAGCGCTGGGAGTACCGTTCGCGCGATGAGACGTGGAGCATCCTGATCCTGCAGGACAGCGTCGTGCTGCAGACGACGGCCTATCAACGCTTCGAGGCGTTCGCTGAGACCCTCGCCCGGGCGGTGACGACGGTGCTGGAGAGCACGGAGCACGAGCGCTTCGGGGTCATCCACAGGGTCGGGTTGCGCTACGTCGACGTGGTGACGCCGGGGGACGGCGAGGACTTCCGGCAGTACCTGCGTCCGGGCTTGCAAGGTGTGGCTGACGCGGTGTTCCAGGCGGGGACGCAGCGCGTGCACGTCGAGTCGGTTGGACGCACCGCTGTCGGCAAGCTCTCCGGCACGATGGTGGTGCGGGTGCAGCAGAACGACCAGGGGTTTGACCTGCCGCCGGACCTCGTGGCCAGCGCTCCGAACCACGCCCCTCGGGCCCGGAAGGGCGAGCTCGTCACGCTCATCGACGTGGACCACTTCATCGAGGGGACGTTCGACCCTGGCGCCGATTGGGTGATCGCTCGCGCCTACGAGCTGCACGACCACATCATCGAGACGTTCCACGACCACATCGTCACGGACCATGCGGTGGAGGTCTGGGCATGACGCTCGCGCCGCCTCCCGTCGTTGAAGCTCCCGCGCCGACCGGACAGCTCGGCGCCTCGTCTCAGCCCTCCGTCCAGGGGTCCGGCGCGTACGGCCGTGCGGACCGATGCGCGGCGCTTGGCGAAGGCCGAACGCCGGACGCCTGGGCGCTCGAGGGGTGGACGGCTGCCCAGGTCGACAGCACCGTCGCGGTCCTGGTCGCCGTGCCGGGGTATGGGCTGGCGTGGCCGCGTCAGGGCACGAGCACCTCCGTGTTCGACCAACGCGTGACGTCGACCGTGTCGGGTGGGGCTGGCGCCGCAGGTCGGCCATCCGTGGTCCGGGCCGTCGTCTTGCCGTTCGCCGACCAGGTGCGGGAGATCCAGGCGTCACTCTCCTTGAACAAGACGCAGCTCGCGGGTGTGCTCGGTGTCTCGCGGCCGACGCTCTACGAGTGGCTGGACGGAAGCGAACCCAACGCCGCGAACGCCGAGCGTCTCACGACCCTGATGGGCCTGCTCACGCAGGCGGGGGTCTCCAGCGCGGCCCCTGTGAACGCCAGGTTTGTGCGGCAGGCGCCTGGAGACGGACGCCCCACGCTCCTCGAGGCGCTCAACGCGGTCGAGCTCGACGGCGGCCTCATCACGGCGCTGCTAGAGCATGTGCGGCACCAGGGCGACGCCGCCACGGCCCAACGAGAGGCCCGCGAGGCCCGCCTCGCCGGTCTTGGCTACGAGACGCCGGGAGCTGACGAGCGTCGCCGCAACCTGGCGGCCAACCTCGCCCAGCGCGACTGGCCGAGGTGAGCGTCATGGCGCCTCTGTTTGATGCGGCCCGACTTGCGGAGTCAGGCTGGCGCCAGGGTTGTGTCCTCGCCGACGAGCTCGCGGCCGTCGCGCGCCAACATGCACCGCCATGGCTCGACTGGTCCGGCACATGGTGGCTCGTCATCACCTCCCACGACTGCGACGTCGTCAACCCCAGCCTGGAGAAGGAGCCCGCCGTCGAGGTGCTGCGGGCGTCTGTGGGCACGCCGGTCGCCCCGAGCACGCAGGAGCTCTGGGGCCGACACCCACGCACGCTCAAGCTCGAGGTCGACGCCGAAGGCGACGCCGCTGCGGTCCTGCTGTCGCTGTCCGTGCACGACCGTTGGCTCCTGCCCCGCGAGCTGCTCACCGACCACGTGCCTCGCCGCGTCCTGCCCTCCAGGTCGAGGCGCCTCGTGGCGGAGTGGCTCGCGAAGCGCTACATCCGCGCCGCCTTTCCGACGGCGTTCGACCACCGCTGGCGTAGCGCCATGGACAAGTGGCTCAAGATCCTGCGCCGCCACAGCGCGTGGATCCAGGGGGTCTATCTGCGCTTGAACACCCTCGACGAGCTGCCGGACGGCGAGCCGTATCACTGCCACGTCCTTGTCGCGGTCCCCCACGCCCTGAGGGGCGGTCCCGACTGGTCAAAGCAGCGTGACCTCATCGAGCGTGACGTGGAGGCGTTCTGGCACCGCCATCGCCCGCAGGTCGAGTGCGACGGGGTCATGGTCTCGGGCACCGACGAGATCACCCTCGCGGACCTCGAGGTGTACCAGCGCTTCGACGCCGACTGGGTGAGCTTCTCCGATGACACTCCGTCGATGCCGGTGGTGACGGACTTGTTGCAGGCGTGACCCCGCTGTCGGTGGATACGTGTCCCCGCGCGCCCGCGCGAGCCCACCGCTCCCCTGGCGCCCCACCCCGATCTTCTCCCTGCCCTCTCCCCGAGCGCTTCTATCTCCCCCGCGGCACGCATCGTGCCCCTCGCCCCACCATACTCCTCCCATACCTCGGCGCCGCCGGGCCCACCCCAGGGCTACGGGGCCTTCGCCCGCCTCGCGCGGCGCCTGCTGACCTGGAGGACCTGATGAAGCGAGTGTCCTGGATCGTGCTGACGATCGTGCTCCTGACCCTGGTGGCCTGCTCCTCCGGCGAGTCGGAGGTGAAGGCCGCGTCGGTCGTGCTCTGCCGGTACAATCAGCACGAGAGCCCCAAGCTCGCCGCCTTCCCGGCGGACACCGCGCCCGAGTCTCTCATCCACTCCGACGACCTCGCCTGGCTCCGCAAGGACGACGCCGACACCGGCGGCTTCGGCGGCCTGGCCCAGACGATCACCCTGGCGTTGGCGCCGAGCCTGGACGCCGTCAGCGAGGGCATGGCGCGTCACACGACGTGCACCGTCAAGGAGCTGGAGCTGAGCGACACGGATGCCCGCGTCACCTTGACCCGCGTCTCCCCGCGGCTGAACCGCAGCAACCCGATGGAGCTGCTCGGCGAGCTCGGCAAGCTGGACACCCGCGACGCACGCATCGCCCGTGTCGAGGAGTGGATCGCCGCCTCCGAGGAGACCAACACCCAGGACGTCGAGCTCCGCTTCGTCAAGACCGACGCGGGCTGGCGTGCCCGCTACGATCTGGAGGGCAGGGCACGTCGCAAGGCCGGGGAGGCCACCCAGAAGGAGCTCGCCGACCTCGAGGCCAAGCGGGAGCGCCTCCACGACGCCTGGCGCACCCTCAACACGTTCAAGGTGGTCAACGGCACCTTCAGCCGACGCCTCCCCCGCTTCGCCGGCCTCAAGGCCCAGCCCGTCTTCAGCCTCGCCGTCGACAACGCCACCGGGCGACCCGTCTCCACCGTCCACTTCCTCGGCGTCGCCAGCTCGCCCGGCCGCGCCGTACCCTGGATCCGCGAGACCTTCAGCTACACCATCCCCGGCGGCATCGAGCCCGGCGAGCAGGCCACCTGGACCCTCGAACCCAACATGTTCAGCCCCTGGGGTACCGTCCCGCTCCCCGACTCCTACGACCTCGCCGTCCACGCCGTCCGCCTCGATGGCGCCGACGGCGAGCCCTTCGCCTCCGCCTTTGACCCCGACACCTACAGCCAGAACGTGCTGATGCCGGACGCGTACGATGGGAAGATCGAGGAGGCGAAGGCGAACGTGGTGGACGTCGGGAGCGGTGGCCCGTGAAGGCGCCCCGTCAGATGGCTTCCCCCTCGCGCTCCACAGGTGATCGGACCTTGATGAGATTTCGCGGCACGATACATGCCAGGAAGCCGCTCACATTCGTCGGAGGTCCGGGGCCGGAGCTTTCCGGTTGTCTGGATGGCGCAAGAGTGGGATACTGGTCTACGGCAACCTCTCGGGGAGAACATCTGATGCAGATTGACGATTGGACTGGCGCTACGCTGCTTGACCACATTGTTCGGGTCGCTGTGATCTTTGCGGCCGCTGATGGTGTGATCCGTCCCGAGGAGCTCTCGATCATCGCGAGGTCCGCCGAGCGGCGAGGACTCCGCGTGGACCCGGCTGAGCTCGTGCACCGCCTCCTCGAAGGTCGCACCCCGTCCGAGGCCCTCGACGCCCTGGCCGCCCACCTGCCTCCGAACCCGATCGTCCACCGCACCCTGTTCAGGGAGGCGATCTTCGTCTGCCTTGCCGATGGCGAGCTGGCACAGGAGGAGGCCGAGCTCCTGGTGACCTTCCGCGAACGCCTGGGCCTGTCAGAGCTCTACGGGCGTGCCATGCAGGCGTGGTGTCAGGCGATGCTCTCGCTCAATGCCACGGGCGTTGCGCTCATCCGAGACGGCGATGACGCGCTTGACGACGCCCTTCTCGATGCAATCGCAGACCTTGGTGAGGAGCAGTCATGACTCGTACAGTCGCGATCGTTGACGGCTGGTTCAAGGAGACAGGGATTGAAGCGCCTGTTCCGTCGAAGAGCAAGATGTACGACAAGCTCACGAATGACGTGATGGTGATCGGCATCATGGCCGCGAGCGCTTTCACCGTCATTGAGGGTGTTGAGTTTCTCGTCAAGAACCATGCTGCAATCGAAAAAATGATCAGTGGCGCGAGCTTCGCGGTCGAGCACTGGGATGAGATCACCCTCGCATGGGATGTGATCGAGTTCGTTGGGGTTGGCAACATCCTTGATGGGGGGGCCGAGCTCGCCGGGATGATCTGGGAACACGGCGATCTGCTCGTGGACGCCGTCGACGCTCTGGGCATCGGGGCCGACCTCGCAGATGCAGCGACGACGTTCGGTCTGAGCATCGCGTTGTCCGTCGGCGTCCACTACACTGTCAAGCACTTCAACGGGGATAAGGAGGAGCATTTGAAGATGCTTCGTGGACAGATCAAGAAGGTGAACAAGGTCAAGGTGATGCTCGAGAGGGCGCTCCCCGCTGCGATCCTGCACACCCATCTGGCGGAGCTGCCCGAACACCATTGGAAGGGTTAGAGGAGGGAGCATGTTCGGAGTCGGAGCGCTCATCAAGGCGGCCAAGGGTGGCGTGCAAGCCTACCGCCTTCCCGAGCTGATCTCAGAGGCGGAGCGTGAGCTCGCGACGCCGCTGCTGAACCACTACACCGACGCGCAGAGATTCGAGATCGCCTCGCGCTTGCTTGAGGCCGCGCTCTTCCACCAGCTCACGACGACCCCCGATCAAGCCGATCACATCAAAGCGAACTATCTCAGCCGTCTGCGTCAGGAGTTCAACATGGCTCGAAGCACCCTCTCGCAACAGCCCGCGATGCGGGACGAAGTGGCCTCGCTCGGGATCGCGCTCCGCGAGGTGGCGCTGACCCTGGACAAGAACATCGAGGGCTTCGAGGCGCAAGGCGCGAAGGCGATTGAGCAGGTCCGGGCCGACCAGCGCACTGTCGTCGCCAGCGCGCGCAAGGAGATCTCGCTGGTCGTCGAGAGCCAACGGCGCGAGGGCGCGACGGCCACTGCCGCCCAATGGCAGCAGTTCGAGCAGGTCATCGGGGAGATGAAGGGCACCGCCAACCGGGAGCTGCGCGCGGCGCTCGCCCAGCAAGGGGACCTCATCGAGCAGTCTGTCAGCGCCGTCGCGAAGCGGCAGATGGGGGTCGTCGACGGGGTGCGTATCGATCAGCTCCGGCTCCGCCGCGAGATGGAGGAGGGGTCGCACGCCGCCTCGGCACAGCTCAAGACCCTGGCGATCAACCTGGCTGAGGTCGACGCCCGGGTCGGCGATCAGTCGCGGGCTCTCGACACCCAGCGAGGCGAGCACGCCACGCTCGCTCGCGCCGTGGCCGCCGCCAAGGCGACGGTCGCCGCCCAGCTCAGCGCTTTGTCCACCGAGCAGGCGGCGAAGGTGGCGGAGGTCCGGTCGATCGCGTCGCAGGGGCGCATGATCGCCATAGTCGGAGTTGTGATCGCGGTGCTCGGCACTGTCACGTCGATCGTCGTCTCGGCGCTGATGTTCCTGCGCTGATGGCGGCCTGCGAGACGGTCCCAGCGGACGGAGTCAGCCATGGACGACGCGGGTCCTGGACGAGTAGGCCTGGCGGTCGGGGCTGGGGGTCTTCAGATACTTCAGAATCGTGTTGCGGCTGTGGTGAAGCTCGAGGGCAACGGCGCGGAGGCTTTTGCCTTCCACTTCGATCTTGTGTCGAATAACGTGAGCGCGATCCATCTTCAGCATCTCTCCTCCGGGGTCTGGTCACTGTCCTGTGTCAGACCTACCGGATCAGGGCCGGGGGTGGGTCAGTTTTTCACCGACGAACGGCTCTGTTATTCGGCGATGGTAACATGGGAGCCGCCGACCTCCTCAGTCACGCTCTCCATCGACGCATTCGGCATCCACCGCGCCGGCCTTGCGGTCGGCGTGGGGGTGCCAGGGGGCGGTCTTGACCTTCTCGGTGACCTCGAAGGCGCCCTCGACGGCGACGGTGGAGTCGGGGTCATCGACGTCGTGGACGACGAGGTTGACGGGGGCGGTGAGGGGGCCGCGGAGCTTGAAGAAGACCTCGGCGGAGCCGCCGTGGGGGATGGCGACGAGGTCCTCGAGGACGGCGACGTCGTCGCCGCGGGCGTCGCAGAGGTCGAGGAGGACCTCCTCGTGGTCGAGCACGTCGATGGCGACGTGGACGGTGGGGAGGCCGGGGGTGGTGGCGGGGGCGACGTCGATGCGGAGGCAGTGCATGCCGGCGACGGCGGGTTGGCGTTGGGCGTCGAGGGGTCGGGGGGGGGAGGGCGTGGGGGCGGGGAGGAGCTCGGGGGTGTCGGTGGGGCTCGGGGCCTCGGCGGCGGGGTCGAGGACGGTGGTGGTGGCGGCCTGGAGGCGAGGGCGGAAGGCGGGCTCGCGGTGGTGGCCGAAGCCGAGGGCCTCGAGGGCGGTGGCGAAGGCGTCGAGGGAGGCGAAGCGGTCCTCGGGGCGCTTGGCGAGGGCCTTCATGACGAGCTCGGCCTCGTCGGCGGAGAGCTGGACGTCGCGTCGGGCGATGCCGGGGCGGAGGGGTCTCTCGTAGATGTGGCGCTGGAGGGTCTGGGCGAAGTCGTGGGAGGTGAAGGGGGCCTTGCCGGTGAGCAGCTCGTACAGGACGCAGCCGAGGGCGTAGACATCGGAGCGGACATCGGCGGGTTCGGCGCGGACCTGCTCGGGGGACATGGTCTCGGGGAAGCCGAAGAAGCCGTCGGGGTTCTTGCGGTGGGCGACCATGGGGGCGCGGGCGGCGACGAGGAGGTGCTGTCCCCAGTCGACGATCTGGAAGGGGGTGGTGGAGGCGGCCTCGGGGGTCTGACGGAGCTCGGCGCGGGAGGCGATGACGCGGATGGTGCGCGAGGTGAGGTTGCGGTGCAGGACGCGGAGGTCGTGCAGCTCGGCCAGGGCGTTGGCGATGCGGGAGGTGAGCAGGAAGGCGCTCTGCTTGGGGAGGGGCTCTCCGGCGAGGAGGGCGCGCAGGGTGATGGACTCAGGGAGGTGGTGTCGGGCGACGAAGGGCTGGAGGCCGTCGAGGTGCCAGGCGATGACGCCGGCGACGTGGACGGAGTTGAAGCTGGCGGTGGCCTCGATGTCGGCGATGTAGTTGGCGACGCCGGGGGCGTGGGTGCAGACCGAGGGGTTGAGGAGGCGCACGGCGAGGTCGAGCTTGATGACGTCGCTGTGGGCGGCGTAGAGGTCGCCGAAGGGGTCGGAGCTGAGGAGGCTGTCGAGCACGATGTGGCCGTCGAGGACGGTGCCGACGAGGTTCCTTGCGGCGATGATGTGGACGGGGCCGGAGCGTTGGCGGGGGCGCGGGGGCGCGGTGGCCGCGGGGGCGCGGTCCGGGGCGGAGGGGCCGGGTTCGGCGGGGGGGGCTGGCTGGTGGTCCCAACTCCACTCGTCGGGGTTGGAGGTGGTCTGGGCGTCCCATTTCCAGTGCTGTCCGGTGCTCATGCCAGGTTCCGCGTGCAGGGGTTCATCGGATGTGGAGGGAGGCGTCGCGCGGCGATGCGCGGTGCGCGGCCGTGTCCGTCCTACATCATCAGGATCGGTGGGACCACGGAACGGGGTGGTGGGCAAGTTTTTCGGTCTGTGGGGGCAAGGCCTCGGCGCCGGCGTGGAGGGGCTCAAGCGGCAGCCGCGAAGGCCCAGGGCGCGAAGGTGGCGCAGCGCTCGGCGAGTTCGAAGGCGCGGACGAGGGTGGTGGCGAGGGCGTGGAGGCGCTCGAGGTGGTCCACGATCTCCTGCTCCGTGCAGTGGATCGCGTCGAGCTCGCAGGTGAGGAAGGGGCCGTGGAGCTCGACCGGGCAGCCGTCGCGCCCGAAGGCGACGAACGAGGCCCGGATGGCGGCGCCGAGCAGCGGCTCGACGGTCTGCGGGCTGGAGCTGGAGACGGCGTAGAGCGCGTCGAAGTCGGCGTCCCCGGTGCGGATCGGCGAGGCGCCGCCGCGCACGGTGGGGATGATGCGGAGGTCGCAGGCGGCGTCGCGGGGCAGGACGACCCGGAAGGTGGTGTGGTCGGTGACGGCGTGGGAGACGCCGAGGGTGGAGGCATCATCCGGTCGCAGGCCGTCGCCGGGCTGCTCGCTGACGAGGAGCTGGCAGTCGCCCCGCTGTCCGGTCAGGAGACGCTCGCCGTCCTCGTCGCAGCGGATGAGGTCGAGGCCGGTGCGACGGGCGACGGTGGCCCAGCGGGTCTGGAGCTTCGGGGTGGGGTCGTAGGCGCCGAAGACGACGGTGCTGCGGTCGGGGGCGAGCGCCGCCTCGTGGAGGTGGCGCTGCAGGAGGTTGGCGGTGGCGAGGAGCTGGTTGGTGAGGTGGGCGACGGCGGTGTCCTCGAGGCCGACGCGGGGGAGCTGGAAGGAGAGGGTGCCGTCGAGCAGCGTGAGGGGGATGCCGTCGCGGTGGAAGGACAGGAAGATCTGGGCGAGGTCGGGTGTGAGGGCCTGGCCGGCCTTGAGGCCATCGGCGTCGGCGAAGTGATAGGCGAGGTCGAAGCGGGCCAGGGGGGAGGTCGCGCCGTTGGGGCGAGGGGTGATGGTGAGGCGTCGGGCGAGGGGTTGGGGGAGGGTGGCGACGAAGCGGGTGGCCTCCTGCTTCCACGTCGCGTGGGCGCCGACGAGCAGCTGGAGGTCACCGATCGCGCCGTGCACGCCGCCGAGGTTGGCGAGGCGTCGCGGCGCGGGCTCGAGGCCGAGCGCGTGGGCGACGGCGTCCCAGCGGGTGTGGCTGGCAGGGCCGTGCTGGCGGGCGCGCCAGAGGCGCCAGCGGTCGTAGCCGAGCAGGAGGCCGCTGAAGGAGAGGGCGAAGGTGAGGGCGGCGCCGGTGAGGGCGATGGTGGTGGGCTCGACCATCCAGAGTCCGGACATGGGGTGCTCCTTGCTGTGTGGGGCCGGGGGGTGAGGCCGTCGCGATGTGCAGGAGGGTTATCGGCAGGTCGGGCGGGATGTTGCGTAGATTGTCAACAAAAGAGGCGGGCGTCGTGTGGGCGGGGGTTGGAGGCCCCGCAGGGGAGCCGCCTCATCGGCGCCGCAGCGATCCACCGACGGCCAACGCCGCCAGGCCCAGCGCCCACGGCAGGCCCCTTGTCGGCGCCTGGGCGGCGGGATGCTGACAGGCGCAGCCTCGGGGACCGGGCGTGACCCTGAACAACTCCGCGTCCATCGGAGGGCGTCGCGGGGCGGCCTCGAACGGTGGTGCCGCCTCGCCGGCCAGCGTCCGCCAGTCCCCCGCCACCACAAAGGCCGACCAGAACAGCGGGGCCGACGTGGCCGCATCGGACAGCAGCGTCAGGCGCGCCTGGCGCATCGCCTGGCTGCGGCCTGCGCCCGCCACCAGCGCCTCGTAGAAGGCCGTCATCAGCGCGGCGGTCGCCTCGTCCGGGACGGGGTAGAGGCTCATCACCAGCGTCTCGGCGCCCGCCATCGCGAACGCTCGCCGCAACCCGAACACCCCCTGCGAGCGTCGAGCCTCGCCCAGCCCCGTCTCGCACGCCGACAGCACCACCAGGCGCGTGCCGGCAAGATCGAGCCCGGCGACCTCCCGTGCGGTCAGCACTCCATCCCGCTCCGGCTGGTCGTCCCACCGGTTGGCGTTGGCAAACAGCAGCCCGGAGCGCAGCATCGGGTCACTCGCCGAGACCGCACCCTCCCCCGTCCCCATCTGGGCGACGCCGCTGGAGACGAACCCCCGGCTCTCTGGCACCGCGCCCGCACGGCTGCCTCCGCCGCGCTCGGCCAGGAAGAACCCGTGCGTCGCCAGGTGCAGCAGCCGCGGCCCGTGCAGTCCCCGGACCCACGTCTCACTCGCCTGTGGACCGATCACCACCGTCGCATCGTCCGCGTCGGAGCCCCGCAGGCGCCTGGAGACCTCGTCGACCTCGGCGGCCGTGCCAGGGAGCCTCGACCACGCCATCAGGAGCGGCGCACCGCCAAGGCGGAGCTCCTTGCCGACGGGCGGCCCGAAGTCGGGATCGGCCACGAGCGCGGCGGGCCCGCGGGGCGGGGCGCCGCTCCGTGCGCGGAGCAGGTCGCGGCCGGAGTCGAGCAGGGTGATCAGGCGCTCCTCCATGAGGTAGAAGCCCCGCGGCGTCACCAGCGCATCGAATGGGAGCAGATGCAGCCCTCCGTCTGGCGCCACCAACAGGTGCCGTCGCTCGCCCGCCACGGCCAGCACCGGCGCCATCAGCCGTTCGTAGAGCCGGCCGCCCACCTCAAGGCTCTGCGCCAGGCTCGCCACGCACGGCTGCGCCTCCTGCCCACACCCCACGATCGCCGCCCGCAGTCGCGTCACCTCCGCGTCCACCTCCTCGACCTCGCCGAGCTCCACGCGCCGGGGCTCGCCCTCGCGCAACAGGATCCAGGCCACATAGCGTGGCGGCCCCCACGCCTCGGGCTCGGTCCGCGCCAGGATCTGGTAGGGGCGGTAGACCGCCAGCTCGACGAGCGCCGCGTCTGGCGGGAGCGAGGCCTGGAGCGCCTCGACGGTGACTGGCCCGCGGCCCCGGCCGAACGCAGCGCTCCGCGCCGCCAGCGCTCCGGCCACCGTGTCCGCCTCATGCTGCAGACGCTGGAGCTCGGCACGGAAGGCCGCCGGCTCCTGCGAAGGCGCCGGGCCTCGCAGGGCCGCGCTCGACCACGCGTTGGTCGCCTTGCGCCAGCGGATCAGCAGCGCGCTGACCTCGGCGCTCTGCGCTCCGTCGGCGTCGGCGCGCGTGGCGTCCACCCAGAGCTCCAGCACCCGCGCCTTGCGCTGGAGCAGCGCCTCGAAGGCCAGCCGTCCGGTGGCCGTGTCGTCGGCGCCGAGCCCCCCATGGAGCGAGATGAGCGTGTCGGTGGTCCGCTGAAGGCTCTCGGCAAAGGCGAGGCGGCTCGCTTCGCCGCCGTGGTGCGCGCCCATGCGCAGGTCGAGGAGGTGCGTCTGGATGGCCGCCACCCGCTCCAGCAGCGCGCGCGTCTCGGCCAGGTTGCCTTCCTCCCACGGCACGCTCGCGAGGTTCTCCAGGATCGTCGCCACGGTGGGGTGGACCGGCCCCATCGCCCCCTCCGCCAGCGCGAGCGCGCGAAGGTGGCTCGCCCGCGCCCCCGACAGGTCGCCCGAGGCGCGCTGCAGGATCGCGACGTTGGTCAACAACGCCAGCGAGCCCGGGTGCTGCTCCCCAAACGCCGCGCTCCAGATCTCCTGCGCCCGGCTGAGGTGGGCTCTGGCGCCGCTCGGGTCGCCCTGTTGCCATCTGGATACTGCGAGATTGTTCAGGTAACTGGTCAGGAAGGGGTGCGTGCCGCCGAGCACCCGCTCCCGCGCCGCCAGCGCGTCCTCGATCAGCCGCTGCGCGTCGGCGGGCCGCCGCTCGGCCAGCGCGACCAACGCCAGCGCGTTCTGCAGGCTTGGACGCCGCACATCAGCCGGGTCTGGCACGAGCGCCAGCGCCTGCTCGGCGGCCGCGCGGGCCGCGGGGAGGTCGCGTCGCTCAAGCGCCAGCCGCCCCTCGAGGCGCAGCGCCTCCACACGCGCCGACAGGTGCGCCGGATCGGCGTCTGGCAGGGCGCGCGCCTCGGCGAGCGTCGCCAGGGCGTCGTCGTCGTCCCCCGACTGGCTCTGTGCTGCCGCCAGCTTGATCAGCGCGCTGCGAAGGGCCACCTCGGTCGGAGCGCGAGAGCGCTCGAGCGCGGCGGGGTCGCGCTGCGAGCGCGCGATCTGATCGAGCCGCCCGCGCAGCTCCATCACGTCCCGTCTGCGCTCCTGCACCCCTCGCACCCGCCCGCCCGCGGCGATCTCGGCGCAGCTCGCCAGGCCGTAGCGCAGGCGAGCCTCTGCCGGCAGTGACAGCCGATCGAGCAGCGCGCCCGCAAAGTCTCGCGCCCCGATCATCTCCTCCGGGTCGGTGGCGGTGCTGCGCATCCCGACCATCTCCTCACCCTTGGTCGCCCCCCGGTCGACATCGAGGCCTTCGAGCGCGCAACCTGCGGCGGCGCGCTCGCAGCGCAGCTCGATCCGCTCCATCAGGTTCCACGCCCGCTCTTGCTGCGCATCCCCGGCGTTCAAGCGAGAGAGCACCGAGGCCCCGTCCTCCAGCAACCCACGCGCCTCCGCCCAGGCGCCTCGCCCGAGCGCGTCCTCACCCCGGCGCACCAGGGTCAACCCAGCGGCCGCATCCAGCCCGTCGCGCAGCTGCTCGATCCGCTGCCGCTCGGCCTCGGCGCTCAGCGTCTCCGCGGCGCTCGGGCCGAGCTCGTTGCTCCGTGTGCTGTGGATGATCTCCCACACGAACATCGCGTCGCCGTACCGCCGCTGCCGCTCCAGCTTCGCAGCGACCCTCTGGTAGCGCCGTGCACGCGCCAGCTCGAACGCGCGACGCGCGACGTCCACGTCGTCCTGTACGGCGTCGAGCTTCTGGCGAAGCGCTGCCGTGTCGGACTCCTCACGCCAGCGGCCCGCGTCGAGGAGCTCCCGCGCTCGCCACAGCTCGTTGTCGGCGCGGGAGACCTTGCCTTCGGCGAGCGCGCGCCGGGCCTCGGCGAGCGCGCCCTCGATCCGTCGGACCCGCGCGGCCACTTGCCGCTTCTCCAGCGCCTGCAGCGACACCTCGAGCTCGCCGCGCAGGCTCTCTCCTTCTGGCACAAGGTAGATCGCCTCGTCCAGGAGCCTGGCGGCGTCCTCCCAGAGCCCGCGCCGCTCAGCCTCCTTTGCGCCTGCCACCATGCGCCCCACCGCCGTCCGGATGGCGACCATCTCCTTCTTGCGTCGCTGCGCCGCGGCCGTCGTGTACCGCTTCTCCCACGCCACCGTCTCCGCGGCGCGTGGTCCGAGCACGCAGTACAGGACGCTCAGCGCGCCGCCCGCGTCCGCGAGCTCGTCGGGGGTGGCGTCTCGGCGCTCGAGCGCCGGCTCCAGCCGACGCACGGCCTCCCGCGCCGTCGCCAGGTGCACGAGCCAGCCGTCGTCCTCAAGCTGCTGCCCATGCACCGGCCCCGCCCAGGCGCACACCCCCAGAACCCCCACGAGGAGGGCCAGGCCCCTCCGCCACGACCTCCATCCACTCTGCATGCCGAGCTCCTGACGAGGCGATGGCGCAGCATCGTCGGTGGCTGCGCCGTTTGGTTTGCATCGTCGGGTCTGTACCACATCGCGGTCGCGATGCCCATGGACGGCCCCGGGGCGATCGCGTTCTCAAGAGTGGGGTCCAGGGGGCGCTGCCCCCTGGCCGCCGGAGGCAGGGTGCCTCCGGCGGCCGGGGGCGAGCCGCCCCCGGACCCCCAATTCCAGAACGCGATAGGCGTGTGGACCAGGCCGCGCGGCCGTGTGGCGGCGCCATCCTTCGGCGCAGCCGGACGTTTTGAATCATCGCGAACCGCGCCCATATCCCATTGTTACATAAGTGTTTTTACCGTTCGTCGAGGGTTGGACCGGAGGTGGTCTCGGGCGCTGGCGCACGATCTGCGTGACTTTCGGCGGTGGATGTTTATGCTGGCGAGCGTCGCGTGTCCTGGCCCCGGGGTGTGGGGTCGGTCGATGCGCGGCCTCGTGGTGGTCGGGTGGGAATAGCCTCATCGCGGCCTCTGTCCGCGCCTCTCCGCGGGGCACGCTCTCAGACCTCCTCGCATGTGGGCCTGTCCGCGCTGCTGCCGTGGAGTGGTGGAAGTCGGGGTGTCTCGACAGGGAAGGCAAGAGAGGAAGTGGGAGCATGGAGTACAACGTTCGCGAGCTGAACGAGATGGTCCGGGCCGAGTCGAAGTTTGTCGACCGGATGCTGGAGGAGATCGATCGTGTGGTGGTGGGCCAGCGGTACATGATCGAGCGTCTGATCATCGGTCTGTTGACCGGGGGTCACGTGCTGCTCGAGGGTGTGCCGGGTCTGGCCAAGACGTTGACGATCAAGAGCCTGGCGCAGCTGCTGCACGTGGACTTCCAGCGGATCCAGTTCACGCCGGACCTGCTGCCGGCGGACTTGATCGGGACGATGATCTACAACCAGAAGACGACGGAGTTCGTGGCCAAGAAGGGTCCGATCTTCACGAACCTGGTGTTGGCCGACGAGATCAACCGGGCGCCGGCGAAGGTGCAGTCTGCGCTGCTGGAGGCGATGCAGGAGAAGCAGGTGACGATCGGTTCGACGACGTACCCGCTGACCGAGCCGTTCCTGGTGTTGGCGACGCAGAACCCGATCGAGCAGGAGGGCACGTACCCGCTGCCCGAGGCGCAGATCGACCGCTTCATGCTGATGGTGAAGGTGGGTTACCCGACGAAGGTGGAGGAGCGGGTGATCATGGAGCGGATGACGTCGGGGTATGCGGTGGAGCTGTCGGCGGTGACGACGGCGGAGGAGATCTTGAAGGGCCGCCAGGTGGTGAAGGACATCTATGTGGACGACAAGATCAAGGACTACATCATCGACATCATCTTCGCGACGCGCGAGCCGGCGAGCTACGGTCTGGGGCGGATCGCGGACTTCATCGACTACGGGGCGAGCCCGCGTGCGTCGATCTTCCTGAACCTTGCGGCGCGTGCGCACGCGTTCATCCGTCATCGGGGATATGTGACGCCGGAGGACATCAAGGCGGTGGCGCCGGACATCCTTCGTCACCGTCTGATCCTGACATACGAGGCGGAGGCGGAGGAGAAGACGAGCGAGGACATCCTGCAGATCATCCTGGACGAGATCGAGGTCCCCTGACGGCGTCGCTCGCCGGGTGGGGAGCTGCGGCGCGGTGCGTCTGGCGTCCGAGGGGGCGTTGGGGCGTGGGTGTCGGGGCGCTCTGCCTGGTTTGATGGCGCGAGGCGAGGCGAGGCGAGACGATGGGATTCTGGTCCACGCTGTTCGGGGGTGAAGATCCGGCGGCCCGGCCGCTGTACATCGACGACGACATGACGGAGGCGGAGCGTGCCGAGCAGCGTCGAGCGCTGCTGAAGAAGGTGCGCAAGCTGGAGATCGTGACGCGTCGGATCGTGAATCAGCAGATGGCGGGTTCGTACCACTCGGCGTTCAAGGGTCGGGGGATGGACTTTGACGAGGTGCGGGCGTACCAGGCGGGCGACGAGGTGCGGTTCATCGACTGGAACGTGTCGGCGCGTCTGGGTGACTTGTACATCAAGCGGTTCGTGGAGGAGCGCGAGCTGACGGTGTTCCTGTTGGTGGACACCTCGGCGAGCCAGCTGTTCGGGACGGGGGAGCGCTCGAAGCTGGAGGCGTCGGCGGAGATCGGGGCGTTGCTGGCGTTCTCGGCGATCAAGAACAACGACCGGGTCGGTCTGATCATGTTCAGCGACGAGGTGGAGCTGTTCTTGCCGCCGAAGAAGGGCAAGAAGAACGTGCTGCGGGTGATCCGGGGGATCCTGGAGTTCCGTCCGCGGTCGAGCGGGACGAACGTGGCCGGCGCGCTGGACTATCTGTCGAAGGTGGCGCGGCGTCGTTGCGTGGCGTTCGTGATCAGCGACTTCCAGGACGCGGGTTTTCGTTCGTCGCTGATGGTGGCGAGCCGTCGTCACGACGTGGTGCCGATCATCATCGAGGATCCGATGGAGGCGGAGGTGCCTCCGATGGGGACGGTGACGTTCGAGGATCCGGAGTCGGGCGAGCTGTGGGTGGTGGACACGGACAGCCGGTCGGGGCGTCGGGCGTATGCGCGGCTGGTGGAGGGGCTTCGAGAGCGTCGGGAGCGGATGTTCCACAAATTGAAGGTGGACTTCGTGACGGTGGACACGCATCGGAGCTTCTTCGAGCCGTTGGTGAATTACTTCAAGCTGCGATCGAAGAGGTACTGAGGCCGTGGTCGGGACGTGTGTGAGGCGAGGGATGGGGGTTGGGGTCGTGGGGCCGGGCCTGGCGTTGGCGGCGTTGCTGTGGGCGGCGCCGGGGTGGGCTCAGGACGTCGGTCCGGGTCCGGACGCGGGTCTGGAGGTGGATGGTGGGATGGACCCGGTGTTGCCGCCGCCGGTGACGGGGGAGGTGAAGCTGTCGCAGCGGTTCGAGGTGGAGTCGGGGGCGGAGGCGGCGCCGGTGGGGGAGGGTCTGGAGGCGACGGTGGGGACGCACCTGGTGATGACGCTGTCGGTGACGCACCCGGCGAACACGACGGTGGCGTTGCCGGAGCAGCAGCCGACGGGTCGGTTCGAGCTGTTGGGGGTGGAGCGGGTGCCGGGGGTGGTGGCGGGGGGCTCGGTGACGGAGACGCTGCGGCTGACGTACGCGATCTACCGTCCGGGCCGGCACCTGCTGTCGGCGTTCGAGCTGCAGGTGTTGGACGCGGACGGGGGGATCAGCGCGGTGCGGACGGAGCCGGTGTCGGTGACGATCCGGAGCGTGATCGCCAACGAGTCAGACCCGCAGATGAAGCCGCCGCGGCCGGCGCTGCCGATCTGGATCGAGGACTGGACGCTGGTGTGGGTGCTGGGGACGCTGGCGGGGCTGCTGGTGTCGGGGGGGCTGGGTGCGCTGCTGTACCGTCGGTTCGGGCCGAAGCCGGTGGTGCCGCCGCCGCCGCCGCGCCCGGCGTACGACGTGGCGATCGAGAAGCTGGTGGCGATCCGGGGGGCGAACCTGGTGGGCGAGGCGCTGTACGAGGAGTTCTACGTGCGGGTGTCGGAGGCGGTGCGTGAGTATCTGGGTCGTCGGTACAACCTGAGCTTGACGGACAAGCAGGGTCTGGAGCTGACGACGTGGGAGCTGATGGATCATCTTCGGCAGGTGAGCTGGCCTCGGGGGGTGTCGGTGATCGACGTGGAGACGTTGCTGGTGGACTGCGACATGGTGAAGTTCGCGCGGTATGCGCCGACGCAGGAGGAGGCCGATGAGATCCTGAGCCGCTCGTTCCGGCTGGTGGAGCTGACGCGTCCGACGCTGCTGGGCGCCGAGGCGCTGGGGAGCGGCGAGGGCGCCGAGCAGGGCCAGGAGGCATCGGGATGAGCGAGGGGTTGTTCGACTATCCGTGGATGTTGTCGCTGCTGGTGGTGCTGCCGTTTCTGGGGTGGCTGATGTTCGGCCGTCGGGGGCAGCGTCAGGGGCCGATGTTGTTCTCGCGGGCGTCGCTGTTCCGTCGGGTGCCGACGGGTCTGAAGGCGTGGCTGGTGCCGGTGCTGGACGGGTTGCTGTTGGTGGTGGTGGCGTTGCTGGTGGTGGCGTCGACGCGTCCGTCGATCAAGACGGTGGAGAGTGCCGAGGTGGAGGGGATCGACATCTACATCGTGCTGGACCTGTCGGGTTCGATGCAGGCGGTGGACGTGACGGATCAGGAGCTTCGGGAGCTTCAGGCTCGGAACCAGGAGCCGAAGAACCGGTTTGAGATCGCGCGGGAGGTGCTGTCGGGGTTCGTGAAGTCGCGTCACGTGGATCGGATCGGGATGGTGGTGTTCGCGCGGGACGCGTTCCTGCAGTTCCCGTTGACGCTGGACTACAACACGATCCTGACGCAGCTGGACAGCTTGACGCTGGGGGACATCGACGGCTCGGGGACGGCGATCGGGAACGCGCTGGGGCGTGCGGTGGCGGGTCTTCAGAGCAGCGACGCGCGGACGCGGCTGGTGATCCTGATCACGGACGGCGATCGTCGGGGCGGGAACATCAGCCCGATGCAGGCGGCGGAGTTCGCCGAGGAGCTGGGGGTGAAGATCTTCCCGATCCTGGTGGGGACGGAGGGTCGGACGCGGGTGCCGGTGGGCAAGAACGTGTTCACGGGCAAGCTGTCGTATCGGAACCAGGAGTACCCGGTGAACCCGGCGCTCTTGCAGGAGATCGCGGACAAGACGGGGGGGCGGTTCTACCGTGCGACGGACAAGGAGGCGCTGGAGCGCAACCTTCACGACATCCTGGACGGGTTCGAGCGGAGCCGGATCGAGGACGCGTCGAACGTGCGTCGGGACGAGCTGGCGGGGGTGTTCATCGGGTTGGCGATCGCGTTGTTGGTGTTGGTGCAGGTGACGCGGTACGCGTTCGTGCGTCCGTTCCCGTAGGGGAGAGGGAGAGGCGATGCATTGGGGAAATGGTGACGCGCTGTGGGCGTTGGCGGTGGTGCCACTTCTGGCCGCGGTGTACGTGGGCTACCTGGTGTGGAAGGCGCGGGTGGCGTCGCGGGTGACGACGCGGGCGCGGGTGAACCGGTACCTGCTGCGGCACAGCACGGCGAAGCAGATCGTGCGTATGCTCCTGACGTTGTTGGGTTTATTGCTCTGCATCCTGGCCTGGGCGCGGCCTCAGTGGGGTGAGAAGCAGCGGACGATCAAGAAGGAGGGGATCGACGTCGTGGTGGCGCTGGACATCTCGAAGTCGATGCTGGCGGCGGACGCGACGCCGAGCCGGCTTCGGGCGGCGAAGGACGAGCTTCAGCGGGTGTTGGCGCAGCTGCACGGGGACCGGGTGGGGCTGGTGGTGTTCGCGGGGGTGGCGTTCGGGCAGGCGCCGTTGACGACGGATTACGGGGCAATCGAGTTCTACCTTCGCAAGCTGGACCCGGAGGACATGCCGGTGGGCGGCACGGCGTCGGGCCGTGCGATCATGGAAGCGATCGAGTTGATGACGGGGGAGAAGCGTGCGGAGCGTGCGAAGACGCTCCAGCTGAGCGAGCGTCCGTTCAAGCGGGCCAAGAACCAGATCATCGTGTTGATCACGGACGGGGAGGACCATCAGAGCGATCCGATCGCGGCGGCGAAGGTGGCGGCGGAGAAGGGGATCCGGATCTTCACGATCGGTTTTGGCTCGGAGCAGGGGGAGCCGATCCCGGTGTATCGGGACGGCAAGCCGGCGGGCACCATGAAGGATCGGGCGGGCAACACGGTGTACACGAAGCTGAACCCGAAGCAGCTGGAGGAGATCGCGTCGATCACGGGCGGGACGTACACGCACTACGACGGCCGGGGCTCGGTGGCGAACTCGGTGACGACGACGTTGAACGCGCTGGAGAAGGAGGAGTTGGCGTCGATGATGCGGGTGCAGCGGGAGGAGCGGTTTGTGTTCCTGCTGGTGCCGGGTCTGTTCTTTTTGCTGCTGGGCATGTTCATCGGCGAGCGTCGGGGGGTGCACCTCATGTTCTGGCGAGGCCGTGCGGTCCGCAAGGGTCATGGCGACGAGCTGCGGGCGTTCGATGATGTCGGCCGCGCGGGTGTATTCCTGCTCGTCGGCGCGCTGGCGATTTCGGCGCTTCAGGGGTGTGACTCGATGCACGAGACGTTCGTGATGCGTCGGGTGAGCGAGGTGGACGAGGGCAACGGGCTGCTGAAGGAGGAGACGGCAGACCAGGCCTTGCTGGCGTACAAGGACGCTGAGCGCAAGATCCCGGGGACGCCGACGCTGCACTTCGACATGGGGCTGGCGCACCTGCTGGCGAAGGACACGGCGGAGGCGCGGGTGGAGTTCTCGCGGGCGCTGGAGTCGCCGGACGCGTCGCTGCAGTTCGCGGCGCACTTCAACCTGGGCGTGGCGTGGTTCCAGGAGGAGAAGTGGACGGAGTCGCTGGAGGCGTTCAAGGCGGCGCTGCGGCTGCGTCCGGACGACCCGGACGCCAAGGCGGCGTTCGAGGTGGCGCTGCAGAAGGTGTATCCGCCGTGCTCGGCGCTGGAGGACGCGCTGGAGGAGAACGACGGGGCCGAGGGGGCGACGCAGCTCCAGGCGCCGGAGCAGAAGGACCTGACGCTGTGCGGCGCGGATGACGACTGGTTCATGCAGCCGATCTATCCGGGCTCGATCATGCGGGTGAAGGCGACGTTCGAGCGGCTTCGGGCGAAGGAGCCGGGGGACCTGCCGATGCTGCCGAGCCCGGAGGCGCTTCGGGTGACGCTGCTTGGCCCGGACGGGGTGCGCGAACTCGGGGCGGATCTCGGCAAGGCCGAGGACGTGGGGGTGGCCGGTCCGGACGGGAAGGTAACGGAGGTGGAGAAGGTGGAGCGGACGATCGGTCCGCTGAAGCTGACGGCGGACCTGCTGCAGCTGCCTCCGCCGTACAACGAGCAGAACGGCCTGCCCTCGTTTGTGCGGGTGTCGGCGGACGACGCGCTGGAGTTCAAGTACACGGTCAAGGTGGACGTGATCCCGCCGTGCTTCGCGCTCGAGGACAAATACGAGGACAACGACACGGCTGCGACCGCGGCGGTGCTGGAGGCCGGGCAGGAGCAGCCGGTGCACGTGTGCCGGGGGGACGAGGACTGGTATACGTTTGCGGTGTCGCCGGGGGACAACCTGTTCATCGACGTGACGTCGAGCGTGGACCTGGAGACCGAGACGGTGCCGCAGCTCCTGGTGGAGCTGTACGACGAGGCCGGGACGACGGTGGTTTCGCCCACCGAGACGCTCCAGACGCCCCAGGGGCCTCTGTGGGGGGTGCAGGTGCGGGACGTGACCGAGGCGCGGACGGTGAAGCTCCGGGTGAAGGGGCTGGACACGGAGCAGCAGGGGCCGTACACGCTGCACATCTACGCCTACCCGCCGTGCCCGGCGGGGGGGGACGATCGGTTCGAGGACAACGACTCCCCGGACAAGGCCTCGACGCTGCCGCGCGGCGAGGGCCCGACGCGGCACCTGAGGCTGTGCCCGGGGGACGCGGACTTTCACAAGATCGAGGCGAAGAAGGGGGACCGGGTGGTGCTGGGGGTGCGGTATGACGAGCTCGTCGAGGATGCCGAGGCGGGCGTGGCGCCGGTGGAGCTGCGGCTGCTGAACGCCGATGGGAACACCATCATCGCCGAGTCGAACCCGGTGGCGGTGGCGGCGCCGGAGCAGAGCCCGGTGCAGCGGGTGGTGGCGACGGACGAGGTGGAGGAGGACGAGGTGGCTTGGGTGCTCCAGATCGAGTCGCCGCTGGACCAGGCCCGGTTCTACGACATCATCCCGATGGACGGGGACAAGGGCAAGAATCAGCAGGAGCAACAGGAGCCGCAGGACGGCGAGGGCGAGCCGGACGAGCAGGACAAGCAGGATCAGCAGGCCGGGGAGCCGAAGGACGAGCCGAAGCCGGGCGAGGAGAAGGACGAGGAGAAGGACGAGGAGAAGGAGCAGGAGAAGGAGCAGGAGGCGCAGGCGACGCCGGCAGAGGAGAAGGAGGGCAGCGAGGAGCAGATGCGCGAGATCCTCGAGAACCTCGAAGAGAGCGACGACAACTTCCAGCTCAAGAAGGCGCTCGAGAACGCCCCGGACCGGTACATTGAGAATGATTGGTGATTTGTATCAAAGGGTTAGGGCCCGTTTCGTAATAAGTGGGTCATCTGTGACGGTTCTTCTCCGCCCAACCTGCGTCGCTTCGACCTCGACGCGGCGGTGCCGCGACTTCGGCCTTGCTCCTTGGCTGGACGAAGAATCCCTCGCCACAAATGGCGCACTTATTACGAAACGGGCCCTTACGGTAGGTGCGCTGGTCGTTGCGGCGCTGTGCATCGGGGGGCTGAGCCCGTCGGTGGCGTCGGCGCAGGACGTGAAGGTGCTGGCGTCGGTGGACCCGCAGGCGGTGGAGGTCGGGCAGAGCTTCGACTACACGCTGCGGATCACGACGGCGGGCCGGACGCGTCTGGCGATCACGGCGCAGCCGGACTTCGGGGCGATGAGCGTGGCGGGGACGTCGCAGGGGACGGAGTTCCGCTCGGTGAACGGGCAGTCCCGGCTGGTGCAGTCGCTGCGCTACCAGGTGATCGCGACGGCGGCGGGTGACTTTGTCATCGCGGGGGCGAAGGTGCAGGCGGGTGACGCGGTGATCGCGGTGGACCCGGTGAAGGTGACGGTGTTCGCGCGGGGGGCGGCGCCTGCGTCGGTGGCGTCGAGCGCGCGGGATCCGATCTTTTTGCGGGCGATCGCGTCGGAGATGTCGCCGTACGTGGGGCAGCAGGTGTTGCTGGAGTACGCCATCTATCTGGACGAGCGTCGGATGAACACGCTCGGGATCGACGTGCGGAACATGGAGGAGCCCCCGTTCGACGGGTTCTGGATCGAGGACCTGAGCGAGGCGGTGCGGGACAACCAGCGCCGGGAGGTGATCGACGGCAAGGAGTGGGCGGTGCGGGTGGTGCGGCTGCAGGCGATCTTCCCGTTGAAGGCGGGCAGGATCGCGGTGGAGCCGGTGAAGATGGACCTGCAGATGTCGGGCTTCAGCCTGATGCGGAGCCGGACGGCGAAGATCGAGAGCGAGCAGCTGGAGCTGAACGTCCGGCCGCTGCCGCCGGGGGCGCCGAAGGGGTTTGATCCGAGCAACGTGGGCCAGTACCAGCTGACGGTGACGACGGACAAGCCGCGGGTGGCGGTGGGCGAGGCGCTGACGGTGCGGGTGTCGGTGAGCGGTCTGGGCATGGTGGGTCGGGTGGAGCTGCCGTCGCTGCCGGCCATCGACGGGGTGCGGATGTTGGACCCGGTGTTCGACAAGGCGTTGCAGAAGACGGACCGGAACATCAGGGGGACGCGGACGGCGGAGATCGTGCTGACGCCGACGAAGGAGGGCACGTTCGAGGTGCCGCCGGTGGACTTCCACGCCTTCGACCCGAAGAAGGGGTCGTATGTGACGAGCCGGAGCCGCCCGATCAAGGTGTTCGTGGTGGGGACGGGGCGCGCGGTGGAGGGCGAGGTGGAGGTGGCGCAGCGGACGGACGTGGAGCAGCCGGAGCTGCTCAAGCGGGCGAGCCAGCCGCTGGAGTCGCTGCGGCCGCTGCCGGTGATCGAGGCGCCGGTGGCGCCGGCGCCGCTGTGGACGCGGTGGTGGGTGTGGCTGGGGCTGCTGGCGCCGCCGCTGGGGTTCTCGGGGTGGCTGGCCTACGGGCGGGTGTCGGCGCGGCGGGAGGAGAGCGTGCCGGAGCGGCGCAAGAAGGGCGCGCTGAGGGCGGCCGAGGCGCGTCTGGCCGAGGCGCGGGGGCTGTCGGGGGCGGCGCTGTACGGGGAGCTTCCGGGGGTGCTGACGGAGTTCATGGCGATCCGTCTGGAGGTGCCTCCGGGGCGCTTGTCGGGGGAGCGGCTGGGGTCGACGCTGTCGGGGCGCGGGGTGGAGTCGGAGGTGATCGAGCGGCTGGTCGGTCTTCGGTCGGAGTGTGACGCGGGGCGGTTCGCGGGGGAGACGCCGCGCTCGCGGGAGGCCCTGGTGGCAGAGACCGAGGCGCTGCTCAAGGCCCTGGGGAGGGTGCTATGAGGAGCGGTTGGTCGGGATGGAGGGCGGTGGCGCCGGCGGTCGGGCTGGCGGTGTGGCTGGGCGGGTGCTCGGCGGCGGTGGCGCAGCCGACGCCGGAGCTGGAGGTGCCGCTGCCGGTGGTGGAGGCGTCGGCGCTGGAGGGTGAAGGTGGGAGCGCGGCGCGGGCGTTCGCCGAGGGTCACCCGGCGGAGGCCGCGCGGCGGTATGAGGTGTTGCTCAAGACGCGGGGGGTGTCGGCGGACCTGCTGTACAACCTGGGGACGTCGTCGGCGTGGGCGGAGGATTACGGTCGGGCGATCTGGGCTCTGGAGCGGGCTCGGCTGCTGTCGCCGCGGGACGGGGGGATTGCGCACAACCTGGACGTGACGCGGCAGCGGGTCCGGGTGCGTCGGATGCAGAACCTGACGACGGGGAAGCTGACGGACGGGGAGCCAGGCGGGGTATTTTTGCTGCGGACGCTGACGTGGGGGACGGAGGGGGAGTACGGGGTGCTGATCGTGCTGCTGAACCTGCTCATGTTCGGTGCGCTGATCGCGCGTCGTCCGCTGCGGGAGGGTGGAGCGCGGGACGGGATGAGCGTGCTGGCGGGGCTGCTGGGGTTGTTGTTGGTGGTGGCGGTGGGGTTGGGGGTGGCGCAGTCGTGGGTGCGGTCGTCGGTGCGGGTGGGGGTGATCCTGGACGGGGAGGTACCGCTGCACGAGGCGCCTTCGGCGACGGCGGTGCATCGGGCGCATCCGGACCTGTTCAGCGGGGCGACGGTGCGGCTCGTGGAGCAGCGTCCGGATGGGTGGACGCAGGTGGAGGTGGTGGACGGCAAGACGGGCTGGCTGCTGTCGAGCAAGCTGGGTGAGATCCGGTGAGGGGTCTGTGGAGGAATACGGCCGGGTTGCGTTGGAATGCGGGGGTTCGGGCGGTCCTTCTTCCAGGGTGAGTGGCGCGTGGGTGCCTGCGTCGAGTTCTTTGTGGGCGGTGCTCCGATGCGCTTGGCTAATCGTCGCGGCGCGTGTAGGCTATGAGCCAGCCACGCGCAGTGTCGGCGAGCCCGCTGTCTGTGGCGGGCGTCGAGGACGGTTCTCGAGTCGCCCTTCTGGCGGTACCCGGCAGGAGACGCCATGTCCTTTTTGAAGTCCCTGTTTGATCAGCTCATCGGCAAGACCGTGGAACGGACGGTGAAGACGGGCCAGGCGCAGCTGCGGGCGGCGACGGTGGGCAAGGTGGAGGGCAAGATCCACAGCGCTCGGGCGGGCATGGAGCAGAAGCTTCTGCGCGCGCAGCAGAACGCGATCAAGAAGGCGACGACGATCCCCTCCAAGGGTGATTTGAAGATGCCTCAGGCGAAGATGCCTCAGGCGAAGATGCCCCAGGGCAAGATGCCTCAGGGTGGCCCGATGCCTCAGGGTGGCCCGATGCCTCAGGGCGGTGGTCCGATGGGGCAGGGCGGTCCGATGGCGCAGGGCCAGTGGCAGCCGGGGTACGGCGGTGGTCCGGGTGGTTCGATGGGTCCGGGCGTGCCGAATTACGGGGGAGCGCCTGGTGGCGGTGGTGTGGAGAAGACGCAGGCGATCGACCTGAGCCAGTTCCAGGCGGAGAGCCGTCAGGTGGTGGGTTGGTTGGTGGCGCAGAACGGTCCGCACAAGGGTTCGGACTTCCGTCTGTACAACGGCAAGAATGTGTTGGGAACGGCGGCGGACTGTGACATCGTGATCACGGACCCGTACCTGTCGACGAAGCACTGCACGATCCGTTACGAGAACGGGAACTTCATGATCATCGATCTGGACAGCCGTAACGGGACGGTGGTGAATCAGAAGCGGATCTCGAAGGAGGACCTGATCGACAACGACACGGTGCGTCTGGGCAAGACGGAGTTCAAGTTCAAGGCGCTGTTTTGAGGTCAGGGGTCCGGCGGCTTCGATGGGCGCGTTGGTCGGGCGATGGCAAGGGTTGGGGCGTGGAGGTCTCTCAGGCGAGGTCTTCCGGTCACCAGAAGCGGGAGAATATCCACCGTGGGTCTGTTCGGAAATGACAACCAGCAGCGTCGTCGAGGTGGTGGTGGCGGCGGTCCGATGCCGATGCAGCACCAGGGGCCCTTTTGCCCGAACGGCCACCCGGTGGATCCGAGCTGGGACGTGTGCCCGGAGTGCATGCGTCTGGGTATGGCGGGCGGTCCGATGCAGCGGGCTCCGGCCGGAGGCGGCGCGAATTACGGCGGCGCGGCCGGTGGTGGTGGGAACGAGAAGACGCAGGCGATCGACCTGAGCCAGTTCCAGGCGGAGAGCCGTCAGGTGGTGGGTTGGTTGGTGGCGCAGAACGGTCCGCACAAGGGTCTGGACTTCAAGCTGTACAACGGCAAGAACGTGCTGGGGACGGCTGCGGACTGCGACATCGTGATCACGGACCCGTACTTGTCGGCGAAGCACTGCACGATCCGTTACGAGAACGGGAATTTCGTGGTGATCGATCTGGACAGCCGCAACGGGACGGTGGTGAACCAGAAGCGGATCTCGAAGGAGGACCTGATCGACAACGACACGGTGCGTCTGGGCAAGACGGAGTTCAAGTTCAAGGCGCTGTTCTGAGGCTCGGGGTGGCGTGGTGGGTGTGTCCGGCGAGTTGTTGCCATGTTGACGCGCCTGTCCCACCTTGGGGCTATGTTTGAGGAGAAAATCGGGTTGTTCCGGAGGGGGCCTTGGGTCAAGGGCGAGGTTTCAGTCGGGGTCCTCGACCTTCCAGGCGTCCCCTTCTCTGACCATGACGAGCTCTCTCTGGCCGTACTTCATCCAGGCTCTTGGTCCGCGCTCTCGGATGGGGTTGGCGAGGGCGGTCTTGAGGGCGGCGACGAGCTCATCGATCTCGGCGCTGCGGCGCTCGAAGTCTTTCTTGAGGTCCTCGGTGGTCATGTGCTGGGCGTAGTCCGAGGGGATGAAGCGCATGAGGATGTCGTAGCGTCGGTGGTCCATGGCGCGGACGAAGGAGGTGAGGGCCTCACGGGCGGTCTTCTGGGCGTAGACGTTGAGGACGCCGCCGGTGATCTTCCAGCCGTCGTCATCGAGCCTGAGGCTGACGTGGTCGTAGTCGTTGTAGTGGAGCTCGGCGGCGATGTGAGCGTCGGTGTGTTCGGGGTCGGCGACGCCGTCGATGGCGGGGAGGGTGGTCTTGCGGATGTCGTCCCAGCGGGCCTTGAACTCCTCGAAGGTGAGCTGTGCGCGGACATCCGGGGTGAGGTGTTCCCAGGCGGCGGCGGGGTCATCGTCGCGGAGGGCGTCGCCGTAGCGGGCGACGGTCTGCTGGGGGCCGGCGCCGGCGCAGGCGGCGGAGAGGCCGAGGACAGCGAGCGCGAGGAGGAGGCGTGAGGTGGGTGTGGGGTGGGTCATCATGGCCGCGTCAGGTCTCGCAAGTTGTCAGGAAGGGCCACAGGGCGAGGACGGCGCCGGACTTGAGGAGGGCGGCGGCGGCGAGCGGGCCTTCGAGGGCATCGGGGACGAGCTCGGCGGCCGAAGCGTGGGTGAGGGAGGGCGGGTCGGCGGCGTCGACGTCGAAGCGGGCGGCGGCGGGGCTGGGGGTTTTGAGGAGGGAGCGCCAGGAGCGCTTGTCGGGGTCGACGAAGTGGACGGGGGTGTTGGCGCGGTTGAGGTGGGCCTGCTGGCAAGCGAGGTCGATGGCGAGGTCGAGGTCCCCGACGTGGTCGACGAGTCCGATGGTGTGGGCGCGGCGCCCGGTGTAGACGCGTCCACGGGCGAGTCGGTGGAGGGTACGTTTTTCGAGGTTGCGGCTGGCGGCGACGCGTTGGAGGAACCGTCGGTAGAAGGCTCGGATGTCGCGTTGGAGGTTGTGGAGCTCGGTGTCGCCGAGGGGGGCGAGGAGGCTGGTGAAGTCGGCGGTCTTGCCGAGGGTGAGGGCCTCGGTGTGGACGCCGAGTTTTTCGAGGAGTGCGCCGCCGGAGAGCTTGCCGGCGATGACGCCGATGCTGCCGGTGAGGGACTCGGGGAGGGCGACGATCTGGCTGGCGCCGACGGCGATGTAGTAGCCGCCGCTGGCGGCGACGTTGCCGAGGAAGGCGACGGTGGGCTTGTGCTCGGAGAGCTTTCGGAGCTGTCGCCAGATGAGGTCGCTGGCGAGGGCGGAGCCTCCGGGGGAGTCGATGTGGACGACGACGGCGGCGACGGTGCGGTCCTTGCGAAGTCGTTCGAGCAGGTCGATGGCGGGCTTGGGGGTGATGACGTTGCGGAGGGCGAGGGGGAGTCCCTCGTTGCCCATCATGATCATGCCCTGGAAGCTGATGACGGCGACGGAGCGCTTGCGTGGCAGGACGGGGGTCCAGTGGAAGGGCTCGCGGGAGGCGCGGAGGTAGGCGTGGGTGGAGAGGAGCTCGACGGGGCGTTGGCAGTCGTGTTCGTCCTCGATGGACTGCTTGACGTCGTCGGCGTAGACGGCGCGGTCGATGAGGTGGTGGCGTCGGGCGTCACGTGCGGAGATGGGTGCGACGTCGAGGAGGTCGTAGGCTTCGTCGAGGGAGATGTGTCGTGCGTTGGCGATGCGTTGGAAGGCGCTCTGGGCGAGGCCTTCGAGGAGCTGTCGGCTGCCGCGTCGCTGGCTTCGGGACATGCGGTTTCGGGTGAACCGGTGCATGGCGGTCTTGAACTGACCGAGGTGGATGAACCGAGCGTCGATGCCGAACCTGGCGAAGGCGTCGCCGAGGAAGGTCATCTCCATGCGCATGCCGAAGGTGTAGAGGCGTCCTGGGGGCGTCATCATGACGGTGTCGGCGGCGCTGGCCAGGAGGTAGTCCTTGAGCATGGCCTGATCGAAGTGGCAGAGGACGCGCTTTCCGGCGGCGCGGAGGGTGGCGAGCTGATCGGCGAGCGCGGCGACCTCGGCCAGTCCGCCGGCGTGGTTGTCGATGCGGAAGTAGACGCCCTCGACATCGGGGTCTTTGGCGATGCGCTCGAGGAGGGCCTTGAAGTCCCACCAGGGTCCGCGGTCGGAGTGTCCGATGACGATGGGGCCGAGCTTTCGGGGTTGTCCGGCGAGCGCGAGTCCGGGTGGGAGCTCGAGCTTGACGAAGCGTCGGGGGCGGGTCTTGAAGCGTCCGACGAGGGACCGGGCGAGCTTTCGCATCACGCTCCGCTGGAGGTTGTAGAGGTTGATGACGAGCAGCCAGATCGCGCGTATCATCTTGAGTTACCTCGGTTTATTTCGTCTGGCCCCAGGTCTTGTGAGCGTGCGGTCCACCGGGTGAAGGAGGTGCGGAGCTCGGATCGTGCGACGGCGAGTCCGGTGGCGCCGAGGAGGAGACCGCCGTGGAGGAGGAGGTATTTCATGGCGCGGAGGCCTCCATGCACGAGGCCGCGGACGGGCTGTGGGGGGCCGGTCTGGCGAGCGGCGTTGATGGCGGCGTAGCGGGCATGTTTCTCCTCGAGCTGGTCGAGATCGCGGAAGCTGTGGTGGTCGATCCGTCCGGGCAGCCGCGCGATGGGGGCGGAGACGACGGGGCGTTCGTGGACGAGGTCGTCTTCGGACCAGTGGCCGAGGTGGGTGGGGAACATTCTCAGCCGCCACTCATTGGCGAACGGTCCTCTTCGCAGGGGGCGTGTGCCGAGGCGGGTGCGCACGGCGAGCTCCCAGGCGCGTGGGGTGTATTGGCGCGCGGTGTGGGCGATGTTGAGGCAGAGTCGCGCGTCGGGGATCTCGTCGGTGTCGAGGTTGAGGAGCCATCGGCCGGAGCAGCGTCGTCGGCCTTGCTCCTTGAACGCCCCGAAGCCGGAGAAACGTCCCGTGAAGGTGAGGGCGCCGCGGGCTCGGGCGAGCTCGTCGGTGCGGTCGGTGGTGCGGTCGTCGATGAGGACGACGAGCTCGGTGCGGAGTTGGTGTCGGAGGGGTTCGACGCCGTCGAGGAAGCGAGGCAGGAGGGGTTCGGCGTCTCGGGCGATGACGAGGATGGAGAGGTCGGGTGGAGGGGGCATGGGGGATCACTGCAGGACGCAGTTGGTGACGCAGGCGCCGAGGCAGCAGACCTCGCCCTCCTTGCAGACGGGCTCGCAGACGAACTTGCCGTCGGCGGTCTGGGCGACGCAGACGTTGCCGTCGCCGCCGAGGCAGCTGTTGTTGCAGGGGACGCAGACCTCTCCGGCGGCGCAGTCGGCGGTGGTGTCACAGCGGCTCTTGCAGAACTTTCGGAAGCAGAGCTCGTCGGCGCCTTTGCAGGAGATGTTCTTGTCGCAGTCGGCGGTCTGCACGCACGCGGCGGCGGAGGTGGCGGCGGCGGCGAGCAGGAGCGCGAGGAGGAGGGGCGCGGTGGTGGTGGAGCGGTGGCGCATGGGGTGGAGCGGGTGGGGGGGCGTTGATTTCGGCGAGTGCCCTCGGCGAGTATAGGAGGGGAACGCCGTTGGGCGCAACGTCGCGCGGGATGGAAGACAGGGTGCCTCCGGCGGCCGGGGGCGAGCCGCCCCCGGACCCCCGTTTTCAGGGCCCGGAAGGTGAGGGGAGGAGCATGGCGGACGTACATCCGTTGAAGGTGGCGGCGATGGTGGCGCTGGGTGGGGCGGGCGGGGCGCTGGCGCGGTACTACGTCTCGGTGGGGATGCGTCAGTGGTTGGGGGAGGGGTGGCCGTGGGGGACGTTTACGGTGAACGTGGTGGGGTGCTTCGTGCTGGGGTTGCTGGCGGGGATGGCGGACCGGGAGATCGTGAATGCGGCGGTGAAGGCGGCGGTGATGGTGGGGTTTCTGGGGGCGTTTACGACGTTCTCGACGTTCAGTCTGGAGGGGGTGAAGCTGTTCAGGCAGGCGGACAGCCCGGTGGTGGGGTTGCTGTATCTGTCGGTGAGCGGGGTGGCGGGGGTGGTGC
>Ga0100377_1000525_pt1 | contig 32768 bp, 28 predicted proteins | sample CryGeymeta201501_FD_83664 | JGI IMG/M metagenome (GOLD analysis project Ga0100377, IMG submission 83664) | Groundwater microbial communities from Crystal Geyser aquifers in Utah, USA - Crystal Geyser metaG 2015-01 | ecosystem: Environmental > Aquatic > Deep subsurface > Groundwater | place: USA...
CACTTATGAAACCCCTGGACCCCGTTTTTCAACGGGGTGACGACTTTTTACGAAGCCATCAATCTTAAATGGATTGAGTTGTCTCCGGTCAGTCTTCAAAAAGTGAGAGCTGGCGATCATCGATCTTTTTTACCGGCTTGTCTGTCTTCACCGGTGTTTTTGACTTTTCTTCTTTTGTTTGCGCAGGGGGTTTGAGCGGAATCGGTTCGTCCATGCCGTCGGCTCCAGGTTCCAATTCACTGGCATGATGGATGAAGCCGAGTTTATCTTCATAAAACCGGAAGATCCGTGTCACATGAGGCGCGCAGAAACGGACATCACTGTAATAAAGGTCCAATGCGGTCCGGATCGCGGAAGCTTTGTTGCCGACGGTGGATGTTTTTACCTTAAACCAGTTGCAGAGCTCATCGGGGGTCAAGTGATTGGGGGTTTCCGATGAAAATAGAAAGTTGAGATGGGCGATGGCATAGACAATGGCGGCAGACCATATATCGATGCGGCCCCGGTGGATGTTCAGCGAATCAGACCCGGCGATAGTATCGCACAATTTTAAGGCAAAGCCGGTGTAGGTGTCGTGGAGACGCATTTCGCCGAATTCTGCAATACGCTCTTTGATCTGCGCAATCTGCTCAACCCGCTCAGGGGAATCCGGGATGCCGCTTTTGGTGGATAGAGGCTGATCCAGTTTCAACCGCCGGCGAACCTTAGCGATGATCTCTTTTTCCAGGGTTAAACGGTCTGGATCCCTCCGGGCCGTCTTTTCGGCATCCAGCAGCAGCGCCTCCACGGCTTCCCGGCCGTCGGCGGTTTTAACCGCCTGTTTAGGCGTTTTATTCCCCAGGGCGGGTATTTTCTCATCCACCCAATACTCCCAATGGGCCCGAAGCATTTTCCCGATGTGCTGCTGCAACTCCGGAGGGGCTATAGGCGTGTTTTCGGCAAACGGCACGTCGTCACTGTCACTTTCTTTCATCATCGCATCAATGTCGGTGATTTCATCCAGACGAAGCCTGGCGGCTGTGCCCAGGCGTTTTCGGATTTCCTTTTGAATGGTTTCAGCACGCCGGGCCGAGTTCAAGGTGATCGTCATGCGGTTGCCGTGGATCTCAATCTTGCCCAGTACCGTATTGGGCATCCCCTTGTGAACAGGATTTCCTATCCGATTCCAATCGAAGTCCACTCGATGGATTTTTCCGTCTTGATCTTTTTTTGCCATTTCTCGAATTTCTTCAACGGTCTCTGTGACACACAGAAAGGCAAGCGTTTCAGCGGCAAGATCGGATGAATCGATATCGTAGATCAATTTGTGGAATTCCATGGGATCGCCGTCGGTATTTCTCATTTCCGGCAGCCTGTGGAGGTCACGATCCATGTCCCAAAAAAGCTGCCGGATTTCCAAATCCTCTTCGAAAAGGTCATCATGCGTAACTTTTCCCCTGCCCCGAGACAACGTACGCCTAAGCGCGATCAAACGCGGCTTTATACCGGGCGGCAAGACAAAGGCGCTCAGCCCTAAAAACATACCCACATCATCCACCCGGATCACCCCTCCAAACAGGATATCGCCCGTTTCCAAAGCCTCAGATCCGAGGCTTTCCTGAATGTCCATTTCAATACCGGTCAGTATGTCCCTTGCTTGAACCGATTGACCCGGCCGAACGGCTAAAATCTCTAAGAAGCTGTAAGGATTTCGATTTGCGGCCAGGATCAGTTTCCCCTCCAACGATTGCAAATCGATCCTTTTGGTTTTTAAAAAAAGCTCGGCGATCGTCGTCTCTTCCGGACCGTCCAGCACGTCTTCCTCATCCTCCAACGGGTAGTACTCCCAGTTGAACACAAACCAGGGCCAAAAGAGCATACCGGCCCGATCGATGGCCGCTTCATCCGGGATGTCATCGGGATCGGGCCATCCGAGAAACTCAGTCATTGCTGAATTGGCGCCCTTTTCACCGAAAACCGACAGCCCGTAGTTGATGAGTCTCGGCATGAGCTTGTCGAGCACTTTAGATAAACGCCGATATTGAAGCGTTTCCGTCGGCGTAACGGTTTTATTCATACAACATTTTTTGTACTTCTTCCCACTCCCGCAGGGACACGGGTCATTGCGTCCGATTTTCATTTCTCCTCCCTTTGAACAACTTTGGGGTCACTCAAAAATGATGGCTTCGTAAAAAGTCGTCACCCCGTTGAAAAACGGGGTCCAGGGGTTTCATAAGTGCTTGAGAACACTGGTTTCCGGCTTTCGCCGGAATGACGATAAATACTTTCCAATTCATAGATCTCATCGGCAATCCCCTTAAGCTGATGCCAATGGGCGAAAGCCGGAATCCAACCAGACAATACTATGGTATAAGTCCTGCCAATCACGATTAATACTTTCAATCAATCTCAGTTTCCATGATCGTTTCCATCCCTTTATTCTCTTCTCCCTCAAAATTGCAGATTCCATGTTATTGTGAAGCTCGTACCAAACCAAGATGTGGATACGGTAGCGTTTGGTAAATCCCTCCACCAGATTGTTTTTGTGTTCCCATACCCTCTTCGGGAGATCTGAGGTCACACCTACGTATAGAGTGCCGTTTCTTTTGCTTGCTAAGATGTATACAGCAGGCTGCTTATGCACAGGGCATCGGCTCTTTCTCTGGATTTTGGCTTTCGCCGGAATGACGAAATGAACCCTGAGACTGCAACCAGACTGATCCCATGCCTCATTTTCAACCCTTCAAGCCCATAAGTACGCAAAAACCGGATGAACCACTTTCACTTTTTACTTTGCCATCCCAATTTTGAGTTTTTACGAGTTCGTCAAAAATGATGGCTTCGTAAAAAGTCGTCACCCCGTTGAAAAACGGGGTCCAGGGGTTTCATAAGTGCTTGAGAACACGGGATTCCGGCTTTCGCAGGAATGACGGAAAGAGAGCATTTTTGCCTTTTTACGATGCCATCAATTTTGGGGGGAGGTGAAAACGTGTATAAACCAATCCTGGGATTTTTTCGAAATGGTGATCCAAGGTGATCAGTTCGGCGCCGTATTCCATGGCATGAGCAGCAATCCATATATCGTTGGAGGGAATCGGCGTTCCCTGGCTTTTTAAGATAGCAGCGATGCGTGAAAAACGGTCTGCAGTGATTGCCCCGATTTCGACAAGAGATACCACCTCGTGGTTCAGGAATTCATCGAGGTCTTTTAAATTTTTTTCCATTCGGTTTCCGGATCGGAATCCGAAAAGGAGTTCCCCCAGCACCACCGGCGACATGAGGATGGATTCAGCCGCAACTATTTTCTCGACAATGGCAGTGATGTTGCGCTTAAACCCCACGTAGGCGCTGGTATCGAGCATCAGTTTCATTTCCACAAATCCTCATCGACCGGTTCAAGAAATTGTAAGGAATCCAAAAACTGATCCGCTTCCTCTCGGCTCCAGCCACCGGAAAGCCTTTTCAATGAGTGGGCTTTCGTCTTTTTTTTGCTTTTTTGAAGTTGCTCATTTTTGCCGATGATTTCGGATATAAACTTATTGATCGACTTTCCTTCTTGCTTTGCTTTTTTACGGATTTGTTCTTCCACATCCGGGCTCAGGCCTCGTAGCGTGATCTGACCCATGATTCACCTCCTGAATCTTTTTGATTCATATTATGAATCAATCCATTTACGATTTCAATACTTTTCAATACAGGGCTTGCCGGATAAACCTGTGGGTGTTATATTATTTTAAGATCAAAAATGATGGCTTCGTAAAAAGTCGTCACCCCGTTGGAAAACGGGGTCCAGGGGTTTCATAAGTGCTTGAAAATACTGGTTTCCGGCTTTCGCCGGAATGACGGAAAGAGAGCATTTTCGAGTTTTTACGATTTCATCAAAAATGCGACGCAAATCAAAAGGTTAACATAAGGATTAAGATATGAAACTGGCTGTCAGCGGAAAAGGCGGTGTGGGAAAGACCACTTTTGCCGCCTTGCTCATACGGTCTTTGAGCCTTCAGGGAAAACATGTTTTAGCCATCGATGCGGATCCGGACGCCAATCTTGCGTCAGCTTTGGGCATCAGCGGGGCGGACAAAATTACTCCCATTGCGGAGATGAAGGATCTCATCTTCGAAAGGACCGGGGCAAAACCAGGCACCATCGGCGGCTTTTTCAAGCTAAACCCCAAGGTGGACGATCTGCCGGACTCCCTTTCGGTCAAATTTGACCATATCAAGCTGATGCGCCTGGGCGGCGTGAAAAAAGGGGGCTCGGGCTGTATCTGTCCGGAGAGTACCCTTTTAAAGAACCTTGTGATGCATATCGTCCTGGCGCGGGATGAGGTCGTCGTCATGGACATGGAAGCCGGCATCGAGCATCTGGGTCGCTCCACGGCAAAGGCGGTGGACAGGCTCATCGTGGTGGTGGAACCGGGACGCCGCAGCATCGATACGGCCGTTCACATCAGACAACTGGCATCAGAGATCGGTCTCACGCAGTTGGCCCTGGTGGGAAACAAAGTCAGAGGTGAAAAAGACGAGCGCTTCTTGAGAAAAAACCTTCCCGATTTCGAGTTCCTTGGGTTTATCCCTTACGACGAAGCTTTGGTGGAGGCGGATGTCAACGGCATATCACCCTTTGACGTGGACTCCGATGCAAAGCAACTGGTTCAAGCTATGATTGCCAAGCTTTAATGTACCAGCGGAAGCGATTCCCGGAAAAGCGCCGATGGGAGCCCCGAAAGAAGGGCGCGGTGCTTCATATTCGGCCGGAAGCGGATGCGCAGCTCAAGAAGGTTTTTACGGCCATCGGCGTTCCGGAACAAACACCGTTTACACCCGATCCTTTCCAGCTTGAAGCAGTCTCCGCCATCCGCCGCTACGATTGCCTGGTTACTGCTCCCACCGGCGCCGGAAAAACCTGGATCGCCACGGAAACCATCTCCTACTTTATCAAAAAAGGGGGGCGTTCATGGTACGCCTCACCGTTAAAAGCCCTCTCCAACTCCAAGTATGTGGAATTTTCAGCCTTGTTCGGCCCCGAAAAGGTAGGAATTCTCACCGGCGACCGGAAAGAAAATCCGGATGCTCCAATCATCGTTGGGACCACCGAGATTCTGCGCAACCAGCTCTATGACGCCATGCACCGGGGAGAATCGCTGAACGCCGATTTCGTAGTGCTGGACGAGGCTCATTTCCTGGGCGACGAAGATCGCGGGGTCGTCTGGGAAGAGACATTGATTTATCTTCCGACGCGCATCCCGATTTTGATGCTTTCGGCCACCGTGGGAAACGCCGAGCAGATCGCCGGATGGCTTTCCGCCATCCGATCCAAAAAGTGTGTGGTCGTTCAGGAGAGTAAGCGACCAGTCCCTCTTTACCCCTTATTCTTCCACCCTTCCGGGATGCTTTTCCCCCTGTTGTCGGAGACAGGCCCCAGGTCCAAGAAAAAGAGCCGTCTCCATAAAAAAGTTGCCGAATACGCCGGGACACCGCATCCTCCGAGGCTGGCCCCGCCCAACCGACTTCCCCCCTTCGGCACCATCCTTCATGTATTAAGGAAATTCAACCTCCTTCCGGCCATTTTTTTTCTAAAATCGCGCTCCGACTGTGACCTGGCTCTCGCTCTTTGCGCGGATAATGTCGTCCGGGATAAAATTCGCAAGACGGACATCAGCCGAAAGATTGAAGAGCTTTGCACCGCAAGCCCGCGTATCGCCAGACACCGGCAGCTTTCGCAATTGAAGCATCTGGCGGTGGGTTCCCATCACAGCGGACAGCTTCCGGCCTGGAAGCTGGTGGTGGAACGGATGATGACGGAAGGGCTTCTGGACGCCGTGTTCGCCACCTCCACCGTTGCCGCCGGGGTCAACTTCCCTGCACGAACCGTTGTCTTTCTGAATTCGGACCGGTTTAACGGGACAGAATTTCTCCCTATGACTCCCACGGAACTTCACCAGATGACGGGGCGGGCCGGCAGACGAGGGATGGATCGGATCGGATTCGCCGTGGCCATTCCGGGAAAATTCATGGACCTGCGCCTCATCGCCGAACTCTTCAGTCAGGCGCCCACGGATGTGATCAGTCAGATCCGGATTAATTTTTCCATGGTTCTCAACCTGCTCTTGTCCCACACCCCTGACCAGATCGAGGAGCTATTGGCCAAATCCTTAGTCGCCTACCAGATGACCATGAGAAACGGGACTAGGCAGGGAAGCACCTCCTATATTGACCCTTCCAGGCACCTCTGGCAGGACTTCATACGCCATTTGACCTTTCTCCAGGAGACGGGCTATGTGACGCGGGAAGGTGCACTCACCGACGACGGCGTGTGGGCATCCCAGCTTCGAGTGGATCAGCCGCTTTTGATCGCGGAAGGATCCCGGCTGAACCTTTTTCCTGAAAAGGATCCTGCCCTTCTGGCCGCCCTCATGGCCGCCTTTGTCTTCGAAGGAGAAAACGAAGGGGATTTCGTTAAAAGCGATGTGCCCCGACGGCTACAGAAAGCATTTGCCGCGATCGCCGAAGGCCTTTCACCTTTCGTCAAAAAGATGGCGAAAAGCCGGTTTTTCGTAAATCCCTTTCTGATGACCCCCGCCTTTACACTTTATCTATGGGCCGTAGGTCAATCCTGGGAGGCAATCTTGAAAAAAACCGGCATGTCGGAAGGAGATCTGGCCATGCTGATCCTGCGAACCGTGGACAATTTAAGGCATGTGGCCGCCCTGGGCGAGGTTTTCCCTGGGACCGCAGCCTCAGCTCGGGCAGCCATCGATCTATTGCTTAAGGACCCGGTGGTCATCGAAGAGCCCGACGCCGCCGAACCCTGGGCGCCGGTTTAACCCGAATATTTCATGAATTTTTCATTCTTTGGGCGAGTGGCCTTGGGGTCAGCCTGAAATCGCGTTAAGGGCCAGGGTCATGGGGCGGTCTTCTTCGCTCTTTCCGGAAAACCGGATGGGCCCGGGCCGTCTGTAGTCGTCCGGATCCTCCACAGCACCGAGCCAGTTTTCGCGTAAGGCTTTGACGACCTGGAAGGCCGGCGACTGCAAGTCCACCAGGCTTTTTTCCAATACCAGACTCAGTTTCCCCCCCCGCTCCTCCATGTTCATGAGGGGTGCGATGGGAATGCCGATGGGTTCCCATTTGGAAAATTTTTGCTCCAGGTTCTTGATGGCCGCCATTTGTCCTGTGGCGCCGTTGGCGATGAGGGTGAATACCGTCAGCCCCAGATTATAGGTATAAATACAATCGAACCGAGTCGGGTCGGTCCCCCGGCCGTCGTACCCATAGAAGTGAAGCTGGGTTTTAAACTTCGGTACCGATTTGTCGAAGATTTTCCGGATCGCCTTGGGGACATCCTCCTTTTCAGAGAGAAGCTTCTCCCTCTCGAAGACCTGGCGGAGGGTTTTTTGGGAAAAGATCTCTTTTTCCACAAGGAGAAAATTTCCGGCATCATAATTTCTGAACAGCACAGGACCGAAGCGATCCGGGTCAAGTCCTGCCGCTTGGAGGGTCTTTCGATAATAGCGTCTTTCGATCCCGACCTTGTATTCCCCTTTTTCCCTGAGAATTTTTAGGTAGTCCTTGACCAGCCCGATGATCACCTTTTCAGTCTCCACCTGGGAAAACTGGAAATTCCCGTGGCTGTCCCGCTCTATTAAAAGACCTTCCTGGAAAAATTCAGGAACATCGGCGAACAGGTCGTCATCCCGGGAATTCCATACACTGAAAGTCCCTTCCTCCCGGGATCGCCGGGCAAGGCCCCTCAAGTATTCCAGTTTCTCCTCAAGGATGGGAAACGAACTATGGAAATCCGTATCGTGAGTCCGGTTGTAATCGGCAATGATGGTATTGAGTTTGATGATAAAGATCTGGATCTCATTGATGAACTCCAGGATCCCTTCCGGAATGACGAGGACGCCGTAATTCTTCCCCACCACAGCCCGACGGATGATCCCATCGCAAATCACACGGGAAAGGTGCCTGAGGGTAATGCCGTACGCGTTGTCATCCTTGTAATCGCTCCGAATCAGGCGCTCTTTGTCGATGTAGTCGGCCAGGTCCTCACCGATAAGAGTCATATTGGCATGAGTCTGAAGGGCCACTTCCAGTGCCAGATGACTGGCGACCCGTCCCATGACCTTGCAGACATGCCAGTACTTCACATCGGAACTGGAATCGGTACATAGGTTGCTGACTTCTGCAGCAAAGGCCCGGGCGGCCGTATGAAACCCGAAAGACATGGCGCAGAGCACATTCCCGTCCTCATCCCTCACCTGGATGTCGCCGTCGATGGTTTTCGGCACACCGATGACCTGGACCCCGTCTTCCATCATCTCCTGGGCAAGGAAAGCGGCATTGGTGTTGGAGTCATCCCCTCCGACAATGACGAGAGCATCCAGCGCCAGATCCTTGCAAGTTTTTCTCGACAGGGACACCTTCTCCTTGGTGTCGATTTTGGTTCGGCCCGTCTTGATCATGGTGAACCCCCCCAGATTCCGGTGCGCGTCCACCACATCGGCGGTCAATTCGACGGCCTCGTTTTCGATGACGCCGTCGGGCCCGAGCAAAAAGCCGTAGACGCGGTTTTCAGGGTTGGCTCCCATGGCGGCATCGAAAATCCCGGCGATGACATTGTGTCCGCCGGGTGCCGGACCGCCGGAAAATACGATGCCGATATTTCGCTTCCGGCAGTATTTTTCACGAAATGAAGCATCGGCGTCCTCGATTCCCACGATTCGCTGCACGCGGTTATCGATGATCCGGGAAAGCCTTTTTTTCGCTTCTTCATGGATATGAAACCGATATCGATGGTCTTCTTCAAGTGCCGCAAACGGATGTGTAAAGGCGCGGCACTTAGGGGGGCGAAAGCTTCTCCGGGTGACAAGCTCTGCGTTGATGCTGCTGACGATCCGCCCCACTGCTTTCTTTTTCAAGAGGGTTGTTCCATCCATGTGCGATTTCCCGGTCATAGGGACCTCCCGTTCATAGGGTTGAAGGGTCATCCGCCTAGGGCCCGCTTTTGAGCCTGTTTGACTCGCAGGTCCTGGCATCGTTTGAATGAAAAAATGATTTCAATGATTACAGGTGCATTTTATCGACGGCTGCCGGCCGATGTCAAGCATCGAACTGCGCAGTTGCAGGTGAAAAAACGCTTGCCAAACAGCACGGTTATGATACAGATTTTTGGAATCTGAAAAGGACGCTCCATGCGAAACAAGTCGGAACCCGTCGAGGTGGTATGCCCCGAGTGCAAGCATACCGAAATCATCTACCTCCCCCAAGAAGAGATTCCCAAGTGCCCCAAATGCGGCAGGCAGATGGTGATCTCCGAGCTTTTGCATGAAGGAAAATCCTACTGACAGCCGAGTATCCCAAGCGGCCAATCCGGATAGGCAGATACTCTTTAAAAACAAAAGGAGGATTTCTATGAGAAAAGGCGTTTTTGGTAAATGGGCATTGGTTCTTTTTGCGGGTATCTTTTTTGCGGGTACATCTTTTGGAGCGGACATCGAACTGGCGAAAAAATCGACCCTGGAGCAAATTTTGCAGAAGGGGGAGCTTCGCGTCGGATTCGAGGCGGGGTACATGCCCTTTGAAATGACCGATAAAAAAGGGGATTTTGTCGGATTCGACATCGATATGGCCAAAGAGATGGCCAAGGCCATGGGTGTCAAGTTCACTCCGGTGAACACCGCCTGGGACGGCATCATCCCGGCTTTGATCACGGAAAAGTTTGACATCATCATGAGCGGAATGACGGTGACGCAGGAGCGCAACCTTAAGATCAATTTTGCCGATCCCTATATTATCGTCGGGCAGACCATCCTCATCGCCAAGAAGCACGAAGCCAAAATCAAAAACTACAACGATCTGAACAAGGCCGACTTCATCGTGACTTCCAAGCTGGGGACCACCGGCGAACAGGCCGTGAAACGGATGATCCCCAAGGCCAAATACAAATCCTTCGAGACCGAGCCCGAGGCAGCGCTGGAAGTGGTCAACGGCAAGGCCGATGCCTTTGTCTATGACCTGCCCTACTGCGCCGTTTTCATGGCCCAGCAGGGGGTCGGGAAGCTGATTTTTTTAGACAAGCCCTTCACCTATGAACCGCTGGCATGGGCGATCCGAAAAGGGGATCCCGATTTCATGAACTGGCTCAACAACTTCTTAAAACAGGTGAAAAACGACGGTCGGTACGATCAAATCTACAACAAGTGGATCAAGAGCAACCAGTGGCTGAAGGACGTACAATAGGGGCTGAGGGATCAGGTAAAACCGGAGGCCGCTAATGTATAAAAAGCGCGAGTCCTTGAACCGTACATAAAGATATGCCCATGGGAACCCCCACTTCAGACGGAACTCCAAAAAACACCGGTTACTATGTCTGGGTGGGGGTTTTTTTCTTCATCGTGATAGGCGTCGCCTATTCCTTGTACTACGCCACCCTGAAGATCGACTATGTGTGGCGATGGTACCGCATTCCGCAATATTTTCTCTTTAAAGAACAGGTAGAAGTCCGGGCGCAGATCCAAGGAACCGTTCACCGTATTACGATGAAGGAAGATCTCGTTTTGGTGGAGGTTAAGGAAGGCGATATAAAAGAAACTTATCCGGTTCCCGCAAAAGCCCTTCGAGTCCGTGAAGGCGACTTCATCTATCCTGGCGACGTGCTGGGCGCCTATCCCCGCTGGCGCGTGGGGATTTTGATGGAAGGTCTCTGGCTGACTTTGAAGGTGAGCTTAATCGCCATCATCTTCGGGGTGATCATCGGCCTCTTCGGGGGGCTTGCCAGAATATCTAAAAATCCGGCTTTCAAGTGGCTGGCCATCACCTACATCGAGCTGATCCGCGGATCCCCGCTTCTGGTCCAGATCTTCATCTGGTATTTTGTTTTGGGCACCCTCATCAACACGATCCTGGCCAGGCATGGGCTGATACAGATCCCGCCCCTGTGGTTCGGGGTGGCGGCGCTGGCCTGCTTTGCAGGCGCCTATGTGGCAGAGATCGTCCGTGCGGGAATTCAGTCGATCCACCGGGGCCAGACAGAAGCCTCCCGCTCCCTGGGGATGACCTCCGCCCAGTCCATGCTCCACGTCATTTTGCCCCAGGCGTTGCGACGGATCCTCCCTCCCCTGGCCGGACAGTTCATCAGCCTCATCAAGGACTCGTCACTTCTGGGCATTATCGCCATACGGGAGCTGACCAAAGCCACCCGTGAAGTGGTGACCACCAGTCTGCAGCCCTTCGAACTTTGGTTTTTGTGCGCCCTCCTCTATCTCTTTCTGACCTTCACGCTTTCCATGTTCTTACAGTACCTGGAAAGGAGGCAACTGATCACATGATCGACGTCCGCAACTTCCATAAGACCTTCCTTTCCCCCCATGCGGTTCGAGCACTGGTGGATGTTACCGTTAAAATCGAGCAAGGAGAGGTGGTGGTGGTCATCGGCCCTTCCGGGTCTGGAAAAAGCACATTTTTAAGGTGCCTCAACCATCTGGAAGCCGCCGATAGCGGACATATCCTCATCGACGGCATCGACATCCTAAATCCCAAGACCGATATCAACAAGGTTCGTGCCGAGGTCGGCATGGTTTTCCAATCCTTTAATCTCTTCCCTCATAAAACGGTTCTCGAAAACGTGACTTTGGCCCAGGTCGTGGTCCGGAAACGCTCCAAGGAGCAGGCTTTTGAAAAAGCCATGATGCTTTTGAAAAAAGTGGGTATCGGGGAGAAGGCCAACGGATATCCGGATCAGCTTTCCGGCGGTCAGCAGCAGCGTGTGGCCATCGCCCGGGCCCTGGCCATGGACCCGAAGATCATGCTCTTTGACGAGCCCACCTCCGCCCTGGATCCGGAAATGATCGGGGAGGTGCTCGACGTCATGAAAACCCTGGCCCGTGAAGGGATGACCATGGTCGTGGTCACCCACGAAATGGGGTTTGCCCGTGAAGTAGCCGACCGAGTCCTTTTCATGGACGAGGGAGCCATCGTGGAAGAAGGAACGCCGGAACATTTCTTTAAAAATCCCGAACATGAGCGCACGCGGCTCTTTTTAAGTCAGATTTTATAAGACCGTGGAGTCCTCAAACCGTTCCTCCTTCCCTATATCTTGTGTCCATTCCTTAAAAACATACCCCTTCTTGTGTTTTTTTCTTTACAACCCTTTCTTTCCTTGATATCCAGTTTCATTGAGGAAAAGCCGGTGCGCCGCAAGAGGTTGATAGTGGCCACCTTCACCTTCAAGGGGTGATTTGACGTTTGATGAAAGGAATGCGGAGGACCCGATGAAGCTTAAAAGAATTGAGGTAACCGGGTTTAAATCCTTCCTCGAAAAGACCGCCATCTCCTTCCCGACCGGGATATCCGCTATCGTGGGCCCCAACGGATGCGGAAAGAGCAACATCGTGGATGCGTTGCGTTGGGTCATGGGGGAGCAAAGCGTCAAGCAGCTCAGGGGCAAGACCATGGAAGACATCATCTTTTCCGGAGCCAACGGAAAGCCCCCCCTGGGTATGGCGGAAGTTTCTCTGACACTTCTCAACGACAATGGTTCGGCTCCGGAAGAATTCAAGGACTTTACTGAGATCCAGGTAACCCGGCGCCTCTATCGATCCGGAGAAAGCGGTTACTTTCTCAACAAGCAGCCTTGCCGCCTCAAGGACGTTCACAACCTGTTTTTAGGGGCCGGGATGGGGGCGAGGACCTATGCGGTCATCCAGCAGGGGAAAATCAGCGCCATCACTGATGCCGGCCCCGAGGAACGGCGGATATTCATCGAAGAAGCGGCCGGGATCTCCCGATTCAAGAGCCGCAAGATCGAGGCCATCCGGAAGCTGGAAGGCACCAACAATAATTTGTTGCGAATCCTGGATATCCTTTCCGAGGTTAAACGGCATATGGCGGCACTCAAGCGCCAAGCCAAGAAGGCAGAACTGCATAAAAAACTGAAAAGCCGCGCCCGGATTTTCGATGTCCGGATCGCGTTGCGGGAACACGTCCAATACACCCAGAAAATTCAGGAAATCGAAGAACTCCTCAGGGGCTTTCAGAACCAGGACCTGGAACAATCATCCCGGCTGCAACGTTTGAATGCATTGGCCGAGGAGATCAAGCTCAAACGGATGCAAAAAAACGAGGAAATCTCCGCCGAAAAAACCCGGGCTTTTGAGGCCCAGCGGACCGTCGACAAGATTGAAAACGACATCGCCCACTCTTCTCAAGACACCCGGCGCCTTTCCGATGAAATCGTGAACCTCGAAAACAGCCACCGGGAAGAACAGGGAAAGATCACCCAAATCGTCACCGAGATCTCCGGCGCGGAAAGTGACGCCACCCGTTACCAGAAGGAAATCGATGATCTCAGGAACGTCGTCGCCCAAAAACAGACCGCACTGCAGCAAAAACGGGAAGCACTGGACCGTGAAAAACAGGACCTGGAGCAACGCAAAGCCCACCTTACAGACCTGATATCTCAGGAAGTGCGCTACAAAAACGTCTTCGAGACATCCTTTACCACCAAGCAAAATCTCCATCGCCGTCTGGACCGGATTCGGTCCGAAAAAGAGACCACGGCCAAAACCGTAGCAGAACTTTCCGGGAAAAAATCCCGAGCCCAGGAGATCCTCGAAGCTGTTATTGCCGAAATTCAAAATCTCGGTGAGTCCGTCACCCGGCTCCGGGAATCACTCAACGATCAGAAAGCGCATTTGAGCCGTCAGGTGAAACAGACCCAGACCCTGGAAATGGAACGAAATGAAATCCGTTCCCGTTACAGCGCCCTTAAAAAGATGGAGGACAATTACGAGTGGTATAAGGAAGGGGTTCGCGCGCTCCTGAAGGCCCGAGACGAGGCTTCCGGCCATGATACTACGCCCGCGACCCGCGCCATTCTGGGCCTTTCGGCGGATATCTTCGAGCCTGAGCTATCCTATGAAACCGCCGCGGAAGCCGCCCTTGGGGAAGCCCTCCAGTATGTCCTTGTAGAAAATCAAGATGCCGGTGAAAGCCTCATCGCTTACCTGAAGACCACCGGAACGGGGCGAAGCGGCATCATTCCCGTAAAGTCCATCAAACCTCACCCCCCCGTCGGTTCGGTCCCGACCGATCACCCCGGTCGCCTTCTCAACCACGTAACGGTCCGGGAAGGATATGCCCCGGTAGCCGAAGCCCTTCTGGGTACCACGCTGGTGGCGGAAACCCTGTCCGACGCGATAAAACTCTGGAAGCAAAACGGCATCCAGGCAACCATCGTCACGATAGATGGGGATCTTATTACTCCCCGGGGCATCCTCGTGGGGGGATCCGGAGAGCAACTTTCCGGGATTCTTGCCAAGAAACACGAACTCAAATCCCTGGCCATACATCTCACCGGCCTTGAGGAACGTTTGGGCTCCGCCCGCGACGCGCTCAAAAAAATGGAATCGGAAGTCCGGGAGGTCGAAACCCGCCTCCAGCAGATGATCGAGTCCCAGGCCGCCCTATCCCGGAAACAGACCGAGGCGGAAAAAGCAAACTATATTCTCGCCGAAGACCTCAAGCATGCCAAGCGGCATCTGGAGATCCTCGATCTGGAAGAAGAACAGATCCTGGGGGAAGCCGAAGACATCGATGCGGATATCGCCCGGTTTCGAAAAGAGCTGGAAGACCTGGGAGAAACCCTGCGGCATGCTCGCCTGGAGTGTGACGAAATGACGGGTCGGATCCGGAGCCGCTCCGATGAAATGGAACGCACGGGCCAGGAGGTGGTGGATCTCAAGCTGAACCTGACCGCCCTTTCCGCCAAGAGGGAAAGCAGCACTCAGACTCTCAACCGTCTCAAGATCTACCAGGATGAGGGGTGCCGCCGCCTCGAAGACCTGTCGGCCCAGATCCAGAGCAAGACCGGACAGATCACTCACCTCAACCAAGCCAAAACCGAATGGGAAGAGAACCTAAAGACGATCTACGAGGATGTCCGTACCATCGAGGCGGTGGTTGAAAAGAGTGAAGCAGACTACAGGGCCATTGAAGAACGGCTTAAGGAAAACGAAGGGGCCGCAATTGATATCCAGAAGGAGCGTGAATCTCTCATGGAACAGATCCGACTGCTGGCCCTGGAACAGAGTGAACACCAGATCAAGCGGGATAACCTGATCAACCACCTTCAGGAGCGATACCAGACACCCTTTGAAATCCTTTTAAAGGAAATTGAAGATCTCACACAGGAAGATTCCCCGGGGGCACCTCCGGAGCCCACGGAAGCCTTGAGGGAAGCGCTGGCCAGCCTGAAAAAGCGTATCGAGCGGATCGGTGACGTCAACATGGGAGCCCTCAAAGAATACGAAGAACTCCAGTCTCGTTATGATTTCCTGACGACACAAAAAGACGATCTCACAAAGGCCGTGGAAGATCTCCACAAGGTGATCAAGAAGATCAACCAGATCACCCGGGAAAGGTTCCTGACCACCTTCCATGCCATCAACGAAAAGCTCAAAGAGGTATTCCCCCGCCTGTTCGAAGGGGGTACGGCGGAACTGATGATGACCGAACCGGATGATGTACTGGAGACCGGCGTGGAGTTCATGATTCATCCGCCCGGGAAAAGGGTCACCCGGATGAGCCTCTTATCCGGAGGTGAGAAAGCACTTTCGGCCATCGCCCTGATCTTTTCCATCTTCCTCCTCAAGCCGGCTTCCTTTTGCCTGATGGATGAAATCGACGCACCTCTGGATGACGTCAATGTCCATCGCTTCAATAATCTCCTTAAAATCATCGGGGAAAAATCCCAGATCATTTTAATCACCCACAATAAGAAGAGCATGGAATTCGCCGACACCCTTTTTGGAATAACCATGGAACAAAAAGGAATTTCTAAAATTGTCTCCGTCAATCTGACAAAGGCGACCTCCTGAAAAGTACGCTTTAACCGGATGAATGACCGCGATGGGTTGGTTTAGCAAAAAAAAAGAATCTGAAAACAAGGACGCTTCTATCCCTGAAAACGATAGCCAGCCTGAAAACACCCCTCGATCGAGTTTGTTCCAGCGCCTCAAGAAAGGTCTTACCAAAACCCGGCAAATCCTTACCACCGATATCGACAAGCTGTTTACCGGGAAGAAGAAGATCGACGCATCGGATATTGAGCATTTGGAAGAGCTCCTGATCACCGCAGATATCGGGGTCAAAACCGCCACATCACTCATCGAAAGGATCTCCCATGAGGCGGAGCGCCTCACGGATGCCGAATCCCTGAAGACGCTGCTCAAAGAAGAGCTCAACAAGGTGTTCGAGTCCCAAGACAATGTGCATCGGAAATCTACGGGAAAACCCCACGTCATCCTGGTGGTGGGCGTCAACGGTGTGGGCAAAACCACCACCATCGGGAAACTTGCCGCAAAAAGACGGGCAAAGGGGGAGTCGGTTTTAATCGCAGCGTCTGACACCTTCCGGGCGGCAGCCATCGAACAGCTGGAAGTCTGGGCAAGCCGGGCCGGTGCGGAACTGGTCAAACACAAGGAAAATTCCGATCCTGCCGCAGTGGCCTACGACGCCTTGGAAGCCGCATTGGCCAGGGGCACGGATACCGTCATCATCGATACGGCAGGCCGGATCCATACGAAGATCAACCTCATGGAGGAGCTTAAAAAAATTCGGCGCACCGTCGCCAAGCGGTTGCCCGGAACTCCCCATGAAATCCTTTTGGTATTGGACGCCACTACCGGCCAAAACGCCGTTTCCCAGGCCACCTTATTTCATGAAGCCCTCGATGTGACCGGCATCGCGCTGACCAAATTGGACGGCACTGCCAGGGGTGGGATTGTGGTTGGCATCTACGATGCGCTCAGGATTCCCATAAAGTATATCGGCGTCGGGGAGGGTATTGAAGACCTTCAGGAGTTTGATCCGGCGTTGTTTGTCGATGCTTTATTTTAGGAAGAGAGCCTTTTCAGATTCTAAAACAGCATCTCCCGCCGATCCTCTCGGAGATTGAATCTTCAAGGAGCCGATCCCCTGAATGCAGTATCCACGGGAATCGCCTTAAACTTAAATATCGCCTTTTTTACCAAAAATGAACAAATTGTGTTGACATCATCGAAAAGGTTGGCTAAGCCTCAAAGAAAATTTCGGCTGGCGTGACGTCAAACCACAAAAAGGGGGAAAGACTATGACAAAGGCAGAACTGGTGGAACAAATGGCAAAGGATGCTGGCGTTTCCAAAGTTGCGGCCACAGCGGCCCTCGAGTCTTTTATCGCCAGCGTTACCAAGACACTGAAGAAAAAGGATGGGAAAGTGACGCTGGTCGGCTTCGGCACTTTTTACAAGTCCAAGCGCAAAGCCCGCAAAGGGAGAAACCCTCAGACCGGAGAACCCATCAAGATCAAAGCCAGCACCGTTGTCAAGTTCAAGGCCGGCAAGAAACTCAAAGAAATGATGTAACACAATCCCCAGACATTCAAAGCAAAAGGCGGCTGACGGGAATGGACTCCTTCTATCAGTCGCCTTTTTATTTAAAGGATCGGTACTTTAATACCGGATGCTAAAATTTAAATATTTTCCGGAAAACGGTTCCCATTCCATCTTCACCTGTTCTACCCGGGCACGTGGCGGACCGTGCCCGCACCACGACAAAACGGCCTCCACATTGGCTTTCTCCCCTTCGAAAACCGCCTCCACCGTACCGTCCCGGTTGTTTTTCACCCAACCGTTCACATGATGCCGCAGGGCGGCCTTGTGTGTTTCCATGCGAAAAAAGACACCCTGCACGCGCCCATTGATCACGGCATGGGCCCTCACTTTATCTTCCACGACTCCCCCCTCCTTTACCTTCCGGAAGCATTGAAATGGAGGCACCTCACCGGCCATCGAGCATTTGATAAAACTCGGCTTCCCCGATAATCCGAATGCCCATTTCTCGGGCTCGCATGAGTTTGGATCCCGGGGCGTTCCCTGCGACAAGAAAATCGGTCCCCCGGGTGACCGCACTTCCCACCTTTCCCCCTTCCCTCTCGATGATCGCCTTGGCTTCGCCCCGGGTCATACGTTCCAGATTTCCGGTGATCACAAATGTCTTGCCCGTAAAAATCCCCTCCCGGCCTCCGACATCTCCCAGGGTTATCAGATTCAGCCCGCCCTCTATCATGCGTTGGATGGCCTCACGATTTCGCTCATTGTCAAGGAAGGCGCGGATGCTTTCCGCTATGACAGGCCCTACCCCTTCGATGGTGGAAAGAGCAGTTTCGTCGGATGTCAGGAACGCATGAATACCCCCAAAGTGTGAGGCCAAGAGGGAGGCGATAGCCTCTCCCACATGGCGAATTCCTAAAGCATAGATAAACCGATTCAAGGGAATGGTTTTGCTTTTTTCAATGGCACGGATCAAGTTGTCGGCAGATTTTTCACCCATGCGCTCAAGTCCCATCAGACATTCCTTATTCAGGGAAAAAATATCGGCATAGGAGCGGATGAACCCCTTGTCGACCAACTGAGCCACTAGCTTCTCTCCCAGCCCGTCGATGTCTAAGGCCCCCTTGGAAGCAAAATGAACAATTGCGGCCTTCACCTGAGCGGGACAGGAAGCATTGACGCATCGTATGGCAGATTCGTCTTCCAGGCGGACCACCGGTTCCCTGCAAACCGGACAAACCCTGGGCATCTCAAACGGGCGCTCTCGACCGGTCCTTTTGGATGCCACGACCATGACGACATCAGGGATGACATCCCCGGCGCGCTGCACGAGAACGGTATCGCCGATGCGGATGTCCTTCCTTTTGATTTCGTCTTCGTTATGTAAGGTTGCCCGGGTCACGGTAACGCCTCCTACGCTGATGGGTTTCAGGTGCGCCACAGGGGTCAGGGTCCCGGTGCGGCCCACCTGGACCTCGATGTCTTCCAGGATCGTCGTCTCCTGGGTCGCGGCGAACTTCCAGGCCACGGCCCATCGGGGACTCCGGGCTTTGGAACCCAGCCGCTGCTGAAAGGCCGTCCGGTCTACCTTCACCACCATACCGTCGATCTCATAGGAGAGATCATGACGCATCTCTTCGAGCTTCTCGTGAAAAGTCAGTACCTCTTCAATCGAGACCTGAGATCGGATATGAGGATTGATCTTCAACCCCCAGGCTTGCAATTGCTTTAGGGTCTCCCCGTGGGATTCGGATGAAACGCCCGTCATCCTTCCGATTCCGTAAACAAAGATATCCAAGGGCCGTTTGGCCGTAATCCGGGAATCGAGCTGCCTTAAGGATCCGGCCGCCGCATTTCGGGGATTGGCAAAGGCGGGCTGACCCTCTTGAAGGCGTTTGGCATTAAGCCTTTTGAATTTTTCGATTTCCATAAAGACCTCGCCTCGTACCTCCAAGTAGGAAGGACTCGCAACTTCAACTATTGTTTCAAGGATTAGCGGAATGCTACGGATGGTCCGGATGTTGGCGGTGATTACCTCCCCCCGGTATCCGTCGCCCCGGGTGGATGCCACGGTCAAAGCGCCGTTTTCGTAAACAAGCTCTACCGCAACACCATCCATCTTGGGCTCAGCCGTGTAAAGGATCTTCTCGTCGGTTCCAAAGAACTTCATAACCTCTTTATGTACTCGTTTATGAAATTTCATGACGTCATTGCGGCTGAAGGCATTGTCCAGGCTGAGCATCGGGACAGACCGCTCTACCGTCTCGAAAGTTTCCAAAGGCGGCGCTCCGATCCGCTGGGTAGGCGAATCGGGACGACGCAGCTCGGGATAATCCGCCTCAAGGGCGACAAGTTCCTGCATCAGACGGTCGTATTCCGCATCGGATATTTCCGGATCGTCAAGGACGTAATACCGGCAATTGTGCCGATGAAGTTCCTCCCGGAGGGCCTTCGCCCTGAAGGCAATGTCAGGATTTAAAGGGCTTGACATACGCTTTGAATCACCTTGCACGCCCGGCGCCGACCGCATCGGAAACGGTCGTCCCTGAATCCCGGGCGCCATTTCAGCGAAGAGATTTCGTCGGATACCACCATGATGCTTCCCACCTGGATCCCGTGAAATTGCCCGGCTGAAAAGAGGGCCGAAGCCTCCATCTCTACAGCAAGGATGTCCTGACGTTGATAGTAGGCCGTTTTCCTGACCGTCTCACGGAAGATGGCGTCCGTGGTCCAGATGGGGCCATCTCTAAAGGTCAGGTTCTGTCTGATCAATTCATTCCGAAGGGCGTCTTGGATGGCCGCGGAGGGATGGGCTCTGCCGGAAGCTCTTCCGGATCCGCCGGTGCGGCTCCGCACCCGGTAATGTCGTGAAGTCCCCTCATCGATGACCGCCTCTGTCGGGATGAGGATATCCCCGATTTCCACCCCCTGGGCTACGGCCCCGCTCCAGCCGTAAAACAGAACCTGTTTGACTCCCATGGCGATCAAGGTTTCCAGAATCATGACGGCGTAAGGCGCTCCCATCATGGGTCCGGCCAGGTAAAATCCGGTATGTGCCTTCGTTACTCCGTAAAGCCGGCTTAAAAAAAGCGGAAAGGCCGAATCCGGATCCACCCCCATACCTTCGAGCAAATCGGAGAGGTCGATGCGGGTCCCCACCATGACTGCGACAGCACCGCCTTCAGGGGCTTTCTTCGGGACAACCGGCCTGACGATGGGTTCGTTCTCCGCGGCCTTTCCCGGTGCCCCCCGCACCTTCACGGAATGCGTCATTGGGGCTTGACCAGAATAGTCAATTCGCCTTTGACTTCATCGATGATGTCATAAAACCATAAGAGATCCTCCATGGAAAGTCTTCCCGCCTTTCTTTGGGAAGCCGTCCCATCCTTTCGCTTAAAAACCCTGGGGCCGATCTGCACCTTGGGTTGTGAATCCGCGTACTGGTTAATGGTGACCACAAGACCTGTTTCCTCGCAGACCCACCGCTTCAGTTCCTTGTCCTTTTCGGGTTCAAATGCCATACTCTTTCTCCGTTTGTTGTTTTTTTCTTCCAGATGGGCGTCGTTTTGATCAACCGACGGTGTGAGAAAATCCCATCGGATCCTTCATTAAAACAATTCTAAAGGCTCTTTGCAAGTCTCAGCGTGTTCTTGTCGATCACAATTCCAAAGCGGCGCTGGATCCACTCATGAGGGCTTTCCCCGAAAGGAAAATAAACCAGGCTGAAACTTTTGGGCTTAATCCGAATCTGGTCGATCCTATCCAAAAACTCCCTTTGAGGCCTGACAAATGAAATGAGGCTGGGCATCAGGCCTTTTGCAGCCTCCTTTGCCGAGAGCGTCACCGGGAAACTCCTCCCTTTCGGGATCCGGGGAACCATAGGCTCCAGGGGCGCCGTGAGGGTAAGCTGGTCGGCCAGACGCAAGAACCGATCCGGCCGGATCTTAAAGGCAGGCGTCCAGAAAAAGAACGGCAGGGCGTCCCATCCTTTACGGATGGCTTTCGGAAGATTGGCTGCCTGTACCAGATCCTTGTAGGAAGCCAGCCGCATCCCCTCCACATCCGCCTGGATTCTCCAAAAGGGAATATATACGGTGTCCCCTGGCTCGGGAGGGAAGTGTTCCGCATGAACCTTCTTGAAGCCTTCAACGGCCGCCTTCCATGCGGTGTCGCAATTGTCGCAATGGAGCACCAGGGAATCCCTCTCCCCCGCCATGTCCCATCCGCAATCCGGACACAGACAGGATATAAAGCGGATGCGCCAACGAGGTCTGCCCCCGGGAAGAGATATGGGCTCGAAGTCCTTTGATAGGGCGCTGGGGACCCGGGAGTTCAAGACAGCATCAAACAGCCCCTTCTCGAAGTAAAAGGGGGCATATACCAAGCTGATGGCCTCCCCGACCCGATAACGATGGCGCACTGGTTTCGGAAGCGTCAGGTTCATACGACGGGTTATCCCTTCCATGACTTCATTGAGGGACCGCTGAGGTTTGACGAAATACCCCTGGGCATCCGGGGATACGAACTTGAGCTTCAGCGCCTGGCTCCGAAATCCCAAGGAAGGGGGGAACGCCGGCAGATCAACCGCCGGAGCGCTCAGATCGAGGAAATGATGCGAGATCCCCTCGAAGCCGACTGAAAATACCATCCCCTTGAAACGCCAATAGGGGATGAAAAATAAAGAGGTTCCTTGGGAGACATTGGCAGGAAGATGGTAGCGATAAAAGCCCCGTACACCCAGGTAGGATCGGACCCGGCAAAAAGCACATGAAAAGAGGCGGTCCACCTCATCCAGGGTTGCCGGCGCACCGCACTGGGGGCACTGGTGCTCTATGGAAAGGTTATAGCTTTTCACCGCAGTGGTTGCAGAAAATCGATTCGGGAAGATTTTCCGCTTTGCACTTGGCGCAAATTTTGGGTTTAAGCGCGGTTTCCACGGCCTGACCGCATCGGGGGCAATACTGGGTATTGGGCGTCAGGTTCTTGCCGCAGCTTTTACACTTTTCGAAAACCACCTGCTGGTGCCCGCAAAACGGGCAGAACCGGGCGTCGATGGGGATTGCATGCGAGCATTCGGGGCAACGGACAGTTTCAGGACCGGCCTCGCGCAAGGTTTGGCCTTCCAAAAAAGATCTTCCGAACATGGCCGGCATCATCATCCCCATACCCATGCCGATCCCCGAGCCTGCTGTCCCTTCGGATTCAGCGGCCTTCTCCATGGCCATGGCGGCCTTCATCTGAAACAACTTATTGACGTCCTGGAAAAGGGCCATGCGGCTCCGGTCGTCGATGGCGGACTGGACCTCCGGAGGCGGGGTAATGGCATTGATATAGAGGCGATCCAGGGCCAGGCCGAACCGGCTGAAATCCTCTGTAAGCTTTTTGGAAAGCCCTTCTGAAAGCGCCTCGTATCGGGAGGGGAGGCTTAAAACGGAATCGATGGTTTCCCCCATGAGATCATTGAACCGGGAAACAATGACCCGGTTCAAATACTCCTCGATTTCTTCTGTGGTAAACATCCCCTGAGTCCCTACCAGGCGATTGATAAAAAGCACCGGTTGGATCACCTGGAGGTTGAAAACGCCGAAGGCCCGAAGTCGAATCAGGCCCAGCTCGCTGTCTTTAAACGCTACCGGATCGCGCGTTCCCCATTTGAGGTTACTGAAGACCTTCATATTGACGAAGTATACCTCGGCACGCAGGGGGCTCGTCATGCCCCAGGGGAGGGCGGCGATCTTGGTCAGAATCGGGATATTGGCGGTGATCAAAGTATGCCGGCCCGGGCCAAAAGCCTCCACGGCTTTCCCTTTGTAGAAAAAGACGCCGGCCTGACTTTCCCGGATAGTGAGCTGGGCTCCGAACTTGATATCTCCGGACCCGTTTTCGGGGATCCGGTGCACCAATTCCTTTCCGGTATTATCGAACCATTCGATTACCTCAAGAAATACGAAGTTGTCGGTACCCATGCCCTTTCTCCTTTTTAAAGAAATTCTTTCGAAGATTATCCTTGCCCCAACTCTATCGGGTTCTGGGCAATTATATCGCCGAATCCTTTCGTGTCAATTATTCGAAAAGGCGCTTCTTCATGGCGGCGATGGTTTCGGCATAATCGGGGCTTGCAAAGATCGCCGATCCGGCCACGAAAATATCCGCTCCTGCCCTGGAAACCTCGGCAATGTTATTTTCCTTGATCCCGCCGTCCACTTCGATTTGTACGGAAAGCCCGGAATCGTCGATTGTGCGGCGAAGCCTTCGGATCTTCTCCAGGCTGTTCGGGATAAAATGCTGTCCGCCGAATCCCGGGTTGACGCTCATGATCAGAATAAAATCCACGGCATCCAGAACCCACTTTACGCTTTCCAGGTCAGTGGAGGGGTTTAAAACGACTCCGGGACGGGCTCCCGCCTCCCGGATTTGGTGTAACGTGCGGTTTAAGTGGATGCACGCTTCCACCTGGACGGATATGCAATCGGCGCCCGCTTCAGCGAAAGCCGGGATGAATCGATCCGAATTTTCGATCATGAGATGGACGTCTATCGGGAGCGACGTTACCGGCCGGATGGCCTTGACCACCAGCGGTCCTAGGGTGATGTTGGGCACGAAATGCCCATCCATGACATCTACGTGAATCCAGTCCGCGCCCGCCTTTTCCACGGCCCGGACCTCTTCCGCCAGACGGGAAAAATCGGCTGAAAGAATGGAAGGTGCAATCAACTTCATAGTCGGATCTCCTCTGTGCTAACCTCAGGATTCCTCATATCAGGGTTTGAACTCTTTCGAAACCACAAGCGCGTCATCTTCATACACCGACACAAAAGCCTCAGCGTCCTCGGGAATCAGGAGCATCACCTCTTCTCCGGGATCCATGTACGAATCGATCAGTTCTCCGGAAAGTCCATATCCATAAAATTTCAATTGAATCCGGGTTTTTAAAAAACCATTTTTTATCCGATGCTTAAATAAAGCGATACCCTTTGGAGCAAATTTCGAGTCGCTATTTGCCCCGTCCTTTTTGTGGTTTCGGATCAGCTTTACGACGCTTCCTTCAAAGACGGGATGGCCGGCAGGCGGGTCCTGCCCAAGGACGGCGCCTTCCGGCTGATTCTGTTCCTCGGCGACCTGGTTCGGCCCCAGGACCAGGTTAATTCTCTGAACCGCAAGAACCGCTTCCGAAAAAGACAGCCCCATCAAATCCGGCATTTTCAGGGTTCGGAGTCTTGGTCCTAAACTGACAAGAAGGTCCATGCACCGGCTTTGGGTTAGCTCAACACCCTGATCTGGAGACTGGGCCAGGATGGCCTCGTTTAATGCATTGCTGTGGTAGACTTTTGATATGTTTCCGATACACAAACCGTTTTGCTCCAAGATAATCCGGGCCTGACGAAGGGGAAGCCCCTTAAGGTTGGGAGCCAAAAGCATCCTGGGTCCTTTGGACAAAACGATCCGGACATCCCGGCCTTTTTTGATCTCGGTCCCCGGAGACGGATACTGGGAAAGGACGTGGTTTGCCGGAATCTGATCGCTATGTTCAGGTTCTTTCACCTTGGTGTTAAGCCCCAAACGACTGAGGGTTTCCAGAATTTGCACCACATCTTTTCCAATCAGGTCCGGCACCACTACCCGATCTTCCCCTTTGATGACAAACAACACCGTAAAATAGGCGCTTGCCCCTGCGAACAGAACAAAGGCCGCACCCAGAACAACCCATTTCATCAGTCGTCGGATCATTGTCTTTTTTCCAGGCGTACCGCGAAAAAACCATCCATCCCGTGATCCAGGGGATTGGTTTTCAGACAAGTCTCTTTTTCCATGAGGTGCCGGATGGGATGGGGGAGTATCCTTTTGTCGGGGCAAAGCAAAAAGTCGGCATGGTTTGTTAAAAAAGCCTCCACCACATCGTCGTTTTCTTCCGGCTCCGTACTGCAGACAGCATAAACCAGAACTCCGGAAGGTTTGACGAGAGTGCTCGCATCGCTTAGCATCTTAAGCTGTCTTTGCCGGTGGCGGGAAAGGTCTTCTTCCGTCACACGCCACCTACCGTCCGGGTTTCGCCGCAAAACCCCCAGCCCCGAGCACGGTGCATCCAGCAAAACCCGGTCGAAGCGCATCGGCATATTGACACCTGCGGGCGATTCGAGGTCTCTTTTTTTGGAGGTCACGATGGCAACCCCCAACCGTTGCATTTCCGACAAGAGGCGGGTAAGCCTTCTTGCGTCGATGTCCCAGGAAAAAAGCCGCCCGCGGTTTTCCATCTGCTGGGCGATGTGTCCGGTCTTTCCCCCCAGCCCGGCGCAGGCGTCCAAAACCATTTCTCCGGGTTGGGGATCCAAAAGGATCGTGACCAGCTGAGCAGCTTCGTCCTGGACCTGGAACCACCCCTTTTGAAAAGCATTCATATCCCGGAGCGCGGATTTAGGGTTAAAAAAGGAGACGGCATCCGGAGCATAACGGCACGGCCATGCTTTTTCACATTCCTCTTTCAAGGCTTCAAGCAGCCGATCCCTGCTAACCTTCAAACGGTTTGCCCGCACGGTGATGGGCGGGATCTCATTTTGTGCATCACACAGGGCGCCCGCCCGAAAATGTCCCCACCGCTTGACCCACCGTGAAACGAGCCAGGCCGGGAAGGATCGGCTCTGGGCCAGCCATCCCACAGGATCCGCCTCCCGGTCCGGCAAGAGGGCCTCCCGAGGAATTTCAGCCGCTGCCCGGAGCAAGGCATTGACAAACCCGGCCGCCCAGGGCCGTCCCGTTCGCCGGGTCAGTTCCACAGCCGTGTCCACCGCCGCCGAAACCGGCACCCTGTCCAGATACCGGATTTGAAAAAGAGCAATCCTTAAGATATTTAAAACTTCCGGCTCGATTCGTTCCAGGAGTCGATGAGAAAAGTGTTCTATAACCGGGTCCATGGCGCCTTTCCATCTCAGCACCCCGTAGATGATGGCATGAAATAGTCCTTGTTCCCGGGAAGAAAAGCTGAAGCGATCCAAAAAGACTTCCAGGGCGGCATCAAGGGTCCAAGACTTTTTCTGAAGCTCATTCAGAACGATCAACGCCGCAGCGCGGGCATCGGGTGCGCCGCATAGAATCTGATGTTCAGGGAATTTCGTCTGAATCCGCCTGGTTTTTTTTGTCCCGGACGTCTGTTTTAAACCGGATCCCTTCTTCCGGAGCCGTATCGTCTTGCCGCCGGCAGCCTGAATCATGACAATATCGTTCCTTTCGAAATCCGGTTTCCCCGTAGAAAGTGCTGAACAACCATCCGCCTGCCGGAGGCGACCTGCAGTTCCAGAATACCGAGCGTCCCTTTTCCGGTTGCCACCTTAAGCCCACCTTCTGATTCCAGTACCATTCCCGGGGGTTCCGGCACGCTTTCCATCTCCACCCGAGCCCTGAAGATGCGGATCGTTTTTTCCCCCCAAAGCGTGAAGGCGCCGGGCCAGGGTATGAGTCCCCGGATGCAACGATCGATGGTCTCTGCCGATGCCTTCCAGTCAATGTGGCCGTCGCATTTTTTCAGCATGGGCGCATACGTCGCCCGATCCTGGTCCTGAGGCACAGGCCTCAGCGTCCCCGAAATCATCTTTTCCAGGGTTTTGACTAAAAGCTTTGCCCCCATCCGCGACAGCCGATCATGCAAAGTCTGGCCCGTATCTTGATTAGAGATGGGTGTTGTGGCGACCCCGAGGATATTTCCCGTGTCGAGTCCTGCGTCCATCTGCATGATAGTGACCCCCGTCTCGTGATCACCGTTTATAACGGCCCACTGGATCGGAGCCGGGCCCCGGTATTTCGGGAGTAGAGAAGCATGGATATTGAGCGCTCCGTAAGGGGGAATCTTCAGGAGGACTTCCGGAAGAATGGCGCCGAAAGCCACCACAACGATGACATCGGGCTTAAGACTGCGGATCTTTTCCAGGATCGCCCCGCTTCGAATGGATTCGGGTTGCAGTACCGGATACCCCTTATTTTCAGCAACAATCTTAACCGGCGAGGGCGCAGGATGTCGCTTGCGCCCCTTGGGCCTGTCCGGCCGGGTCACCACGCATAAGACCGAATATCCGCCCTGATGCAGCGCTTCCAGGGAAGGAACCGCAAACTCCGGCGTCCCCATAAAGATGAGCGCAGGTTTGGCTTTCACGCTTTTTTAAGCTTCTTTCGGACCTGGCGCTTGTAAAGTTCCCGTTTCAATACGCTAATGTGGTCGATGAAAAGCGTGCCGTTGATATGATCGATTTCATGCTGAAGCACCAAGGCATGGTACCCGTCAGCCTCGAACCTCCGGGGGTTTCCCTCCGCATCCAGCCCCTCCACCAGAACCCTGGCGAATCGTTTGACATCGGCCTTGAAATCCGGGACGCTAAGGCATCCCTCGTTTTCGGACAAGAACTCTCCTTCCCCTTCCATGATTCGGGGATTGATGAGCACCTGAACACATCTCTTCCCTTCCAACGGTGCAATGTCGTACACGAGAAGCGCTTTGTCGATCCCCACCTGGATGGCGGCCAGACCCACACCCGGAGCCCGATACATGGTCTCTGTCATGTTTTCAATGAGTTGTTTAAGAGACCCGTCGATATTCACGACCGGCTTAGAGATTTTGCGCAGAAGCTTGTCGGGATAGGTGATAATTTCCAGGATGCTCATGGTGCGTTACCTGAACAGTCCATTCTTTGCGTTTTCCGGATGTTTCCCTGAATCTTGGGTACGTCGCTCCCGGACCACCTCCCAGATATTGACTCCAGTGATGGCTGTCGACACCAGGCCCACAAGAATCACCGGAAACATCTGAACGGCATGGTTTGCCAAGGTGAACCCTGCCGCTTCTTGCTTTGCCGTGCCAAAAAGAGCCATCGCAAAAATTCCCCCCGCTTCCCATAGTCCCCAAAATCCAGGGGCCGAGGGGAGCGCGATGAAAAAACAGACAATGATCATCACCGCAGTAAGCTCGACAAAGGTCAAATCGATCCCCGGGCACCCTATGGCAAGGACGGCCATGGAAACCGCCAGGAGGACCCATACGCAAAAAGAGAGTGCGAAACAGGCAAAAACCCGCCCGGGGCGGCGGACCAAGGAAAAACCCGAGGCGAGGTTTTCGATGATGCGGATCACGGGTCGGCACCCTTTTTCCCGGACCTTTTCCCGAAAGGCGGCGCCTGCAAAGAAAAAGAGAGCAGGAAAATTCAAAATGAGACGGGTAATGAACAACCGTGTCCTGGCAAAGCTTACCAGGGCGATACCAGCCACTAGGACGATTATGACTTTTACCATCTGGGCGTTGATGGCCACCAAAGTCTCACGGTTCAACCGGTATGACCCGAAAGGAATGCTCAAGTTCGGATCGATCTTCACGAAAGCCATGACAACGGCAAAAAGGGCCATCAATAAGATGATATCAAAGACGCGCTCGGCCGCTATCGTCGCCAACCCGCTCGAAAAGGGGATCCGATCCCGTTTCTGGAGCAGTGCGGGGCGGACCATTTCTCCCACCCGGCCGGGGAGGATACAGTTGATCATAAAACCCATCATCAGGGGATGGAAGGCGTGCCAAAATCCGATCCGATGGATGGATTCCAGGATGATCTGCCAACGGACGGTCCGGATGGCGAATGAAACCAGAACGAGCACCGCCGCGGGAAAAACCCAGGCATAGTTGATAGAGGAAAGGTATTCGATAAGATCATGAAATGGAACATTGCGGAAGGCAAAATACAAGGCCACGCCCGAAATTGCGATCCCCACGAAGAGGGAAATGAAAATTTTTTGTTTCATTTTTTTTAGCCGCTCTAAGCGAGAATCCCACGGGCATTTTGGATATCTTTGCGGATCTGATCGGAAAGCTCCTGAATCCCCGAAAACCGTATTTCATCTCGGATCCGTTTTACGAAATTGACCCGGATCTTCTCATCGTAAAGATGGCCGCTAAAATTGAGGATATGCACCTCTACGGTGAAAAGACAGTCGTCAAAGGTCGGGCTGTATCCTATATTGGCAACGCCCAGAAATTGCTTTCCCAAGCATTCTACGGTGACTGCATAGACGCCGGTTCTGGGGCATAGTTCATCGACAAGATGGATGTTGGCCGTGGGAAATCCCAAGAGCTTTCCGCCTCGGTTTCTCCCCTTCACTACCGTGCCACGGATCTGATAATAGCGACCCAGAAGCTTTCTGGCCTCCTCCATCTGGCCGTCCAGAACCAATTCCCGGATCTTGGTACTGCTCACCCTTCCGATCCCGTTGACCGGTATCGTGATCCAATCCGTCACCACGACTTCGAACCCGAATCGATCTCCCAGCCGGTAAAGCATTTCCACACTCCCTTCCCGGTTCTTCCCAAAGGCATAGTCTTTTCCCACCACGATCGCCTTCATCCCGATGCGTTCCAGGAGGATATTCACGATAAAATCCGTGGCTGAAATTTCAGCGAACCTACGGGTGAACGGTATTACAATGAGCACGTCGATGCCAGATCGCCCGATCAGGTCTACCTTCTGCTCGTAAAGGGTGATCAACGGTGGGAAGCTATTACCATTGAGAACCCGGACAGGATGCGGCTCAAAGGTAATGGCCACCGAGGTCCCCCTAAGGACCTCAGCCTTGGCAATCACCAAGTGAAACAGGGCCTGATGCCCGATGTGAACGCCATCAAAATTGCCGATGGTTACAACAGCCTTGGGATAGGGTCGTTGAATCTTTTCCAGGTTGTCGATTAAATCCATAGCAAGAATCTCTTGACAATTCCTCAAAATAAATATTATCTACACATTTTCATTCGAAAAGCAATCCCTTTCCGCGCCAATTTGCGTGCCGAAGTGGCGGAACTGGTAGACGCGCTAGGTTCAGGGTCTAGTGGGCGTGCGCCTGTCGGGGTTCGAGTCCCCGCTTCGGCACCATCTTTTCTGCTCCGGGATGCCTTTAAACCGGTCCGTTCACCTTCACTTGAATCGCGAAAACATTCGGATAGCCCCTTTGATTATTCATCACGTCTTATTGATTTTTCGCCTCTCATGGGCTATCGATGATAAGTTATTGAAAATCAGACCATGGCAAACTTACCCACATGGGCTTCATGGAAGAGATCAAAAAGCCGGATAGGTGTTTTACCTGCGGGTGCACCAAATTTTGCTGGACCCTTGAAAAAGGATGGGCCTGTCTCAGGTGTGAGCCGCCGCCTCCGGGGATCCTGGGGCTTATCAAGCGCAGGCGTCACCTAGAGCCCTCGGACGAGGCGCCCGTAAACGAAGAAGACGATCCAACATTATAGATAGAAGAGGAGGGGCCGAGCCGATGGGTTGGCTTGGGAAAATCATTGGGGGAACCATTGGATTTGCACTGGGCGGACCTCTGGGTGCTGTGGCCGGGGCGGTCTTCGGCCATGCCTTCGATTCCGGCAAAGGAGAAGTCGTCCCCGAAGAGCGAGCACATCTGAGCGCTTATGAAAACACGCAGCTCACCTTTTTTGTGTCGGCTTTCTCCATGCTGGCCAAGCTGGCCAAGGCCGACGGCCGGATTTCCAAGGAAGAGGTGGACTCCATCGAAAAAATCATGCTTTACGACCTAAACCTGGACCCCCAGGGTCGGATGGCGGCCATGAACATCTTTCACACCGCCCTGAACTCTCCGGAGCCCTTTGAAACTTTTGCGTCTCAGTTCTTCCGGCAGTTCAGCGGGCAGCCCCAGCTATTGGAACTGATGATCGACATCCTTTTTCGGGTCGCCGTGGCCGACGGCGCTTTAAGCCAGGCCGAGGAGGCGCTGATTCGATCCGGCTCCGCCGTCTTCGGTTTCGACGACGCTGAATTCGCCCGCCTGAAATCCCGTTACGTTCAGAATACCCAAAAGCATTACGCAGTACTGGGTTGCAGTCCCAAAGACAGCAGCGACGAAATCAAGCGACATTACCGGAAGCTTGTCTCGGAATATCATCCCGATAAAATCGCCTCTAAGGGGCTCCCCGAGGAATTTATGACCTTTGCCCATGAGAAGTTTCGCCAGATCCAGGAAGCCTACGAAGCCGTGAAAAAGGAGAGGGGGGTCATTTGATGGTCTTGCCTCGACGCTCTGAAGCAATCCTGAAGTAGGTTTCGGCGATGTTTTCCGGGGGCACCCACCGCTCATCTTCCGCCTTGGCTATAAGCTTTAAAGCGCCGCTTTCGCAGGTGGCTACACATACCCCGCAGCCGATACAGCGGTCTTCATCGATTCGGGCAACATCTTCAATAATGACGGCATCCATCGGGCAGCGAATGACGCAGGTCCCGCATGTTGTACAAATTTCACCGTTCACTGTCGCCCGGTAACCGGAGCACACCGCCAACGCAGGTTTGTCGAGTTTTTTGAGATTGTTCAGGATCTGGCAGCAGCATCCGCAGCACATGCAGATGTTGGTGGGTTTCTTGGCATTCCCCGGCTGCAACACGAGGCCCGCATCCATCCCTTGTTTGAGGATCGACAGGGCCTCTTTTTTGGAGATGGATCGCCCCAGGTGATTTTGCTCGTAGTAATGAGCGCTTCCTCCGAAGATGAGGCAAGTCTCCAGGGGGCGGCCGCACCCCTTGCCCATCATGGCGTGTTCCTTCCGGCAGATACAGGGAGCCACCACAATTTTGGATTGGCTTTCGATGATGGCCTCAGCCGCCTCGTAGGGCATGATTTTCATTTCCGCGCGGATGCTTGCGGATACCGGGATCACCCGGAGTTGTTTCGTCTTGGGTTTGATCCAGCTTTCCTGAAGCAGATAGGGAAGGTAGGCGTTGACATCCTCGATGAGACCCACATCCAGGGTGTTGACATGATACTCCCAGATTCCCACCATGAACTGGGCCGCCATATACAGCGGCTCCCCTCTTTTAAATGAGCGAAGGATCAGCCCCTTTTTTGACATGGTCTCCAGAAGCCCGGCAAATGACCCTAGATCGGCCTGTGCCCTGGCAGCGATGGTTTCCGGGCTTTCCATGTTCATCGTCAGATGGACCGCGGCCGCCGCCTCTTCCGGAGTAAAAAGCCGCTCGAGAATCCGAATCTCTAAACCCGCATCCGTGGGCGGAAATCCTCCCGGCAATGTGTTGAGATGCCCCGCCAATCGTTTGTAAACTTCATCCATGGCGCTTCCTTAAATTGATCGTTTTGTGAAGGCTTTTGTCAACGAGATGTAATTCTTCTATCATGATTCCATCAATCTTAATGGCTTCGTAAAAAGTCCATCTGCTGCGTTGCGCCGCATCCCCTGCCCGGTTGAATGCCGCTTTGCGGCCCTGCTTCGCAGAATTCAACCGGGTAAATCATTGCGGCGTACCTATAACTACGCCTCATTCCTCAGGAAAAGTCGTCACTCCGTTGAAAAACGGGGTCCAGGGGTTTCATAAGTGCTTGAGAACACTGGATTCCGGCTTTCGCCGGAATGACGGAAAGAGAGC